>Ga0307509_10005945_pt1 | contig 16691 bp, 16 predicted proteins | sample 10_EM_MG_FD_202245 | JGI IMG/M metagenome (GOLD analysis project Ga0307509, IMG submission 202245) | Populus trichocarpa ectomycorrhiza microbial communities from riparian zone in the Pacific Northwest, United States - 10_EM | ecosystem: Host-associated > Plants > Roots > Unclassified | place... | reverse complement strand
ATAGGCTTTCGTAGGCCGATCGAATTCGGCCTATATGGGCCTAGGCTGTCTTCTGGAGCGGCCTGCCTTAGCCCGGCCTACGGCCTATAGGCCGGCCTACCATCGGCCTGGCCCGTTGGGAACACTGACTACATCCATCATTGCTTCCACCTTCCTTCTGCTCTATATCACACAGCTCACTATGCATAGCTGCCTGCTCTCCGAGCTCTAGATCTTCATGGCTAACTGCAAGGTGTCGCAAGCTAGTAGGAGTCACAGTATTGTCCAAAGTTAGCCCCATGGCCACCTGCTGTGACCAATCTGAGGTCTGTAGATCGTATTCAAGAAAGGTGAGGAGCAGGGTGGCCGATGACTAGCCGAAATCAAAAGACCTGTGAGTTTCCTGGGAATCGTTTCGGTTATCATGGGCGCACGCTACTTGAGGATTAGTGGTTGCACTGCCAAAGACCTACTATCATCACCGGGTTCTATTGGCACTTTGACTATGGGTTCCCCTAATTCCAAACATTCTTCAGGGTAATCAGGCACCGCTGTTAAGTTAGTCTCCATCATTGTTTACTGTATGTATTGAATGCTGATGAAATTTTTGTTTAGCAGAAAAGCCTCAACTAGACTGCCTGCTCCCCCCGCACCGGGCACTGAAGCTTTAACGAAACAGTCAGTATCGCCGGCGCTTTCTAATATTCTTGAGAATACGAGGAAAGAGTATTTCAAAACTCTTTATATTGTAAAAGTAAGGGATCAATCTGGGCTTGGAGTCTTCGTATATTGACTAACGGAGTTTGGAAGACGTCACCTGCGTACTTTGTGAAATCAACTCTGTCGCGCGCTCGAGTTGCTATGCGTGGTGGCTCTTCCGAGCTTCCTACCGCATATGGTGGAGAATTGATCATCTTCTTACAGAGAATGCATCCTCCTTTCGAGAGAGTGGACATCAAGTTCCGCTGTATAATCCCCCAGGTAGCTCTAGAAGAGAAGATTCAGGAGAATGAAGTGCTACGTGCCGGTGAGGAAGAATATGTGCAAGAGTGGAGAAGTACCTCATTTCAGGATGAATGGGTCCGGGCTGGTGACAATGGCTGAACCGGAGAGTCGGAGGGCTCAAAATTCCGGAGTATGCATAGGCGCATGCGGCTGATCATTATTTTGCCTGCTAACCTCATCGTAGAACTGAGTTACAAATCCCCTCTTGCTTGAGATAATGTCTTTACAATGAGGCCAAGTTACACCAACAAATGAGGATGGAGGCAAAGAGAGGACGTCTAAAAACAAAAAAGGTCCTCGAAGCGCAAGGGCAAAATAAGACTAAGTCATATATACCTAATTATCCTCTGCTACTCGACCTACTGGCTGACAGCCTATGTATCTGGAGGTCTATTGGTTCAGTATCCGAAGGGCCCGAAGAAGAACCCACGGAACAAAAGCTCATTCTGGATAAAGCATATGACCACCTCAGCCATTTTTGTGTCGAGGCTGTGTTTGCTTTGTATAAAAAATATATATTCCGTAATGGGGATGACAAGCTAACGATAAAGGTTATGCCTCTAAACCCCGGGAGGAATACAAATCAATCAACAGAAAATGTGGGGATCGATTAGCCGCGTTAGCTGCTCACAGCAATAGGGATGCATCCAACTCAAATAAGGATAAATGAAAACCTAAGAAAGCACCAGTATTCACGCGCTCCTTCACTGCTCCGGCTGCTACCAACGCCAGATGAGAGGCAAGTGAGGATACTTTGGCTGCACTTGTGCAGTTGGTGCAGCATCAGTGTCAAAAACCAATATGCTTGGAGGAACTTTGAATCCCAAGAGTTTTGTCAAAAAACAAGTACAGATCAGCTCGAAAGTGGGACAAATGAAGAAAGTAGACAAAGAATTAAAGGATGCGATCAATTCCTTGAAAAAAACCAAACTGTATTGCAGTTGCAGCCGATATTGTTGAGGATGCTAAAAAGCGACTACAACTGGCTCCATTAGAAGTATAACACCTTTGGCCCTCAAAGGTATTCCCCCCGCTAACCTTCCAAGGGGATGCAGCAGGGTCCCTAGGAATCCATTAACAAATGTCCAAGTCACCGCAACCCCAAAAGGTAGAAGGATAACAAAACCTCAACTAAACCTTCCACCAGTGCACTGCCTTCCACCTCTGCTCTAGGATGAGAGTGGTGCCGCACCACCACCACAGGGTGACTTACCCGAAGTAGAAAATTCCAAAACACAATTCGAGGTTGCAAGTACCCCGGTCCGCCCCTTACAAAAGCAGCTGATGATGGAAGTACAGTAGATCGTGTCCAATCTAGTAGCCCCTTTGAGGCACCTGAAAGAGAATATATCAGAGCGGTCCTTGAACTTTGCCAAAAGTATGTTCGTCACTCATTAGAGGAAGTCAGGTGTGGTGTATATAGGGCAATCGTGTCAATGCTGGTATACCCACCCATATTCAAGAGCAACAAAGAGTGACAAAAGCACGAGTAGAGTAGAGATTGATATCGTCTAACAAGGAAAGGAGCGTATATGGCTGACTTAGAGTAATAAGAAAATGAACGCCAAAGTACAAGGCCTTTGATAGAGAGCCGGTAAGAGATCAAGGAGACGAGAGCCAGAAAAATTACATAATGAAATATAGGAGAGGAGATCCACCACAATCCCGAATCTTCAAACCGGCTGGAAACAAATCAAGTATCGTAATTGGTGTCTAGTGCTAGCCTGTTCCACCTCCAACATCCCATGTTCGATCACCAGTGTCCTTTGTTTCCACTTATCCGACCCTAGCAGGTGTACGAGTTTTCCAAACACTAGTTGATTCCTATGAGGTTGCCGAAACACTAGGTCCGACCATAGTATGTTTCAATTCCAAGATCGGTGGGTACCGACCTTGGGGCTAGCAATTCCATGGCGTTGGCTATGCCGAAAAGCAACAGCGGACTCTCCCGTTCACTTTTAGGTTCCGAGTTGCGAGGTAGCTTGAGAACAGGAAGGAAAGGAAAGGAAAGACAAGAAGGGGGGAAATTTAATACGAATTTTTTTTATTAAAAATAATTGATGCGGAGGTAATGATTGGGGATGAGGGTTTTGCGCAGTGGGGTGGAGCGGCTCCAGTGAAGAGACAGTGTTTTTATTAAGGGGTGAATGAGTTAATGATTTCTTCCATTGAGTATTTAGAAAGGAAATCGGGCAAGAAGTTAGGAATTCCGCGAGGCGTATATTGCTAAATAGCCCCTAGAATAGAAGTATGATACCGGTGGTAGAGGGATGAGTCTAAAGAAAGAAAATAAATCAAGGAAAACCCCTCAGGGAATGATATTGTTATTAGCCTGTCTAGTTAATATTCCCTTCACGATGCTTTTTACCTACAAACCCGCTGTCAGAATCCCGCCAAGCTTCCGAAAAATATAGTGATGGCGTGGCGAGTGTCAATAAATCGACAGCTGCAAAATCTCTTCGGGGTCGAAACGGTTGGCTTTAGGAAACCTCTCGCAACCTAGCGGCAATCTCCAACTCGAATCTCTCTCGTGCATATGGGCCAGCAAGGATCTCACCCACCAGATCGGTCCCCGGTAGGAAGTCATGCTCCAAGATCGGTTCCCCTGCTCCTCTGACATTCGCGAGAACTGATTGGCGGAAATGCCATCTTAGAAGATGGTCGGATATGCAATGAGGATCGGCGGGGTTTCGGCAAACAGGATCAAGAATCCTACCATCATAGCCATAAATATCAGTGTCAAATACAGCCACCTTGTAACTGTCGTCTGGGTTAACGGAGATGAAGGCACGCATCGAACATTTTCTGAACATCTGACATGAGAAGAAGGCCGGTTTGAGGTGAGTTGATCTTTGAGGATTCTATAGCATCGTCCATGTCTGTAATCCGTCTTCCGTAATTATACTGAATCCAAAGCCTTTCATTCTCGGGAGGGAAGATATGGGCAGCCACAAAAGTGGTCCAGTTATTGGTCTGGATATGGATTTGAGGAATCGAAGTTCCTGAAATAACACATTTCCGATCACGATCACTGATACCATCGCGGAAACTACTCTCTCTACCACAGATTTCATGAGAAACCAACCGGGGTATCCAAGGCTCATTGCTGACTTGGATAGAGGCTGGCAAAATTAGCAAATAGACCACCGAGTAAATGGGGGGATATAGCACATACATTCACAATACATATCGTATACTCCCGTTTGAAGAGGCACACCCGTTCTGGATACGATATGGCCCGACATCCTCTCTTGAACACGTATATGGCCCTCCTCAATAATAAGTAAAATTGCGAGGATGTCAAGGAAGTTTCCTCGGTTATAGACCTATTCTGGACAAACCCTCCAAGAGCCACATCAAGATGGGTAGCATCATAAAAAGAGACATTCCGTGGAAGAGAGCGACTTGTTGACATCGTAAGTCTTGGTAATTGTTGTAAAGGTAATCGTGGTGATGGTGACTTGTGAACTAGGGTAGGCGAGAAGTTGAGTTTGCTAAATACATCTTAGAATAGCTGTGGTGGGGACGTGAGATAAGGTTTTGAGGAGCTAAAGAGCTTTAAAGAATGTTTGGGTGTGATCTTGCCAGCTTGGTTGTTTGGCAGAAGTGGAGGTGGCCCTAATGAAATAGCGTGTGGCAGCTAACGGTTCTTGTCACCCTATTTTCCAATTAAATTCACTGACTTGACCATTTCGTAATATACATGCGAAAGGCCTGTTTTTGACAACAAAACCCACCATACGTGGTGACCAATGCACTCAGTTTGGTAACAGGACGGAGATCAACAGCAAATATTTTAAACGTGCTTAAGGACTGTAGCAGTGCCACAAAAACTCTTGAAATCCACTGTCCCCAGTCGCCATGCAATCTCCAGATTCTCAGTCAAAGGCTTGTGAGAAGTATTGGCATTTTCCCGATATAGTATAAGGTTGGCTCATTGCACTTGCTGGATCTCGTTAACTGGCATTCATAATTCTGTTAATATGTCAAACCAAACCTATTGTGCGCTGATGGGCGGATTCACGCCAATAACAGTTGATTTCAAGAGTTTTTACGGCACTGGGGGTGGAGTCGCCACAAGTAAACCACTTCAAAGTTTGTTATTTGGGTTTACCTGGAGGTTTGTTTGTGACACTCTCTACGCCTCTCTTTAGACTTCCTCTCCCACTCCCCCACTCTCCCCCACTCTCCCCCTCTCTCCCCCTCTCTCCCCCTCTCTCCCCCTCCCTCCCCCTCTCTCTCACTCCCTCTTCCTCTCTCCCTGTCCCTCCCTCTCTCCCTCTCCCTCCCTCTCTCCCTCTCTCTCAATCATCAATCGCGCAACCTACACTCCTTCAAGTTTCACTTCAAGTTGGAGCCTTTTTTTCTTTTTCTTTTTCATCCCTAACCTTTCAAATTTCAATAAAATGCGAGCATTCAGGACACCCCCCAGTACCTACCAACACCCTTGCCTAAAACCCGATTCAAACTAACCTCATCAGGCCTCTGGTTCCCCAATACCTTTTTCCCATTGACCCCATTGACCCCACTCCCCTGCCTTAACTTTTGTCGGTACTCAACTCGTACACAACCCTTCTTAGCTACACACACCTCCCAACTGCCAGGGCCTCCCTTGGAAGCTCCCCTTTATTCAATAGAAGCCGTTATTGCTTGCGATATTAAAGGCAACTTTGATGCTCATACAGAAAAGATGAATGCCATTCAAGTCCTAACCCGAGCTGCTAAAAGAGTCGAGAAAAAGAGCCTGACAGGGCTGAAGGGCCAGTACTATGTGAATGGCAAGGGATCAATGCGCTTAAGAGAGTTAGCTGAGTTGAAAAAGGAGATGGCAGCACTGAAGCAGGAACAATCCAAGATGGCGGAGTTGGCTGCAGCACAGAAGAAGGAACAATCCAAGATGGCGGAGTGGGCCGCTACGATTCAACCCTTGCAGGAAACGTCAATCGCAATACTCAAGAGAGTGTTTCTTAATTATCGCAAAACGATCGACGGACCATCTTGGAAGAGCACGAGAAACAGCAGAAAGGCAAACAAGCTTGCCCATGATGGCAATTCTTTATCTGATACTATATTAATGAGACGAGGTGATCTCGATGACGCAGCGACATTCTCCGACCTCTATGCAGTACCATATGAGAATGCACAACTCTACCTCGGTATCTACACCTTTGTTATCATTGTGGGTCAGGAAAAATATACAGGTACCGGTATAAAGTCTTCGTACACACTACTTTGTGACCGCACCCATTTTAAGGATTCTTTTTCTGGTAAGTCACTTTGATGTGTACAACAACTTTGTACCAGCCCCTGTACTTGTACAAGGGTCTGGCATTTAGTTTTCCAACATACCAAAGCGGCTTGCCAGTAAACAATGCATGAAAAGTGGTCGGTCACAAAGTAGCATGTGCGATCCAGATATGCCTCTTGTATATTCTTTCTGGTCTCAGTCCACGATTTTATTCTGATCATGCTCATTTACTAATAATATTAGAATCGGATATGATTGTTGAGATGATCAACAAACGAGCCACGATGCTCTTGAACCCGGGTACTACTAGATCATTCGGACAATGGGACTACAAACTTCAAATTGACTTCGAGAGCGTCTTGTTTTATTTCAAGTTCTCCACTAGGGAAGAGTGGGCGAAATTCGAAAAGGATAGCAAGGGAGACAGTCCCGAGTGGGAGGCCTGGCGCCGAGTTGTCTTGGCCTAACGCGGGGTGGGGAGGTGGTGGGGCATGCTCGGGAGGTGTCAGGAAATAGGGGGAACGGGTGGGAGGGGTGCATGCTGTGGGCAGCGAGAAACACTATGCTGGCCGTAAAGTAATTGGGAGGTTGTTTCATGTGGCGTATGAAGATGGGATTGAACTTCTCAAGGGGGTGTTTTTCTTTCTTTCATCACTCTTCTGGGAATTCGGGGGATGTTTCTGTTGAATATTCTTAATATGTTCTCCCTCGCTCGCCTTCAGGCACAGTTCCTAGGGGGTTAGAAGCGTTATGAGGGTGGGAGATGAGAGGTCTTTGGAGACGGGGGGTGAGGGGGACTGAATGCTGGAGAGGCTCTCGGAAATCATGTTCAATGACGGATAGTACCATACAACAAAACTTTCTCCCCTCTATAAATTCTCCCTTTATGACCAGTATTTGAACTTTGTGGCTTCGGAACCGGATCTGTTCGCCTTGAACTTGAAGGATATTTATTACACACTTAACTTGGCCCAGGATTCCGATAGTGCTATTGAGCAAGCCATAGACAAACTCATCGGTAGTCTGTTTTCAGTATCGGTTACTATGAGTATAGCACCTTTCACCCTTTACAAGCCTCCGTGGTACTAACTCCTGCTTTTAGGATCTATTCCTATAATTTGTGCGTCTAAAGGCAACGCCGCCTAAATAATACCCCAGGAGCTTGACTGTAAACTCCGGGATCATGTCCTTAATTCTCACGATAACAATCTTTTCTCAACCTGGGCTGGCATTGCTGGCACTGTACAGTCCCAGTGTAGGCTTTATTATCCTTGATCGCAACATTGATAAATTCCTATACCCACCATGGCTGAGCTATGGTCCCGAGCTTGACGCGCTGTCGGCCATACCGTTTTCCGCTAACCTCCGAGACACTTCTCCGTCCTTCAACTTGTCCCCCGCGCCCTTTGCCCAATTGGCAATGGGTTGTCCCAACCCGTCATCTAATGCCACATGAGAGGCAAGTGAGGATACTTTGGCTGCACTTGTGCAGTTGGTGCAGCATCTGTGTCAAAAACCAATATCCGTGGAGGAACTTTGAATCCCCAGAGTTTTGTCAAAAGACAAGTACAGAGCTGCTCGAAAGTCGTACAAATGAAGAAAGTAGACAAATAATTAAAGGATGCGATCAATTCCTTGAAAAGAGCCAAACTGTATTGCAGTTTCAGCCAATATTGTTAAGGATGCTAAACAGCTACTACAACCGGCTCCATTAGAAGTATAAGACATTTGACCCTCGAAGATATTCCCCCCGCTAACCTTCCAAGGGGATGCAGCCGGGTCCCTAGGAATCCATTAGCAAATGTCCAAGTCATGGCAACCCCGACAGGTTGAAGGACAACAAAACCTCAACCAAACCTTCCACCTCTACTCTGGGATGAGAGTCGTGCCGCACCACCACCACAGGGTGACTTACCCCGAGTAGAAAATTCCAAAACACAATTCGAAGTTGCAAGTACCCCGGTCCGCCCCTTACAAAAGCTGCTGATGATGGAAGTAGACCTTGTCCCATATGTATCAAAGCAGGCCTTGAAATTTACCAAAAGTATGTTCGTCACTCATTAGAGGAAGTCAGTTGTGGTGTATATAGCGCAAGCGTGTCAATGCTGGTATATTTACTTATATTCAGGAGCAACAAAGAGTGACAAAAGAACGAGGAGAGTAGAGATTGATATCGTCTAACAAGGAAAGGAGCGTATATGACTGACTTAGAGTAATAGGAAAATGAACGCCAAAGTACAGGGTCTTTTATAGAGAGCCGGTAAGAGATCAAGGAGACGAGCACGAGAAAATTAACATAATGAAATAAAGGAGAGGAGATCCACCACAATCCTGAATCTTCAAACCGGCTGGAAACAAATCAAGTATCGCAATTGGTGTCTAGTGCTAGCCTGTTCCACCTCCAACATCCCATGTTCCATCACCAGTGTCCTTTGTTTCCACTTATCCGACTCTAGCAGGTGTACGAGTTTTCCAAACACTAGTTGATTCCTATGAGGTTGCCGAAACACTAGGTCGGACCATAGTATGTTTCAATACCAAGATCGGTGGATACCGACCTTGGGGCTGGCAATTCCATCGCGTTGGCTATGCCAAAAAGCAACAGCGGACTCTCCCGTTCACTTTTTGGTTCCGAGTTGCGAGGTAGCTTGAGAACAGGAAGGGAAGGAAAGGAAAGACAAGAAGGGGAGAAATTTAATAAGAATTTTTTTTATTAAAAATAATTGATGCGGAGGTAATGATTGGGGATGAGGGTTTTGCGCAGTGGGGTGGAGCGGCTCCAGTGAAGACACAATGTTTTTATTAAGGGGTGAATGAGTTCATGATTTCTTCCATTGAGTATTTAGAAAGGAAATCGGGCAAGAAGTCAGGAATTCCGCGAGGCGTATATTGCTAAATAGCCCCTAGAATAGAAGTATGATACCGGTGGTAGAGGGATGAGTGTAAAGAAAGAAAATAAAGCAAGGAAAACCCCTCAGGGAATGATATTTTTATTAGCCTGTCTAGTTAATATTCCCTTCACGACGCTTTTTACCTACAAACCCGCTGTCAGAATCCCGCCAAGCCTCCGAAAAATATAGTGATCGCGTGGCGAGTGTCAATAAATCGACAGCTGCAAAATCTCTTCGGGGTCGAAACGGTTGGCTTTAGGAAACCTCTCGCAACCTAGCGGCAATCTCCAACTCAAATCTCTCTCGTGCATATGGGCCAGCAAGGATCTCACCCACCAGATCGGTCCCCGGTAGGAAGTCATGCTCCAAGATCGGTTCCCCTGCTCCTCTGACATTCGCGAGGACTGATTTGCGGAAATGCCATCTTAGAAGATGGTCGGATATGCAATGAGGATCGGCGGGGTTTCGGCAAACAGGATCAAGAATCCTACCATCATAGCCATAAATATCGGTGTCAAATACAGCCACCTTGTAACCGTCGTCTAGGTTAACGGAGATGAAGGCGCGCGTCGAACATTTTCTAAACATCTAACATAAGAAGAAGGCCGTTTTGAGGTGAGTTGATCTTTGAGGATTCAATAGCATCGTCCATGTCTGTAATCCGTCTTCAGTAATTATACTGTATCCAAAGCCTTTCATGCTCGGGAGGGAAGATATGGGCAGCCTCGAAAGTGGTCCAGTTATTGGCCTGGATATGGATTTCAGGAATCGAAGTTCTTCAAATAACACATTTCCGGTCGCGATTACGGATTTTATCACGGAAACTATTGTCTCTGCCAGAGATTTCATGAGAAATCAACCGAGATATCCAAGGCTCATTGCTGACTTGGATAGAGGCTGGCAAAATTAGCAAATGGACCAATGAGTAAATGGGGGGAATATAGCACAAACAATCGCAATAAATATCATATACTTCCGTTTGAAGAGGCATGCCAGTTCTGGATACAATATGGCCAGACATCCTCTCTTGAACGTATATGGCCCTCCTTAATGATAAGTAACATTCCGTGGATGTCAAGAAAGTTTCCCTCGGTTATAGACCCATTCTGGACAAACCCTCCAAGAGCCACATCAAGATGGGTAGCATCATAAAAAGAGACATTCCGTGGAAGAGAGCGACTTGTTGACATCGTAAGTCTTGGTAATTGTCGTAAAGGTAGAGCAATCGTGGTGATGGTGACTTGTGAACTGGGGTAGGCGAGAAGTCGAGTTTGCTAAATACCACTTAGAATAAGTGTAGTAAAGACAGTGAGATAAAGTTTTGAAGAGCTTTGAAGAACGTTTGGGTGTGGTCTGGCAGGCTTGATTGTTTGAGAGAAGTGGAGGTGACCCTGATGACATAGCCTAATGGTCCTTGGTACACTAATTTCCAATGAAATTTACTGGTCATACTTAGTGATCAATACGCTCGGTTGGGTAACAGGACGGGGATCAACAGCAAATATTTTAAACCTACTCGAGTACTGTAGCCGTACCACAAAAACTCTTGAAATCCACTATCCCCGGTTGGGATGCAATCTCCGGATTCTCAGTCAAAAGCTAGTGAGAAGTAAACCAATCGTGGACTGACGGGCAGATTCACACGAATCACTGGACCGTGGATTTCAAGAGTTTTTACTACATGCTCCAGTAGGGGAAAGTCTGGCAAATGTGGCTCACAGAATTTCTTTGTAATTCGCAGTCAAGACTTATCAGCCGTTTTTCTACCCCAAAGTACCGCACAGGTAGTGGGTTATCACTTGTCTTCCCTTAGTGTTGCATGCTCTCTGAGGATGGCCGAGTTATCTACTGTGAATGTATGCCTTCTTGCTGGTGACGATGCAGAACTAGCACGAAAGGAATCTCTTTATCTGTCTCTGATTTGCCGGTTCGGCGGTTTCGGGGGCACGCAAAGGTTTTACATATATAGCCAAGTGGTAGTAGAAGGTGTATTCTTTTGCCATGAAGCTCATACCGTCACACTCCACAATGATACCCAAATTATGAAGTGTCCTTTCCGCTCCCTTGCCTGCCGAATATAGCAGCACTCCACCAAGACAGCTAAACTACGAACAATCCTGTTCCTTCTCTTATTCGCCAATATGGCAACAACCTCGGTCGCCTAACAAGAGCTAGTATAGAGACAAAGACAAGTACAAGGAAAGAAAACAAAACAAGAAAAACCCTCAAGGAATGCTATTTTTACTAGCTCATCTAGTTGGTATTCCCTTTCCCAATCATGCACCCCCCACTTGCAAAATCTTGTTGGAGTCCTACAACCCCTATGAAAAGGCTAACGATCCCTCGGATAGCGTCATTCAATGTACAGCTATAAAGTCTCTCTTGAATCGAAGCAGCTGCCTTTAGAGAACCTGCACCAACCCCGCAGCTATCTCCAACCCGAATCTCTCTTGTGGATATAGACTAGCAAGGATCTCACTCTCCATACCCGTCCTTGATGGCAAGTCGTACTCGAAGATCGGTTCCCCTGCTCCTCTGATATTCGCGAGAACTGATTGGCGGAAATACCATCTTAGGAGTTTGTCGGAGACGCAATGAGGATCGTCCGGTTTTCTGCAAACAGGATCGAGAATTCTACCATCATAGCCATAAAGATCGGTGTCAAATACAACTACCTTGTAGCCGTCATCTGGGTTAACCGAGATGAGGTACTGATCAAACATTTTGTGCACCTCTATCCGGAGAAGAATCCCGTTTTGAGGTGAGTTGAGCTTTGAGGATTCTATAGCATCGTCCATGTCTGTAATCCGTCTTCCGTAATTATACTGTATCCAAAGCCGTTCATCCTCGAGAGGGAAGATATGGGGAGCTTCAAAAGTAGTCCAGTTATTGGCCTGGATATGGATTTCAAGAATCGAAGTTCTTGAAATAAGACATTTCCTGTCGCGATCACGGATTTCATGACAGAAACTATCCTCTCTACCAGAGATTTTATGAGAAATCGTCCGGGGTACCCAAAGCTCATCGCTGACTTGGATAGAGGCTGGCAAAATTAGCAAATGGGCCACTGAGTAGATGGGGGAACTTGAATATAACACATACAATCGCAATAAATGTCGTATACTCCCGTTTGAAGAGGCACGCCAGTCCTGGATACGATATGGCTCGACATCCTCTCTTGAACAAGTGTTCTCAACAGTCCAAGGCCCCGGTAGGGCCCTGCGTGGGGACTGCCAAGAGCCCCAGACGAGACGGGATGGCATGAGGTAGTCCGTCCTCGTCCGTGAACTCGCTGGACGGCCGTCATTATTAAGGACGACGAGCCCCACGATATGAGACAATTTCATGTAGAGGACGGCCGGAGGTGGCGGAGAACCGCAGGGGACGGCGGAAAACAGCGGAAGACGACGAGGGAGGCGGGGGACGACACGTGTCGTCCGTACTGGTCCTAGGCTCTTTCTCGTAGGTAAGTTCAGAAAATGACTGGACGGGACAACACAATGCCGTCCGTCCTGGTCCTGGCTCAGGACGGACGGACTGCCCCGTTGAGAACACTGTATTGAACACCTATAAGGCCCTCCTCAATTACAAGTAAGATTCCGAGAATGTCAAGAAAGTTTGCCTCAGTTATAGATCCATTCCGGACAAACCCTCCAAGAGTCTCGCCAGGCTTGGTAGCGTCATAAAACGTAACACTGCGTGGGAGAGAGCGGTCAGAGACATCTTTGGAACTGGTTATTGTCGTAAACGTAATCGTTGGAGTGATTTGAGAGCTGGTAGGCAAGGAGCCCAGAATTCTCAGAGGCGTATGTTGCTAAATACCTCTTAGAATCGATGTAGTAGAGGTGGTGAGATAAGTTTTGTGGAGCTCAGGGGGACACTGGGGTGTGATCTCGTAAGCTTAGTTGTTTGATAGAAGTGGGAGTGGGACTGCTTCTATCCCGTGTTCCGCCTACTCGAGTACTAGGCACTCCATTTTTCAACCCCATAAAATTGGATGACAATTACGCGTTCTACTAGTAGCACGTAATGCGAGCCCACCTCTGAAGATGGCTGTAAGAGCTACTTTCTTCGCAAGCGAATTCGTCGCACTTAATGACCAATATACTCGGTTGGTAACACGATAGAGATCGTCTTTAAAACCATTTACCGTACCAGAGTGCTCGCCATGTACTCAGGTTGTAGCAGAATCTGGCGAATGCGGCTTACAGAATTTTTATGTGGTTGCCAGCCAAGACTTCGCAAGACCTTTTCCCTACCCTCGAAGTACAAGTGGTGGGTTATTACATCTTCCTCTGTGCTGTCTGCTCCGGCTGCAGGGGCTTATCGAGTGATCTGCCATGAATGTATCGCTCAGAGCGGTTTAAGCAGATCTAGCATGGAAGGAATCTCTTTGTCTATCCCGGGATTCATACACTTTTAGCTCGTAAGTGGCCCTCTCAGTAAATACAAGCTAGGCTTACGATCATATTAATCTAGACCATTGATCGTGACCAAACTAACCGGCCAGAGGTATCGGGAGTGAACGAGTGGAAGTGAGCAGTTTCACTAGTTCAACAAGAAAAGGCTGTTTCCAGAGTAAGCGAACAACTTGTATTACTTGTTAAACAATAGGTTGAAGATTAAGAGAGAAAGGAAGGAAGAGAAGGAAGAGAAAAGGAAGAGAAAAGAGCGGCGTAGATTTTGAGAGGGGAAAGGGGGTGACCCAGTTGGTAATGAGGTATCACTCGTAACCACAGCAACAGAGAAGATGAGAGCACACCCGTGACCAAAGTTTCTAACACTAACTGAAACAGTGGCTACTCAGAGTGAGCAAGTTTCCTACAGTAGACAACACTGACCCATTAATAGGGATGAAATTGAGTGCATGAAAATGTACAAGGGGATACCGGTGTGGAGCTAGGAAACGGTTACGGTGTTGGATATAATGGGTTGCACTTTAGGAGGGGGGGTTAGTGTTGAGTCATCCAGCTGTATTCCTTGTTATGGTGCAGCCTTAATTCTCTTCTCCTAACACAAGCGGAAATGATCGTTTTTTTCACCATCTGATAAACCAAACAATCTGCTCCATCCAACCGTGACCTTTATATCTTCTTCCCTTCCCTCCTACCCTCATCGCTGTGAAGGCCGCTTCTTGCACTTTTATACTCACTAGCTCAACCTGCTATTTCCGCTACCCAGGTTCCCACTCTTAGCCAACTATTTTACAAATACTCTATCCCCACTGCCACTGCCTCAATTCCTAGCATTTCATTGCACCTGCCCTGTACCACATCTAAAATATTGGTTAGGTTAGGTCCTTGGGCCATGTTCAGCACTGGTTTTGTATGCATTATGACTAGCTTGGCCTTATGTACCTACCTAGTTTTGGTTGCTCACAACAACCATCAATATGTCAGACCAAGGTCTACATGTACGGGAGGGCCAACACTATAACACATGAGGGCGTGATACCGGGTGATATACTGTGATCGCACCCATTCCCACCCGCCGGTCAGACTGACATTTCTTTTCAGCGGGGTTGACAAAATATGGTGCGGAGTGAGGGGGGGACCTCTGCGCACATGGCTGAAACCTCTTATTTCATTTCCCTCCCCGCGTCACGATTTGTGCAGACATGCCGCCAGGTGCCGAACGGCACAATGGGCCTCTGTGGGTGTGCGGAGTGGAGTATGATTTGTACCGTATTGACCGCCTGGGACGAGCGATTGGGGCTGATATGGACTTTGGGGTCGACCTATGGAAGAGCAGAAATGGGGGGAGACATCCGGTTGATACTATCCTCATTAGTGCCTGGAAGACAGGTAGCATAAACCTTTTCATTTACTGTACAGTAAATTACCCATCGGTAAATATCGTGAATCTGTGATCTGCTTGGTATGGATCTGGAGGAAGCTACGATACCTCCTCGGAATTTATAATACCAATCCACTGCCCGGAGCCCGCAATACATCCAGCCGGGTTCTATAAGTTTTGTTCGTGGGTGGTGCTCTCTAATGGCAACCCCTCACCCTACCAATTCAACATAAACCTTAACGTCTCCACCCCGCTTCCCCTAGGCCTCGACCCATGGGAACATCTCGCCCCAACTGAAGACCATGTCCCGATTTACAATCAATCCGCCTCACCTTTGGTGTGGCGCTTACATAATAAACCCAGCGCTATGTTAACCCGTAGCGGATGAAAGATTGCTGGGTGAGTATGATATATTAACAACTATTATCCCTTGGACAGTGTGAAAAGTAAAATTCGCGCCCAAAACGCTAAACTTTGTATGGAACGGTATTATTATGGAGAGCAGTTAAGCTGGCCTAGAGTGCTGAGCCATTGGGCATTAAAAGACTAGGAGATACGATTTCCCCACCAAGCATGGCTAACAGCTGCCCAACCTGGCCTCAGAGTGCTCGGCGCGAATTTTACTATTTCACACGGTCCAAGGGATACCGACCTCCTTGAATAAACTCTTTACGCAAATTGAAAAGTATACCGTAAGAGCTCGAATAATTGGACCTCACATCCGAAATTCCCTCTCTTGGATAGGGGGGGCAGCGCACAGCGAAGACTAGTCCCCTCAGCCCCACCTTAAGAAAAGAAAAGGAAATAAAAGAGCCTGACCTTACCAGCAAAGGCAATTCCAACGTCCTAACATGAGATCCAATTATTCGAGTTCTTAGAATTTAAACCGTGCTATGTGAAACGGATTGATGAGAAAACCAACATAAAACTCTTAGCTTCTTGGTGAACGCTGATGATGTTAGCCCGCTGTGGTCAGTTGGCAAAGATTTGCGATGCCATATAAACTTGGCACTTAGTGATGGGGCTGCTACCTTCGTCACTATAACTTAGAATCTCACATGTGTTAGGATTGTTTCCGTAATGGCGTATTCCACGCTATAGAGAGTGCCATGAATAGAGAGCCATATGCAGGTTTGAGTGAGGCTATGTTGAACTTTAGTCAAGATATTAGTATTGGCTAGTACCTGAGTGGATGGCTTGCTATACCGCGGGTTACAATACCGGCATAGTCATTGGGTATGCCGATCATTTGATTCTTTCACCTGAAACTTTCTACTCTTTTTAGGATTGTTTTCATCTTTGCGGTGATCATTCCTCAAGTGATGAAAATGAGTATTCTATATGGGAGAAATTGCCAGGAAGCAGTAGAAGGTTGGTTTCTTTTGCCGCCACGATCGTACAGTCATGCCCCCGGGAGAGCTAAGCTATGAACAATAGTTTTCCTTCCTTTACCCGCATATACTGCGACAACCCCAGCCACCCGACAATAGCTAGCCTAAAGATGAGTGCAAAGAAAGAAAATGAAACAAGAAAAACCCCCCATTGGAAGATATTTTTTGTTAGCCCATCTAGTTAATATTCCCCTGCGTGGTGCTTTTTTCACTTGCAAGCCCTGTGTTGTGATCTCGACAGGTCTCCGGTAAATGATTTCGTGGCTAGTGTCATTAAACCGGCAGCTGTAGGGTCTCTAACCCTCTCAACCTAGAAGTTATCTCCAAATTGAACCTTTCCTGCCCATATGGACCAGCCAGGATCTCCCCCGCAATATCATG
>Ga0307509_10005944_pt1 | contig 16694 bp, 27 predicted proteins | sample 10_EM_MG_FD_202245 | JGI IMG/M metagenome (GOLD analysis project Ga0307509, IMG submission 202245) | Populus trichocarpa ectomycorrhiza microbial communities from riparian zone in the Pacific Northwest, United States - 10_EM | ecosystem: Host-associated > Plants > Roots > Unclassified | place... | reverse complement strand
GGTATAGGTTTCGGAGCGTCCGCATGGCTATAGTGGTCAGCAGGCAGACAAAGGGAGATACCTCACCGGGCACTAGCAGATGTCCGCTAGAGTCAGGAGGGGCCTCCTTGGAATCCGCTTGCTTAGCAGTCATGAATAGTGTCAACCTGGCTGCAAGAGCATGCCCCTCTCCTAAGGTTGATATTATTCAATAGTTCCACTGATTCAATCATGAAGCTTGATGCGAGGTGTGAAAGAACTTAGAAGCCTTTTGTGTGCCTTGTTAGTGGTGATTAAATAAGGGGTATGTTTTGGGTCGTTACCGGGACAATAGATGGTTAGTCATCCTATGTTAAGCTCCTTTTTCGTCTGAACACCCTTTGTCTGGTGATGAAGTAGTCAGTTGTAAGTAGAGGCGATCAGGGGCAGGGGGAGATCCTCAATGGAAACCCCGCCTGGTTGCTTACCTTGGTTTTCTTCGGAAGATTAGGGTGTGAAATGGCCCATCCGGGTGCACCGGGCGGACAGGATGCGGGTTGTATTGCACCCAACGGACTAGGATGCAACCATTGTGCTGCGGCCCTCTGAGCGTGCGCTGGGTGGACAGGATGCTCCAGGCGGATTTCCTGCGTCCGGACGCAATGCCTATCCGTCTGGAGCAAACGCTTTTTTTGCTGATGTGTTGAGCTACTGAGGCAACTTGAAATCCTAGTTTTTGCATTCCAAGAAGCCGATGTTTACGAGATCTACCGTGCATGATCTACTGGGGCCCTACACTTTAGAAACTAGGGCAGTCGCAATGATTGGACTTTTGTACAAGCGGGTACAGAAGAAATATATGGTGCGCTGAGGGGTTGTCTTCCGGCAACGTTAGTTGCCCTCTTGAAAATCAGGGACGACAAATGCAGCAATACAGATACTGTGCGTCGGGTCGTGGGTGTTCAGATGCTGACCCCAGTCAAGTCCGGGCCTCTATCGGATCAACATGGCCTTGTTACAGTGCAGATGAGGGAGGATGCATGAGGGTTTACAATAGTAGATATAGGGACAATCCTCAGTCTGGCGCATCTGATCTTGGAGGAGGACCCGTGGTGGCTTGTGAATAGCCTGATTGATTGGAGAACATTTAGCGACGTTTATTAAGGAATCCGGATAAGAGAATCAGGACTCGGCTATACGTGACAATCCTACACCTTGATACTGTATATAGAAGATATAGAAGCGAGTTTCTTGAAACCTAGATCATTAGATCGCCAGACTGGTGAGGCCTGAGATGTGAGACTCGGATATGACCAAAAAAAAAGAGCTACTGCCCCAGACACCAGTCGACGTCTGAGGAAGCAGCTGATTAATTGTGATTCTGGGGATGAGTGATGTGTCAAGACGTAGAGAAGAGAAAGAAGTGACAAGAACAAGAGTCTAGGGTAGTCTAGACGCCGGGAGGAGACGTCTTAGTGAGTGACAGCGTCGCACAATCATCTGGCAAGCCAAGTCCAGCCGTCAAATGACCAGATCGGACTTCCGAGGCAAATACGCATCCGGTATTTCACTTCCAACAGGTAAAAAAAAAAAACTCAGTGCTTTCATACTACCCTGAGTGATAGAATATGATTTTACTTGTCATTTGCTAATCTTAAGAAATCAATAGTGGATAGAGTACTCAGAGCAGCCAATGTCAAGAAATGGCTAGCCAAATCAAGACCCAGACTCAAACCTGATCATATTGCTAAGAGATTGAGGTAGGCTTCAGCTTATAGGGATTGGACTGTGGAGGATTTTGAGCAAGTGATTTGGAATAATGAGTACAGTGTGGAGAAATCCAAGGATCCAAGGCAACACTGAGTGTTCAGAGAACCTAGTGAGAAGTGGTCAGCAGATTGCATTCACCCAAAGGAACAGGATAAGGGAATTTCGCTTATGGTATTGGGGTGGTTCTAGGGTAAGAGAAAAGGTCCTTTTGTTTTTATTACTCAATATACTAGTATCAACAAGAGCAGGTTTATTAGACTCTTAAGAAGGTATCTTTTTCCTGTTATTAATCAAATGATTTCCTTTGGTATGCAACTTGAAGATATTCTTTTTCAGCAAGACAATGCTCCTGTTCACAAGGCTTACAATGTTATGGATTGGTTGGAGAGACATTCTATTGAAGTTGTGGATCACTCCCCTTACTCCCCTGATTTAAATCCTATTGAACATGTATGGGTTGAGCTTAAAAAGGGACTACACCAGCAGTATCCAAGGATTGCAGATACCCCAGGTGGAAAAGAAACTGTTAAGAAGAGGCTTGCACAAGTATTACCTTTGGTATGGGAAACAATTCCTGAGTTTTTTGAAAAATTGTGGAAATCAATGCCTGATAGAGTAGCTACAGTGTTGGAGGCAAGGGGGTTATACAAGGTATTAACTAGTGTTATGTATTTAATTTATAGAGGGGGTTGATGGTAGAGAATCTATCGTTGTTGCGGGGTGATGGTGATGTGCGCGCGCGCGCGCGAGTATTCAACCCCGCAACCGGGCAACCGCCCCCCACTGGCACCATGGCGCAATCGCAATTAAACATGTCTCAGATCACGAACACTTCTGACTATGGACTGTACCTTTAACCTAGATGTGCGAGTATTTATTGCTCAGAAGCTGGGGAAGTGGAGTGCTTTTTCTGCTGTATTTTACCTTCTTTTCCTATCATTTCATTTGTTTCTTTGCTTCTAACTGCCCTCAAATATCACGGTTTACCGATTTGTTAGAAGGGCTTCTATCTTATAAACCCCCGGTTCGAAAAAGCGCGTTTCTTGTCTTTGATCATTTTTTGATCGAACCCCCCCCTTCATTGCCACATTGCTTCGATGCTCCCAGTCCTCATAGTAACTGAGGTGTGGATTTTAGGTGTCTACTGTAATGCGGCTGAGTGTCACCTTTTGCAAGGGTAGGCTGGTTATCAAACAGGCGCCACGCACTAAGGTGTGAAATACTGGACACCTAAAACCCACCATTAGTCACTATCCCTTCGTCTGTTCCCGAATTTCACAGCTTTTAGCGTTGCTGTAGCGTTGGGATCAGCAATGACTAGTCAGTAATTGACAAAGTCTACCTTAAACCGCCGTCATGTTTACGAGTACTCGAGTAGACCCATCCACAATGTTGGGCACTAGTCCATTTGCTCAATCATGATAAGGAAAACGGCTTGCTTGAGAAGCAGTGTAGTGTTCAGAATGAAGCAAAATCAGCAGAACTCAGAATGCCCATGATGGACACAAGATTGCCCGCGCATATTTGCTCCTAATCGCTTGAATAGGTTTGGGTCTACAATTTTAAGCCTAAGTGGGTGCTAGAGATTTTGGGAATATTGGCCAATGACATAGTTAGCCATACTCTCATTGGTATCGCGCTCACCTAAGTGTGGTTGCCACACCGCTAGGGGCAGGCCGCGAAATCAGACGAAGGGATGGGAACTAGGAGCATCGCAGGAGCCTATTTCGGACTCCAGGCACAGTCCAACCTTAACCAAGGCCCGGTCTTGGCGAAAAACCGGATAATACGAAAAAATACGGTATGCCTCCACTGTCAGGAAAATAGCAATTGTCCAACAGTGGCACCTCCTTCTAACCGCCGAATGATGCGCAAGAACCCGCCCGAGCGAGCGCGAAACGCTTTCGCAATCGCTTCTGCCGAGTCCTCTGAGAAGCCTTCCGCTCCAGTTCGCAGACTCGGCGATGGCGGTCCGCTACGATCTCGAGGAAACAGCGACGAAGACGATGGAGAGGGTGGGGATGGTGGAAAGGACAATGTAGACGAGATGGACCGCGGCAGCGATTCTGAAGGGAATGAGTGGAAAATTGGGTACGTCGACAACGATGATGGCAGCGGCCTCGGCGGTGGCAGGGCGCCGGGCGGGAGCGATGGGGGGAGGTTTGCAGATTTTACCTTCCGGGGGTACCTCTGCTGGGAAGAAAAAGAAAAAGGGCAAGCCTGGACAAGGCTTGGAGGGGGGGAGTGAGGGTGGTGGTAGTGATGGGAGTAGTGAAGATGGAGCAGGACTTATAAACTTGTCGGAGATGCTGAATAGGCCTGATTCTAGGGAAGATGGGGGAGACGGGGGGGAAGATGAGGGAGAGGTTTCAGCGGCAGGTCTCTAACGATGGAGGAGAGGGTGATGAGCCCAGTGACAGCTTTATGGGCAGTGGATCTGAATCTGGAGATGAGGGCGATGGGGAATCGATGGAGGTTTCTTTGAGGAAGAGGACGAATCGCCAGAACTACCCTCGAAACTTGCAAATCTTCAAGAGTTCATATCTTCGCTTCCTTCTACGATGAAATCGTCAAGGAGAGCTCCAGAAGACGATCCTAACGAAGGGAAGGCATCGAACGAGCACAATTTAGCTATACCCTCCGCCTCTAATTCGCTCACCGTAGAAGACCTCATGGCCGCCATCACCAATCCCAAGCTTAGACGATCACTCAGGCTCGGTGCCGACAATGTACCACTGGGCTTTCGGGTTCTGAGTCTACCCTGTTAACCGAACTTGAAACTACTATCACTGGAATTCTGAGGGAGTCGACCATGGCTTCCGAAAAGTCAATCAAGGAATCTGTGGAACTATAAACGAATAAATGATCCGTAGTGGAGGTTCGGAAACGTACAGCTGACCTTCAGCTTGCCCGCGAACTAATGTACCGGGAAGAGGTCAAGGTAAAGCGTATCAAGAAGATCAAGTCGAAATTCTACCATAGAATCCTCTCAAGACAGAGGATAAGGGAAGAAAATGCCAGTGGGGGATGAGGCCTGGCTTTTGGGTAGTGTTGTTCACGAGCCGGCTCGAGCCGCCAAGAAACCGCCAAGAGGCTCGAGTCTAGAGTCGAGTCGGCTCGTGGACCCCTGTCCGAGCCGGCTCAGCTCGTGGCACCCCCGGGCTCGAAGGGCTCGAGCCAGGCTCGGCTCGTGCACAACACTACTTTTGGGCATGGCGGAGTGCCGAATGAAGAAGATATTTTGGGGAGGGAGAGGAAGAGAGCGGAAGAGCGAATGACTTTGAGTCATAGGCAGAACAAGTGGCCTAAGGGCATGAAAGACTCGGGGAGGACTATGTGGGATGAGGAAGCAGAGAATGGTGTGGTAGAGATCGTGAAGCGGTTAGAAGAGCTTCGAATAAGATTGCTGCAAAGGCAATTCTTGGGGAATACGGGGAGCTCGAGAGTAGTGGGGACGAGGAAGATGATTTGTTTAACAGCAAGCAAAGTAGCGCTTACCTGCAGCGGGAGTGTACTCGAGTACAAACGTTACAACACTTGGTATAAGTAGGGGAGTATCTCTACACTTCGTCATGTCATCAACCCTCTCCGCCAAAAAAAACAGACAGAAAAAACAAACGATAACGTGAGTCCACTTAATATTCCTACAAATTGCAAGAGTATCGATGACTAACCTAGAAGTTATTACACAGTTTGAATGTTTCTCGTTCACAGAACTCTCCGTCCCCTCAGGACTAGGCCCTTTCGCCTTCCCCTTATATCCCAGCCGTTGGCCTATCGTGCTGGCAAAAGGTTCTCTCATTCGGAATCTTCTGGAGCTAGCCCTAGAACCGAAAACACCCCCCACCCAAAGTCCTCACAAGTTAGCCCCGGCACACGCAAGGGGGTTGGCGAAGAAGATAAGGCCGATGTCTACCCTCAGGCTAAGGGCCCCGGTGATATACACGAGGTTGGGCTACCTCTATCCTCCACTACTATGATACAAATGAAGTTAGGCTAATCGGTAACCAGCATGTTGCCATCCTTGAGGCGCTGCATGAGCACATAATTGTAGCAGCGATCGCGAACATCGAGAAGGGCATGAAAGAGTCGAAGCTGGAAATGAAGGAAGAAATGAAAGAGTTGAAGCTGGGACTGAAGGGAGAAATGGAATGGTTGGGGAAGGAAAGAAACCGTTGGATAAGGTGGTTAATTGGGACTGTTTTCGGGACAGTATGTTACACAGAAATCATTTCCCCAATTCTTTTGTATTGACATTACTCCAGGTTGCGATTCAGTTTTTCCACGATGACGCAGAGGTGTCGAGGGGATTTGAAGGACGCCTACAGGAGAAGGTATCCGATAGACATGCGGAATTCGAGGCAGAAATGATGGGGATCCGCAATGCTCTCATAGCGGAAATGAGAGAGTACTCCCGCAAGTCCACCAAGGAGGAAATAGGAGAGATCCGCGAGCCCACCACGGCCCTTGGAACCCCTGCCCCAAGAAGCTAGCCGTTCTAACCACGCTTTTATTATTAGGAAGTCCTGTCACATAAATTTGCGAAGGGGATAAGAAGAAGAAAAGCAATTGAATTATGGGAACAGACTGCAAACATTTCGTAAATCATCACCAGTAGTTAACTTAGGGCTCGTAGACTAGGTATTGTCCCTGGACAAACTAACCGCCCACCAGACAACAGGAGAAATTTCGGCCATGACAACCGCACTACCCCACCAACCCTACAATCTTATAAACCAAAAAATAATTAAATATTAAAAATGTAAATACATAGTGGAACACATAGTAGAAGTTGATCTGGAGGGAATTTGTCCTAGTGGTGTTATTGGAGGTTCTCGGTGATGAGGAGGGCTGCATCGATCGTTGCAAGGCGGTTAATTTTGTCCACATATGATACCATAATATCATAGTTTTACTTGCTAAGGGTGTTTGAATGTGTTTACTATTTCCTACTCGTGATTATTGGCTTGGATGGGTGGTTTTTTACAGGGTGAAGTGTTACTGTGCTGGATCTGGATATATTAATTTGCACCCTGCTGCCCATGATCACGAAAAATCACTATCCCACCGGCCCACCGGCCACTAACACCTAAGTTACTGCTAACTCCCATACCGGACAATATTACTGAAAGGAAACTTCGATTTTAATTAGGTAGGCTACAATATGTACTGACATAGTCTAATTTACATGGAGGTTTAACAATGCCGGTACCGGATGCTATACCCCACTTCGCTTCACCCACTCCCCCTTCTTCGCCTCAACATATTCCTTCGCCTTTCTTGTCATGGCCTTAATACCCTTCTCATCCCCCTTGCTCTTCTCGATCCTAACTACTTCTTGAAAAGAGCCTTAGCTTGACGGGTCGACGTCTTCCCAGCGAGAGCCCTCTTGAATAAAGCTCTGACACCCTCCTTGCTGTCATCCTCTTCGCTTCCGCACTTGATCCCCATATCCAAGAACGTGTTGTGCAGGTTGCTCTTCTTTTTGAAAGTGGCGAGTGGGTTCTCAAACAGCGTTCGTCCTCTCTCAGGGTCACACTGCGGAATCCTAGTTTAGCAAACTTGGGGATGGGGTCTTTGTGCTGGTCTTGCGGGAGTGTTTGCATCGCACATTGAAGGAGCGCACGGGCGGCTTCGCGGTTTTGCTTGCTGCTGAGCGGGAAGTCACCGTAGTTTACCCAGGTTCTATGATCTTGGCTGACTTTTTTGATCATCGTCCTTAAAGAGGTCGTCTGCTTTCTGGAGCCATGGAGTTAGGCATCTGTGGCGAGGACTTTTGATCGGGAAATATCATATCTCAGCCTTGCCGGTTTGAATGTAGATACCAAGTTAGCTAGTTTCTCACGGATGCCTTGAGCCTCGTTATACTGGCAACCCTCTCGGGGGTCTCATCGGTGCCGTACACGGATTCCATATTTAAAATAGCGATCCAAAAGTTCTGCTTTTCCTTTTCGTCCTGAAGGACGATACTCTTAAGCGCTCTCTTGGCCATATCTCTAGCTTTCTCAACTTCGTTAAGTTGTAGTTGGAAAGACGTGTACATGATCCACATTTTGGAATCGTTAGGGTCTCCGAGGAGAAGACATTCAAAGCCAGCCACGGATTGTGGTTCCCCCGTTGCCAGATTTCCCATCAAATCCTCCTTGATTTGGGCCTCCTTACGCTTCATTTTGTACCTCTCCTCTCCGAGGCTGGCACCCCTCTCGGAATCGGTATCGGGGCCACGTTTGTCTAGGATACTTGCAGACCAGTCGAGTCTCCAGGCACTGAGACCCTCGCCAGCAGGCTCATTGGTCATTTGATCCGCCAACTTTTCGACAATGGTCCCGGAGACAACACTTCCAATGGGCGGTTTAGAGAGAGCCTCTTTCTGGGCTTCACCGAACAAATTTGGATCATTGCAGGAAACTCGTAGCCTTTGGTTTGCAGGGTCCATGGGCAATACGCGGACATTGACAGACTGGCCAACGGTGAAGTGCTCACGGGGGTCTTGGATATATGCTTCGCTCATCTCGGAAACAGGGAGGAAGCCGCTGACAACTGAAAAAAAACCCCCCCCACAATGGCGCCGTATGGTAGGATTTTAACCAAGGTACCACCTGAGCGAATGCTAGAAGTTGTATCCTCGTAAGGTGATATTGGAGCATCAGAGTTGACAAAAGCCTTTTTTAGGGCCAATATTACTCTCCTTTTTGAAGGGTCAACTAGAAAATCCTACTCATCAATTGGTAGTATTCTTGGAGATGGGCCCGGGATAGTCGAAAAAATTACACATGCTTTTACTTCAACGCCCTCCCTAAAATATTTTCAGGATGCTTAGGTTTGATATCACTTAGGTGAAGCTCATCCACCATTCCGGTGACCCCTTCAGCTAAGTTTACGATAAGACTTCCACTATCTAGGACTCCATCAATAGTCCCCTTCACGACTTCCCCAATTTTGATATCTTCCGTCCTTGAGAATGGCTGATTGAGAACCTTCTGCTCTATACTAACAAGATAGAGGCCATCTATAGAGTTGCAACCAATTACCCTGGCCATATGGGCTGAACCAGTCTGATATAAACCAGAATCTTCAGATAGAACATCTACTTTGCTATTGCTTGAGATCCGAGATATATGGACGAAGCCAAGAATACCGGGAACATCGACGTCCAGAAAAAGGCTGGTTTTGGGTTCAATATTAGGAATTTTTGCAGAGTTGATAATGGTGGCTGCCGGGGGACAACTGCAGGCTCTTTCTCAATTGGCTGAGTGAATAAAAGGCTGTGGGGAAGGATTGGGGGAGCGAGCTTATGAGGTTTGGAATAGGTAGCAATGACACGCGCTTTGATATAAAAAAGGTGAGAGCGGCTACTCGAGTATATAGAAGGGAGGCGTGCCTGGGGCTAACCTTTTCTCAAACTGCCTGAAGCATGAAAGAAGTCCATCGTGGCATCCACAAGTCCATAACCTCGCCTGCGATCCCAACAGCTTTGCCTCCCTTTGCTATATCTGTAACGAGTATTATACCTCTACGCCAGTTCCAGGTAAAAATGTATTAACTGGGGGCGCGTAACCCAGCCACCAAGCTGCCTTCCCACCAGAGTATTTACCCCTCTTATATGCTCTGTGTTCTGGATCCCCTGAGAGTTTGACGATTTTACCATTCGACGAGAGCCCGATGATTGTGCAAACAAAGCATTAATTGCCCTTCCTTTGCATCTGTCACTGAACTGCCCTTCCCGAGCTCCTTGGGATGGGAGAAACCCTTTGAGATCATCTCCGATGCCCGGATTCATAACGAGACCGTCATCCTCCTCCACACTTGTAACAGAGTCCTGGACAGTACATCCAACGACTAGATCGGTAGATGTAAGGCTGCTACTGGCCATAGCTGGATCCAAGGACAGCTTGATCCGCATCTTAACATTTTTAGAGCCAGAGGAAGATTTCGAATTGGCAGGTTCCAAAGAAGATACGACTTGCACTCGAAAAGATTGCCTGATCTGAAACATAGATATGAGGTCAACATCACCCTCACTAGAATGGCAGGTTGCCACAGCCCATTACCAATTGGGCAAAGCGTACGGGATAGCGCTGGACGAACTGGGGTCGTGTCTCGGACGTTGATGGAAAAAGGTATAGCCGGTTGTCCAGCCAGCGCGGGGTCATAATTAGTCCATAGGCTCCAGGTCCGTGGATCCCCACCATACATATACTATCTCCTCCGAACTCTTCTTTCCACGAGTCTACCATGCTTCCTACACCTCGCGTTCTTTATCTCCCACCCACCACCCCTCCCGGACACCCATACGCCCTCATTGCCACCTAGGGATACACCGGCGGTAACTACCTCCCAGGGCAAGGGCAGCGATAGCGTCCCCAATGCCTCCGTCAGTGGAACAAGCGGGCCCACAACCAAGCGGAGGGAACGGTCATGTATTTCCTTTGGCGTTGTTTATTTCGTGTCACCTTTGTCGTTCTTTCCTTCCTTGTTTAGATATCTGCAATACATGGGTTCTGGCTTTGGGGAATTAATTCCGATTTTGCTGCTTCAATCTTTTCCTCTCGGTCCTCATCCTTATCGCCGCTATTCCGGACTAAAACCTCGGACTTCTTGTTCAACGACTGTAAAATAGAAGTAAGAGGAACAAAGCCAGTCAAATTACTTAGCAAAGAAAGAGGGAGGTCAGTTTGATTAATCTGGGAGATGCATCCAAGCACAAGTGTACCCGGTAGTAGTCTCTGCGAAGTGATTGAAAGCTCGTAATTATTATTTTTGATGAGGAAGGATCACCCTTATAGTTTAATCTCTCTGCTTTAATCCTATTTTGTTCACTTTTCTTGGATTCGCCTTTTTTAGCTCTTTCATCTCCCCTCAATCCCTCTCTCATTGGCTTCTTCTTAGCTGATTTGGCTTTCAGATTTTCAGTTTCGAAGAGGACATCTTTAGCAGTGTCATTGGATATTTGCTTGAACTCCAACGGGGTAACTTAAGAATAGAGCCACCGCCTCTCGGAAGAGATGCTTCTTCGTCCTTTGAAGCCCGGATTGTTGATCGCTTTGCTGGCTCAGGATTTGAAGCAGCTGCCGACGGCTCAGTCCTCAGCCTTTTATATGCGGTCGTGGGGAGTTTTTTGCCCCACGCCCTCCCGCCCGGCCTGGATTTGCGTCTTGAGGGCGTTTCCGTTTCTTGTCGGGACCCATAGTAGGTATAAAATTATAGCGGAAGTATGGCAGGTTTGTTCGGGGGTTCCAAAGTGGTGGGGGAAGTGAAACGGTTTTCTACAATTTCTTCCTTCCACTCTTACAACTTTCTTTGGATTAACTTAAGAGCCTGTTTGGATGGAATGGTTCCGCTCCGTTGGCCCATACAAACGACCATTTCCTGCCATTTTGAAACGGAGTAGACTAAACAAAACGGCTGTTTGGCACAATATGTATCAACCATTCCATTTCAAAATGATGGCAACAGGATGGCTGCCATGTAGAAATGTTAAATGAAAACTTTTTTCTTGTATCATATAATAGAATAATTTTGTTTAAAATTTTTTCATGGAGCAACCACTTATTGACGTTGTCAACAACCTTTTCTATGAGTCAAACCATTTCACAACGGAAAGGTCGCCACTTCTCCCATTTCTACCAAACAGGCTCTATGTGTTTAGAGTGAAATCTTGGCAAAAAAATAATTTTGATTGGAGGACTTCCAGTAGGAATCTGGAAGAGATTTAGAAGCGGTCTTGGCATATTTTCACGCTAAAATATAGAAGATCAACCCCCCCCGGTTCAGATTTGAAATTAGAATCTGAAAGCTCGCATCCTATTGATCAACAGGCCCTAAGGTTACAATTCTCGACACATTAGGCCCCAGTTCTCAATGCACAAAATGAGGCTACTGCAGGACACATTCCTATCAACAATAACTTCTTATCTGTATCTATTAAGTTCCATATGCGTGGCTTTATTTTCCCACAATGATCATAATCTAGAAATTTGAAAAATGGTTTTTTTCTAAGGGAACAACCTGAAATCCAGATTCTTGCTCCAAGCTCCAAACTTTTCCAGATTCCTATGGGAAGACCTCCATTTCCAAAACCTCCACCGTGAGGAAGGTAGAAATTGCGCAGCAATGGCGCGTCCTTCTAACCGCCGAATGAGGCGCAAGAACCCTCCCACGCGAGCGCAAAACACTTTCGCAATCACTTCTGCAGAGACCTCCGAGAAACCTTCCGTTCCAGTTCGTAGACTCAGCAATACCGGTGCTTCACGGTCTCGAAGAAATGGCAACGACGACGATGGAGAAGGTGGGGATGGTGGAAAGGACAATGCAGACGGGATGGATCACGGCAGCGATTCTGAAGAGAATGAGTGGAAAATTGGGTACGCTGACAGCGATGATGATAGCGACCTCGAAAGCGACAAGGCACTGGGCGAGAGCCATGAGGAGTGGTTTGCGGATTTTACCTCCCGGGGGTACCTCTGCTGGGAAGAGGAAAAAGGGCAAGCCTTAGAGGGGGGGAAGGACTTATGGACTTGTCGGAGATGATGAATAAGCATGATTCTGGGGAAGATGGGGGGGAAGATGGGGGGGAGGAGGAGGCCGTCAATAAAAAAGGAAAAGGGAGTCCTCAGAGGAGAGGGTGATGAACCCAGTGACAGCTCGATTGGCAGTGAATCCGAACCCAGAGATGAGGGCGACGGGGAATCGATGGCAAATTTCGCTAAGGAAGAGGACGAATCGCCAGAGGGCCCCTCGAAACTTGCAAAGCTTCAAGAGTTCATATCCTCGCTTCCTTCTACGATTAAATCGTCAAGGAGAGCTCCAGAAGACGATCCTAATGAAGGGAAGCGCCGAACGAGCACAATTTAGCTATGCCCCCCGCCTCCGATCAGCTCACCGTGGAAAACCTCATGCCCACCATCACCAGTCCCAGTCCCAAGCCCAGACGATCACTCAAGCTCAGTGCCGACAATCTACCACCAAAATCCAGTAAGCCAGGACCAGAGGGGAATCTCTCGGTCACATTGGCAAAGAGGCAGCAGGACAAGCTAGATCGGGCAGCGACGCACGAGAAGTCGAAGAGATGCTCGGTCGCTGGAAAGACACAGTGAAGTATAGCTGATAGCCGGATCATCCATATTTCCCATTAGCCAATGCTTCTATTCTAACGCATGGCCATCGGTGCCGAAGAAATCACCATGCTTTCAGCTTCTAAGCCTATCCTGTTAACCGAAATTGAAGCTACCATCATATCTCTAGAATTCTGAAGGAGTCGGCCATGGTTTCCGAAAAGTCTGATGGCATAATAACCCCAGTAGTGGAGCACTGTATGGGAGTAGAGATGGCGGAGGCACGGGGAGCGCTCACATATATGAAGGAACACCAAAATTTGGACATCAGGAACGTTCTAGGGCATGGACGGATGTATAGGGCATATGCGGAGACATAGGGCTATCACATGTACGAGCAGTGTTTTCACTACTTAGGATGAACAATAGCTAGCAACCTCCATAGAGAATGCCCACCGGAGCCTCTCCACCCATCAGCACACAAGCACAACGATTGTTAGCAAGCCTCCATCAAAGTCAATCAAGGAATTTGTGGAACTGAAAACGAATAAACTATCCGCAGAGGAGGTTCAGAAACGTACAGCTGAGCTTCAGCTTGCCCGCGAACTGCTGTGCTGGGAAGAAGTCAAGGCAAAGAATATCCAGAAGATCAAGCCGAAATCCTACCATAGAATCCTCAAAACAGAGAGGATAAAGGAACAAAATGCTAGTGCGGGGGTTGAGGCTCTGGCTCTTGGGCATGGCGGAGTGCCGAATGAAGAAGATATTTTGGAGAGGGAGAGGAAGAGAGCGGAAGAGCGAATGACTTTGAGGCATAGGCAGAGCAAGTGCTCTAAGGGGATGAATCACTCGGGGGGGGGGCTAAGTGGGATGAGGAAGCAGAGATGGCAAAGCGCTCAGAAGAACTTGGAATGAGGATTGTTTGAAAGGCAATTCTTAGGGAAGACGAGGAGCACGAGAGTAGTGAGTATGAGGAAGATTATTTGTTTAACGAAGATCAACAGCAAGCAAAGCAGCTCTTACTTGCAGAACTAGAAAAGCTGGAAAACAAAAATGGTTCTACTAAGGGTCAACACAACAAGAGTAAATTGATGGGCCTCAAGTTTATGCAAAATGCTGAAGCTACTCAGAAGAAAGCTAATAAGGCTGAAGTGGAGGGTCTATGGCGGGCTTTAGAAGGCCATGACAGATCAGATAAGACTGATGAGGGCGGGGAAGAAATTAATGATAGTGGAGGGACGATCATCAGAGCTGGAAGGAAGAAGGAAGGGGTAGTCGGTAAACCCGAGCCAAACAAGTCTGAATTCGAGGAGGCTAAACACTCGAGTGAAGATGGGGGGGGTGGTGATCAGGCCGAGGTTAGGATAGTGAACAAGCCGTCTTCTGGTGTACTCAAGAACCCCTTCGCACAACCTGGGGTATCGTCTTTACAGTTTCCTAAATCAGAAAGCAAGGGCTGGCGAGAAGGGATGCATTTCGTCTGGGCCTTTTCCTAGGATAAGGGAGGGGAAGGAATCCCTAGAGCCAAACATATGGTGTGCTCAAGACTCCATTTCCGGCCTCGTCAGACCCAAAGCTCCGGTTTTGGTAGCCGGAAGACAGGAGTCCAAGAATGTAAAGATCAACTCCAGGCCCTCCAAGTCGAAAACAGGCACTCAAAGCCCGTAATAGCCGCAACCTGGATATGGAGGCTGATATAAGTGCCACGCTTAAATCTCCTTCAAAAAAGTGTAAAGCCGGTAACCATCGCGATTGCGGCGATGATGGAGAAGGGGGTGAGGATTACGAAGGGGCCATCAATCTGGTGCCGGCCAAAGGAAAGAAAGGCATAAATCTTGATCTACAGGAACTTGTGAAACGGGCTTCCGCAGGCGACAATGTTGCCGCAGAGTTCAAGGTAGAGAAGAAGAGAAAGATCGACGAGGAGGGCGACCGGGTTATCCATACCAAGATTCCGGCATGGTCTCGTAGAACGAACGGGGAAGAAGGAGACCAGTTCATCAAGACGATCAAGGGTGTCGACAAGAATAAGCGGAAGGATAAGAAGCTTGAGAGGGTTATTATCAATAAGAAGCGTATGAAAAAGTTATGAGACTACTGGATCGATTATTACCGCTAACGCTAGCACTCCCTTAAAATGACAAATATCAAGCATCTGCACCCCCTTTTCCCTTCGAGTCGCAGCAGCAATACGAACGCAGTTTACGTATCCCTATTGCGCCCGAGTGGGCTACGAATATGACATTCCAGAATTCTACGATGCCGAGGGTTATGGTTAAGCGGGTACTATCGTGGAACCTATATCTACGCCATTCAAGTAACCGAGTTTTACCGGTTTATGGGTTTATGGTTTATGGCGTGGCAACCGTGGCGCTGGGCTGCAGAGAGCCCAAAAGCATCCAATTTCATGCTGGTATTTCCAATATCCTTAGTATTTCCTTACCCAGGGCGTCGGTGTAATATGAATTGCCTTGTCCCCGGGTGTCCATTTTCGGAAATGCCATACTCCCTGAGTGTTAGGGTTTGCGTACTACTATAGAAGCTTTACTTAATGTCCTACCATCCCTTTCAAACAAACATCCCCCCACCACGAAATTCCACTTCACCAAGCCAATGTCTTCAAAAATCGCGCCCCTCCATCGAGCAAGGCCCCCGCGAATACGTCTTTCGAACCTCGGGAAGAATCCCACAAGGGTCCACTCAACCAGCTCCGTCGACCAAACCGAGATCTCGCACTCGCAAACCTTGCCTCAACATGGTGGGACCCCCACAGCTCCTCCCATCTCCTACACCTAATGAACGCAATTCGCCTCTCCTTTATCCAATGCTGCCTCCTCAAAGGTTCCCCGATACGAGCCACCTCTTCTGCACGCACATCCCTGGAAAAACTCGGCCCCCGAGTGGAAGCGCATGGCGCAGACAGCACCCAGGAACTCCGTTTCCTTGACATAGGCTGCGACGGCAGAATCCCGGCGGAGGCGCTTGCAAGACTACCAGGCACAGAGCCCGTCATAGTGATCGACCTGAGCAAGGAGGTTCTCTCCGCCGTGCTTGAGCACGCGCAACAAGACCCCATTCTCGCCGGCGACAAACTCCGCTAAATTAATACCACAATCGAAAGAGCTCGAGGGCCAGAAGAGCCAATTCGACGTCGTCACATTAATGGAAGTCATAGAGCATATCCTGTGTCCGAATTCGTTCTTGACGGCTACCATGGAGCATGTTAGGCCCGGGGGGTGGCTGATGTTGCCTAATATCGCGGCGACAAAGCTGGTTGCTGAAGATATTCTGGCGATTGTGCCGAGGGGGGCGCACGATTGGAATAAGTACATTAATGCGGAGGATCTGAGAGAGTTTTTTGAAGGGAAGGATGGGGGAGGGATGTCCTTGTTATGGGATGTGTTTCTGTGGTTTGGGTGGAAGGAGATAAGGAGTGGGGAGAAGGTCGGGAATCATTCCTTTGGAGTAAGGAGGGGGCCGAGGGAGGGGGCGGGTGGGAAATGAGGCTTCTCTCACTCTCTTTCTAGAATAGTTTCATAATATTATAGTATAATAATAAATTTATATGAGCAGCTTCTATTGAACCCTCGAATATTTCTTTCCGGTTGAGTTCCTTGCTTTTTTTTCCTAACGAGACCTGAGCGAACGCTACTTCCGATTATGCTGTTCCGGAGGGTGGTAAGGTAAGGGGTGTGCTATGGTCTATTTTTCGGACCCAGAGGTCTTATGCTCTATCCCAAAGCCCAATTGTTGAATTTCTGATTATTGTCTGAGTCTTCCATTGTCCTCAAACAACGGCTTTGTCTAAAGCGTTTCTTTCCTATATCATTGCGCTCTATTGGGTTGCATCTTTTGTGGTGGTGAGACATCATCAGTTGGGTCTTGATTACTGAGCGGCTATTTTTGTATCAG
>Ga0307509_10005943_pt1 | contig 16695 bp, 15 predicted proteins | sample 10_EM_MG_FD_202245 | JGI IMG/M metagenome (GOLD analysis project Ga0307509, IMG submission 202245) | Populus trichocarpa ectomycorrhiza microbial communities from riparian zone in the Pacific Northwest, United States - 10_EM | ecosystem: Host-associated > Plants > Roots > Unclassified | place... | reverse complement strand
ACCCCGGCGCGGGTGGCGACCCGGCGGGCCGGGTCGAGCTGCAGATCGGCATACGCCAGCAGGGTGGGCACTACCTGCTGGGAGCGGCGACCGATCGCCCGGAGGCGGGCGATCAGTTCCGCGTACGCGAAGGGCTTGGGCAGGTAGTCGTCGGCGCCGAGGTTGAGCCCCTCGACCCGGTCGGCGAGCGTCCCCGATGCCGTCAACATCAGCACGCGTGGGCCGGTCAGCCGCCGGCACACCTCGTCGCCGTGCACCACCGGGATGTCCCGGTCGAGCACCAGCACGTCGTAGTCGGTCGCGATGGTGCGCTCGAGGGCGGCGCCGCCGTCGTACACCACGTCGACGGCCATGCCCTCCCGGCGCAACACCCGCCCGATCGAGTCGGCCAACTCGGCCTGATCCTCCACCACCAGCACGCGCATGCCGCCCAGCCTGCCCGATCGCGTGTCACACCGAGGTCACTGAATCGCGGACTCGGCTGTGACCGTACCCCTCGTAGAACTGCTAGCCATGCGAATCAGAACTCTGCTCGCCACCGGCCTGCTGGTCCTGGCGACCGCCGCCTGCGGTGGCCACGGTGACCAGCCCTCCGCCGCGCCCTCGACGACCGACCGCAACGCGCAGGCCGTGAAGTACTCGCAGTGCATGCGGGAGAACGGCGTGCCCGACTTCCCCGACCCGGTCGACGGCCGGATCCAGGTGCGCTTCCAGAAGGGCAGCGACCTCGACCCGGAGAGCGACGGCTACCAGAAGGCCCAGACGGCCTGCAAATCGTACGAACCAGCCGGCCTCGGCCAGCAGGGACCGAACGGCCAGCAGCAGGCGCAGGCGCTCAAGTGGGTGCAGTGCATGCGGCAGAACGGCGTGCCGAACATGCCCGACCCGCAGGCCGACGGCCGGATGCTGGTCAACTCGGACAACGGGGTCGACCCGGACTCGCAGGCGTTCAAGGGCGCCCAGCAGAAATGCCGCGACCTGGCGCCCGGCGGGGTGGGCTGATGCGCGGCCCGCTCCTGCTGCTGCTCTTGGCCGGCCTGCTCTCGGCGTGCGGGGCGCCCGGTCCGGCGGAACCCGCCGCGACCGCCGGGCCGGCCACCGCGGCCGTGCGACAGGGCTCGCTGAACGGCCAGGTCAGCCAGAACGGCACCCTGTCGTACGCGGCCCAGTCCGACGGCAGCGACTACCCGGTGGTCAACCAGGCGGCCGGCGTCTACACCAAGCTGCCGGCCGCGGGTCAGGTCGTTGCCTGCGGCCACGTCCTCTACTGGGTCGACGACGACCCGGTGCTGCTGCTCTGCGGCAGCCGCCCGTTCTATCGCAACCTGGCCGAGGGCGACGACGGCTGGGACGTGGCCATCCTCAACAAGAACCTGCGCGTCGCCGGCGACGAGTTCACCGGGAAGACTGCGTCCGGTCTGTCGGATTTATTGGATAAGGAGGATTTATCCGTCGCCGACGCGGTTGTCCTTCCGGGGCCAATCCGGATTGCCGGGATCACCGCGCAACTCGGTGGCCGGGCCACGCCGGGCGGTCCGCTCGGCACCGCGGTGACCACTCGCCGCGAGGTCGTCGTGCCGCTCAACGCCTCGCAGCAGGGCCAGGTCAAGGTCGGCAACCGGGCGCAGGTCACGCTGCCGGACAACCGGGTCACCGGCGGCCGGGTCAGCCGGATCGGCACGGTCGCCACCCAGGGCAAGGACGGCAACGCGACCGTCCCGGTCTACCTCACCCTGGACAAGCCCAAGGACGCCGGGACGCTCGACGCCGCGCCGGTCCGGGTGCAGATCACCACGGCCGGGGTGAAGAACGCGCTGATCGTCCCGGTGACCTCGCTGATCGGGGCGGGCGCCGGATACGCGGTCGAGCGGGTCACCGCGGCCGGCGGGCGGGAGACCGTGCCGGTCAAGCTCGGCCTCTTCGACGACGCGGCCGGGATGGTGCAGGTGACCGGCGATCTGCGGGCCGGCGACCGAGTGGTGGTGCCGTCGTCATGACCGCCTGCACCGAGCGGCAGATGCGCAAGGTAGTCGCCCAGGCCGCAGGCGAGGGCCAGAAGGGCATGACTAGAGAGGCGCTGTCATGACCGAACCCGTTCTCGAGCTGGTCGAAGTGGTCAAGTCGTACGGCGAGGTGGCTGTCCTGCACGGCATCGACCTGCGGGTCGACCCCGGGGAGCTGGTCGCGGTGGTCGGGCCGTCCGGCTCCGGCAAGACCACCCTGCTGCACATCATGGGCACACTGGAACGGCCCAGCGGCGGCACCGTGCGGATCAACGGGACCGACGTGGCCCGGCTCGGCGACCGGCAGGTGGCCGACGTCCGGGCTCGCGACATCGGCTTCGTCTTCCAGCAGTTCTTCCTGGCCGCGCACGCCACCGCGATGGAGAACGTCGCCGACGGCATGCTGTACGCCGGGGTACCGGCCCGAGCGCGGCGCCGCCGGGCGGCCGAGGCGCTGGACCGGGTCGGCCTCTCGCACCGCGCCCAGTTCAAGCCGGCCAAGCTCTCCGGCGGCGAGCGGCAGCGGGTCGCGATCGCCCGCGCGCTGGTCGGCCGGCCGGCGATCGTGCTCGCCGACGAGCCGACCGGCAACCTGGACAGCGCGACCGGCGCCACCATCGTCGAGCTGCTGCACGAGCTCAACGCGGACGGCGCCACGATCATCGTGATCACCCACGACCACGACCTGGCCGCTCGCCTGCCGCGCCAGGTGCAAGTGCTCGACGGGCGGATCGTGAGGGACCATCGTGCGGCTGCACTTCGCTGACCAGGTACGAGTGGCGAGCATCGGGGTGCGCGCCCGCAAGGTGCGGGCCGGGCTGTCCGGGCTGGGCATCGCGATCGGCGTGGCCGCGATCGTGGCCGTGCTGGGCCTCTCGTCGTCGTCGCAGGCCGGGCTGCTGGCCCAGATCGACCGGCTCGGCACCAACCTGCTCACCGCGAGCAGCGGCCAGACCTTCGCCGGCGCGGCGGCCGAGCTGCCGGCCGAGGCCCCGGCCCGGGTCGGCAACCTGGACGCGGTCCAGGCGGTCGCGCACACCGCGGCGATCGACGACGCGAAGGTCTACCGCAGCCCGCTGATCCCGGCGATCAGCACGAACGCGCTGACCGTGCGGGCCGCGAGCCTCAACCTGCCGGCGGTGGCGGCGACCGGGATCGCCCAGGGCCGGTGGCTCAACGAGGCCACCGCCACCCAGCCGGTGGCGGTGCTCGGCGCGGTCGCGGCCCAGCGGCTCGGCTTCGACCGGGTCACCCCCGGCCAGCGGGTCTGGCTCGGCGGCCAGTGGTTCTACGTGGCCGGGATCCTGCAACCGGCGCTGCTCGCCGGCGAGCTGGACAGCAGTGTCCTGATCGGATACCCGGCGGCCCGGCACTACCTGGATTACGTCGAGATCGAGGGCGGCACGGCGGTGGCCGGGCCGCCGAGCAAGCTGTACGTGCGGGCCGACACCGACCGGGTCGCGCAGGTGCAGGCGGTGCTGGCCCAGACGGCGAACCCGGAGTCGCCCAGCGAGGTCGACATCAGCCAGCCGTCCGACGCGCTGACCGCCCGGGCCGCCGCCGAGGGAGCGTTCGACAGCCTGTTCCTCGGGCTCGGCGTGGTGGCGCTGATCGTCGGCGCGGTCGGCGTCGCCAACATCATGATCATCTCGGTGCTGGAGCGGCGCTCGGAGATCGGCCTGCGGCGGGCGCTCGGCGCCACCCGGCGGCAGGTCCGTGGTCAGTTCCTGGCCGAGGCGGTGCTGCTCACCGTGCTCGGCGGCGCGGCCGGGGTGGCCGCCGGGATCGTCGCCACCGTGGTCTATGCCCGCACCAAGGGCTGGCAGGTGGTGGTGCCGGTGGAGGCGTGGGCGGGCGGTATCGCGGCCGCCGTCGTGATCGGCGCGATCGCCGGGCTCGTGCCGGCGCTGCGGGCGGCGCGGCTCTCGCCGACCGAGGCGCTGCGCACGGTTTGAGGGGCGATCCGGTCACGTTACTCGGTGGTGACGTGACCGGACGCGTAGGCGCGGCCGATCAGCGTCGTCCACCGGTACACCGCGTCCTCGTTCGGGGCGAGCGGGCCGGGCCGGAAATGCGGCGAGCCGACACCACGCTGGACGGACTCGCACGCGGCCCAGTCCTGCCGATTGGTGAGATCCCAGAAGTCCACCGCGTACGCCGGATCGGTGATCTCCGTGGGGAAGTACCACCGGCACTCGACCTCGGTCACGCCCGGCGTCACCGGCCACAGGCGGTGCGTCATCACGTAGTCGGGGTGGGCGGAGACCAGCAGGTTCGGGAACAGCGCGACATAGCGCACGGTGCGTTGCGGTGCGCCGTCGATGAACACCCCGGCGCCCCGCCCGTCGGCCGACATCGTCTCGGCGTGCTCGCGCAGGTCCATCGAGCCGCCCACCCAGGCGCCCGGCAGATCCCAGTTGTCGCCCGAGTTGGGCGGCGAGACCCGGCACAGCTCGGGATGGATCTGCGGGCAGTGGTAGCACTCCTGGTAGTTCTCGACGATCACCTTCCAGTTGGCGGCGACCCGGTAGTCGTGCGCCGCGCGCAGCCGCAGCTCCGCCGGCCGGTACGGGCGCAGCAGCCCGTCCAGCTCGCCGAGATGGTCGGCGAACGGCGGCGCGTCCCCGGTCGCGTTGACGAACAGCCAGCCCTCCCACACCACCGCGGGCAGCTCGACCAGGCCGTGCCCGGCCGGGTCGAAGTCGCTCACCTCGCGCATCGCGGTGGCGGTGCTGAGCGTCCCGTCGAGGCGGTAGGCCCAGCCGTGGTACGGGCACACCACGGCCACCCGGTCGGCCGCACCGCCCGCCGGCAGCAGCTCGTGCCCGCGATGCCGGCAGACGTTGGCGAACGTGCGGACCGTTTCGTCCTCGAAGGTGAGCAGCACGCCGATGCCGCCCACGGTCAGGGCTCGCTGGCTCGGCCCGCCGCCAAGCTCGTCGGCGCGGCCCAGACAGGTCCACGTTCCGGCGAACAGGTGGCGCAGCTCCCAGGCGAGCATCTCCGGGTCGGTGTAGGCGGCGGCCGGCAGCGTGCGGGAGCGGCCGAACGGCCGCAGCGCGGCATCGAGAGCGTCGGCATCGATCGGCGCCGAGGGGGTGTGCTGAGCCATGCGCCCAGTCTGCCGCTATCCGATCTCTAGGCCGTCGTTTCTTTAAAGTCTTCTGTTCACTCGCTGTGCGTCCGCTGTGTACTCAGGGCCGCCACGTTATAGGGCGCGCGATCAAGACGATCTCTCGCGCGCCCTTTTACGGAGGAGCGGTCGGGCCGGTGGCTGCTGCGCGTTTTCGGATGCTCCGACACCGCTTGGACGGGTCGATGACCTGGCGACTGCTCGCCACCAACAACCGTGACCTGGCCCGGGCGCCGACCTCCTACCCCGACGCCGATTCGTGCCGCGCGGCCGTCGGTTGGCTTCAGCACAACGTCCCCCAGCTGCGGATCGCCATCGTGCGAGCCGGCCCGTCCTCGTGGTCCTGGCGCATCCTGGCCGGCGAGGCCGTGGTGGCGGTATCGAGCCGCGACTATCAACGGCGTATCCAGGCCGATCAAGCTGCAACGATAGCCATCGATCTCATTCCCGCGGCCGAACTGGTCGACCTCGAGCCGCGCCGCTGAGCGTTGCGGGTCGTCTCGCCCGTTACAGCCTCAAACCATGGGCGGCATTCGTCCGTAGTTCACCTGACCCCGGCCTTGCGGTCAGCCAACATCGTTTCCCTGAGCGCGCACGGTGTTACCTAAGAGTCACGTAAGGCAGGGGACAGGGATGACGAGCGCGCCGCTCGAGCAGCGACGCCGGCTCCGGCCGTCCGGCGGGCAGGATCAGGTCTTCCGCGTCGTCCTGCGCTGCGCCGGTGCGGCGGTGCTGGTGTTGATGGTGATGGTCGGCGCTTTCCTGTTCAGCAAGGCGATCGGGGCGCTGCGGATCGCCGGCTGGTCGTTCCTGACCACCGAGGAGTGGGAGCCCGACTCGCACCACTTCGGCATCGCCGCCGTGCTCACCGGCACCATCCTGATCGCCGGGGTGGCGATCAGCATCGCGGTCCCGCTGGCCACCGGCATGGCCCTGTACGTCTCCGAGTACGTCCCGGCCCGCCTGCGCCGGCTGCTGATCAACATGATCGACCTGATGGCCGCCGTCCCGAGCGTCGTCTATGGACTGTGGGGCTTCGCCTTCCTGCAGGGCAACGTGATCGGCCTGGCCCGCTGGCTGTCCACGTACTTCGCCTGGTTCCCGCTGTTCAAGGTGACCGGCGCCGACCCGCGGGACCCGCTGGCCACCGAGACCGTCTACACCTCGTCGACGTTCATCGCCGGCATCGTGGTGGCGCTGATGGTGACGCCGGTGATCTGCTCGATCATGCGGGAGGCCTTCTCCCAGGCCCCGATCGGCGAGCGGGAGGGCGCGTACGCGCTGGGCGCCACCCGCTGGGGAATGATCCGCTCGGTCGTCATCCCGTTCGGCAAGGGCGGCATGATCGGCGGCACGATGCTCGGCCTGGGCCGGGCGCTCGGCGAGACCATCGCGGTCTACCTGATCATCTCGCCGGTCTTCGTGATCCAGCCGCACGTGCTGCAGAACGGCGCCAACTCGGTCTCCGCGCTGATCGCCCTGCGGTACGGCGAATCCGGCCCGGTCGCTCTCTCCTCGCTGATGGCCGCCGGCGTCTCGCTGTTCGTCCTCACCCTGGTCGTGAACTTCGCGGCCGGCTCGATCGTGGCGCGCAGCCGCTCCGGCGCCGAGAGCGAGGGCTGATGACAACCGTTCCGCACCTGGTGCCCGGCGTGCGGCCGGAGCCGGTCGAGCCGGAGGAGCGGCGGGTCACCGCGACCGTCTCCAGCGCCGACGTCACGATCGCGCTGGGCGCCCTGATCGCCGGGATCAGCGCGACCGCCCTGATCTACTACTGGCTGGCCCCGTTCTCCGGCGCGCTCGGCTTCGTGGTCGTCTCGTTCTTCATGTTCCTGGCCTTCTACGCCTCGCTGGTCTGGCTGGACGGCGACGGCCCGGCGGTCCGCGACCGGCTGGTCGGCGCGATCGTGCACGGCCTGGCCGCGCTGCTGCTCCTGGCGCTGTTCTGCGTGGTGGGGTTCACGCTGGCCAAGGGATACAAGGCGCTGGTCCACTGGAACTTCTTCACCCAGGACCTGCAACTGGCCGGGCCGCTGCAGCCGCTGACCGTCGGCGGCGCGCTGCACGCGGTGGTCGGCACGCTCGAGCAGATCGGCCTGGCGCTGATCATCACGGTGCCGCTCGGCCTGCTCTGCGCGCTGTTCCTCTCCGAGCTGCGCGGCGGCTTCACCCGCTTCGTACGGACCGTGGTCGAGGCGATGACCGCGCTGCCGTCCATCGTGGCCGGTCTGTTCATCTACGCCACCGTGCTGCTGATCCTCGGCTTCGACAAGTCCGGCTTCGCGGCGTCGCTGGCGATCAGCGTGATGATGCTGCCGATCATGATCCGGGCCGCCGACGTGGTGCTGCGGCTGGTGCCGGGCAATCTCAAGGAGGCGTCGCTCGCGCTGGGCGCCAGCCGCTGGAAGACGGTGCGCACGGTGGTGCTGCCGACCGCCCGGCCCGGCCTGGCCACCGCGATCATCCTGGCCACCGCGCGCGGCGTCGGCGAGACCTCGCCGGTGCTGCTGACCGCCGGGTACTCGGCGGCGCTGAACACCGACCCGTTCCACGGGCCGCAGGTGTCGCTGCCGCTGGCCACCTTCACCCTGATCAAGTCGCCGCAGCCGAACGTGGTCGCTCGCGGCTTCGGCACCGCGGCGCTGCTGCTGGGGCTGGTCCTGATCCTGTTCATCATCGCCCGGGTGGCGGGCGGGCGCGGCCCGCAGGACCTCTCGCCGCGCCAGCAGCGGGCGCGGGCCCGGCAGTCGGCCCGCGACGTGTCTCGCTTCGCCCGCCACCATCCCGCGCCCGCCCCGCAGCCGGTCCTGCCGGGCATCGAGCTCTATCCCGCGCGGCTACCAGCGGCTGTCGTCGTAACGAGTACCACCAGCGTCGGAACAAGTACCACCAGAGATGAGGAACAGTGATCATGCTGAGGCGGATCACCCGGGTCGTGCTCGCGGCGGCGGCCGCGATAGCGCTCGCGGTAACGCTGACCGGCCAGCTGCCGGCCGCGGCCGCGACGTACGTCCCGATCAACGGCGCCGGCTCGACCTGGAGCGAGAACGCGATCCGGCAGTGGGCGTCGAACGTCCAGCAGTACGGCATGCGCATCGACTACGCCGGCACCGGCTCGACCGACGGCCGGAACCAGTTCGCGAGCGGCCTCACCGACTTCGGCGTCTCCGAGATCCCGTACGGCAAGGACGACAACGCGGGCTCCGAGGCGAAGCCGAAGTTCCCGTACGCGTACATGCCGATCGTCGCCGGCGGTACCGCGTTCATGTACAACCTGACGATCGGCAAGAACCGGCTGACCAACCTGCGGCTCTCCGGCGACACGCTCGTCAAGATCTTCACGAACGTGATCACCAAGTGGAACGACCCGGCGATCCTCAAGGACAACCCGGGGCTCGCGCTGCCGGCCCGGCAGATCGTCCCGGTGGTCCGGTCGGACGGCTCCGGCACCACCGCCCAGTTCTCGACCTGGATGGCCAACCAGTACCCGGCGCTGTGGAACGCGTACTGCGCCAAGGCCGGCCGCAAGACGCCGTGCGGGATCACCTCGATCTACCCGCTGATCCCCGGCACCTCGACCACGGCCCAGTCGAGCTCGACCGGCGTGGCCGCATACGTCGCCCAGGACGCCAGCGTCGGCACGATCACCTACGTCGAGTACTCGTACGCGCTGAACCTGCACTTCCCGGTCGCGAAGGTCCGCAACAAGGCCGACTACTACGTCGAGCCGACCGCCCGCTCGGTGGCGGTGGCGCTGCTGGCCGCGAAGATCAACCAGGACAAGAACTCGCCCGACTACCTCACCCAGGATCTGAGCGGGGTCTACACCAACCCGGACAGGCGCACGTACCCGCTGTCCAGCTACAGCTACATGCTGATTCCGGTGGACAAGGAGAACGACCGGTTCACGGTGGCCAAGGGCAAGACGCTCGGCGACTTCTCCTATTACTTCCTCTGCGAGGGCCAGCAGCAGGCGGACAGCCTCGGCTACTCGCCGCTGCCGATCAACCTGGTGAAGGCCGGTCTCGAGCAGGTGCGCCGGATCCCGGGGGTGGACGCGAAGGCCATCGACATCAAGAAGTGCAACAACCCGACGTTCTCCAACGACGGGTCGAACACGCTGGCCAAGAACGCGCCCTATCCGCAGTCCTGCGACCACGTCGGCACCACGCAGTGCACGACCGGCACCGGGGGCGCCCCGGGCGAAACCCCGACGAGCGGCGGAAACAAGAACAACAACCCCGGCGGGGGTACGAACAACACGGCGCACCCGACCGCAACGGCGACCGCCGGGGCCGGCGCCACGCCGACCGGCGGGTCCAGTGCCGGCGCCGTGATCGATCCCGATACCGGGCAGGTGGTCAGCGGTGGCGGTGGCGGTGCGGACAGCGTCTCGGCCATCCCGGTCTCGCTCTCCAACCAGCTCGACCCGACCCTCAAGCTCGTCCTGATCATCGTTTCGTGCGCCCTGCTGCTCGGCCTCACGGTCGGCCCGCCGCTGGCCGCGCGCCTGCTCCGGGGCGGACGTCGATGAGCCGCAGATGGCCGGCGGCGCTGGTCGCCGTCGTGCTGGCCGCGCTCACCGCGCTGGTCTACCCGCAGACCGCGGCGTCGGCCGACGACGGCTCGGCCGTCACCGTCTCCGGCACCGGCGAGTTCGCCAACCTCAAGGTCACGGTCAGCCAGACCACCAACCTGATCAACCAGGTCGTCAACGTCACCTGGACCGGCGGCGCGCCCACCGTGGACACCAGCGTCTTCCGCGACTACCTGCAGATCATGCAGTGCTGGGGGAACCCGGCGACCGGCCCGGACCGCACCCAGTGCCAGTACGGCGCGCTCTACACCGACACCCGCGGCGGCGGCTGGACCGGCACCCGGCAGGTCACCTACGGCAGCCTGTTCGGCAAGGATCCGAAAGACCCGAGCAAGAGCTGGACGGACCCGGGCGAGCCGATCGTTTCGGCCGACGGCGCGCCGAAGTACGTGCCGTTCGCCTCGGCCACCGGCAAGACGGTCGACATCGGCGGCCTCGGCGAGTTCTACGACGCCACCACCACCAACGAGATCCCGTACGGCCGCACCCTCGCGGACGGCACCGGCGAGGAGTTCTTCGAGGTGCAGACGGCCACCGAGGCGCCCGGCCTGGGCTGCGGCGAGGAGCTGTCCGACGGTAGCCCCCGGGAGTGCTTCCTGGTGATCGTGCCGCGCGGCGAGACCGAGATCAACGGCAGCACCGGCGACGCCCGGCCGCACAACTGGCTCGACTCGTCCCCGCTGGAGAAGACCAACTGGGACAAGCACATCACCATCCCGCTGAAGTTCCAGAAGATCGGCCAGCCCTGCCCGATCGGCACGGCGGAGCGCCGCACGCTGGGCGCCGAGCCGATGAGCGAGGCGATCCTGCGCTGGCAGCCGGCCCTGTGCGCGAACGGCGGCACGGTGTACGGCTACTCCCAGGTCACCGACGACCTGGCCCGGCTGAACCTGAGCAGCACCGAGCCCAACCTGGTCTTCCTGGACTCGCCGGCCGCCACCGACCCGACCCGGCCACAGGTGTACGCGCCGGTCGCCGTCTCCGGCCTCGCGATCGCCCTGAACATCGAGTGGCAGTCCGGCGGCGACGCGACCGATCAGGACCGATTGCGCGAGGGCCGGCGGATCAGCGGCCTGAAGCTCACCCCGCGCCTGGTCGCCAAGCTGCTCACCCAGTCGTACCAGGTGGGCGCCGACATCTCCCGCGACTCGGTCAAGAACAACCCGATCTCGATCGGCTCGGACCCGGAGTTCAAGAAGCTCAACCCGGACTTCGACAAGCAGCTGACCCTCGGGGTCGGCGACCTGCTGCTGCCCTCCGGCCAGACCGACCTGGCCATCCGCATCTGGAACTGGATCCTCGCCGACCCGGACGGGAAGGCGTTCATGACCGGCAGCCCCGACCCCTGGGGCATGAAGGTCAACCCGGTCTACTCGGCGCAGGTCTGGCCCAAGGACAACTTCCCGAAGAGCGACCTGTACTGCATCCAGCAGCGCGCGGACGACGGCAAGGAACACCCGTACTGCACGCTCGACATGCACCCGTACGCGAACAACATGCACGACGCGGCCCGCTTCGGCGCCCGCGGCGACACCCTCGTGCACAACGCCACCTCGCGGAACGCCAAGGGCGACGTGATCGGCTGGAAGAAGGGCCCGCCGCAGGCGCCCGGCAAGCGGGCCATCCTCGCGGTCACCGACGTGGCGACCGCCGAGCGCTACGACCTGCCGATGGCCCAGCTGCAGAACCACGCCGGGCAGTTCGTGGCGCCGACCACGGCCGCCCTGATCGCCGGGGTGACCTCGATGACCTCGTCGACGACGGTGCCGAACGTGCTGGAACCGAACCTGGCCAGCCCCAACTCCTCGGCGTACCCGCTGACCACGGTGGTGTACGCGGCCACCGTCCCGTCGGCGATCCAGCCGGCCGCCGGCATCGACTACGCCGCCCTGCTCCGGTACGCCGCGAACAACGGCCAGAACCCGGGCGTCGAGCCGGGCACCCTGCCGTTCGGGTACGCCCCGCTCCCGGAGGCGCTGCGCGCGCTGACCATCCGGGCCGCCAACACCATCGAGGAGACCGCCGGCCAGCCGGTCCCGGTCACGCCCACGCCCACCACCGCGCCGACCGGCGGCGGCACCGCCACCGGCGTGCCGGCCACCACGAAGCCGACCCAGACGGTGCCGGCCACCGGCCTCGCGCCGAGCCTCGCCCCGCAGGCGCCGACCCCGTCCGGCCACGGCTCGCCGGTGCCGGTCGCCCAGACCAACCCGACACCCGGGCATCCGGTGGGGAATCTGCGATACGCCCTGATCGCCGCCCTGGCCGTCGGCCTGGTCGCGGCGCTCGCCGGGCCGATCTTCCTGCTCCGGGCCCGGAGAGGGGGTCGGTAGCACCAACGCTGAAGACGTCTGTGGCCAGGAGCGTCAACTCCTGGCCACAGCACCGGCAGCCGGCAGCTGCCGGGACGGATGCGGCGGCGTAGGAGCCGCCACACCTCGCGGCCGGGCGCCAGCCCGGCGCGCATTCGCACAGAAAAGGATAGCCGCAGTGCAGAACAAACGGTTCCTGGCTGTGGTCGGGGTCGGGCTGGTGGGCGCACTCGCCTTCACGGCCTCCCCGGCACAGGCCGACCCGAGCGGGTCGCCCACCTTCCGCACCCTCGCCGGCGTCGGCTCGGACACCACCGAGGGCGTCCTGAACGGCCTGTCCAACGTCGTGACCATCGGCGGCACCAAGGTGATCGCGTCGTACGACGCGTTCGGCACGGCCACCATCCAGACCAAGGACAACGCCGCCTGCATCATCAACCGGCCCGCCGGTTCCGGCGCCGGCGTGACCGCCCTGGTCGCGTCCCTCGACGCCGCCAACGGCTGCCTGGACTTCGCCCGTTCGTCGAGCAACAACTCGGCGTCGTTCCCGGGCAAGAACCTGACCTACATCCCGTTCGGGGTGGACGCGGTCACCTACGGCGTGCGCTCGGACAGCAGCATCTCTCGCACGCTGACCAAGGCCAACTTGACCACGATCTACAACTGCGGCGCCGGCGCCAACTACAAGCCGCTGCTCCCGCAGTTCGGCTCGGGCACCCGCTCCTTCTTCCTCAAGTCGCTCGGCTTCACCGACGCGGCCGACTTCACCTCGCAGGCGAACCACACCTGCATCGGGCAGGTCGACGCCACCAACAACCCGCTGCAGGAGAACAACGGCACGCTGCTCACCGACCCGAAGCAGGTCGTGCCCTACTCGATCGCCCAGTACCTGTCGCAGACCACCGCGGTGGTGCCGGACGTGCACGGCAAGGTCGTGCTCGGCCAGCTGGACGGCATCGCGCCGACCGTGCTGAACACCTCGTCGACGATGGTCCGCGACGTCTACAACGTGGTACCGACCGCGAAGCTGACCGACGCGACCTACTCGAACGTCTTCGTCGGCCCGACGTCGCAGGTCTGCGCCAACACCAACACGATCAAGAAGTACGGCTTCGCTCCGCACGCGTCGTGTGGCGACACCAACCTCCGCACGCCGTAATCGACTCGAAGGCGAGTAGATAGACATGCGTATCAAGTCCCGTATCGCGGTGGCCTCGCTGGCCACCGCGGCGACCGCGGCCGCCGTCCTCGGCGTCACCGCCGGCGCCGCGCAGGCCGCCCCGCCGGCCGGCACCCTGGGCTCGCTCACCAACAACCCGGCCACCGGCACCGACCTGACCGCGCCGAAGGTGCACACCTCGGCAGGCTGCGCGGCCGACTCGGACTCGTACCGGGCCGTGCTGTTCGGCCCGGGCGCGTTCGCCGCCGGCGCGCAGGTCACCGCGCCGCAGTCGGTCAACTTCTCCACCACCGACCCGTTCGACGTCCAGGTCGAGAACAGCTTCAAGGACGTCGCGACGGACCTCGGCACCACGATCGTGGCCGGCGAGTACGACCTGACCGTCTACTGCCTGGACGCGTTCACCCAGGACGTGAAGGGCACCTTCACCGGCGCCTTCTACTTCACCTCGGCGACCGCGTACCAGTCGACCGACCCGAACGCGTCGTCGCCGTCGAGCACCACGCTCGACATCACCCCGGCCGGCCCGGTCAACGCCGGTGACACCGTCACCCTGAAGGCGACCGTCGCCCCGGCGTCGGCCACCGGCTCGGTGCAGTTCAAGGACGGCGCGAACAACCTGGGCAGCGCGGTGGCGGTCAGCGGCGGCGTGGCCTCGCTGAGCACCGCGGCGCTGGCCTCCGGCACGCACCCGATCACCGCGGTGTTCACCAGCACCTCGGCCGGGATCAACGGCTCCTCCTCGGCCGCGACCAACCTGGTCGTGAACGCGGCGGCGGCCACCCCGACCACCACCGCGCTGGTCGTCAACCCGAGCGGCTCGGTCGAGAAGTTCTCGCCGATCACGCTCAGCGCCTCGGTCACCCCGACCGGCGCGACCGGCAAGATCCAGTTCCTGGACGCCGGGGTGAACCTGGGCGCCGCCGTGACCGTCGTCAACGGCGCCGCCACCCTCACCACCAGCAGCCTGGCCGAGGGCGACCACTCGCTGGCCGCCCGCTTCGTGCCGGCCGACTCCGCGTACGCCGCTTCCGAGTCGCCGGCCGTGGCCGTGACCGTCACGCCGTTCAAGGGCGGCACCGCGTCGCAGACGATCTCCACCACCGTGGAGAGCGGCGCGCTGACGATCAGCGTCGGCAGCACCGACCCGGTCGTGCTCCCGAACCCGGCGCTCGCGTCGGACGCTTCCAAGCTGACCACCGGTGGCAACCTGAACTCGCTCACCGTGACCGACACCCGGGCCGGCAACCTCGGCTGGAACGTGTCCGGCCAGGTGTCCGACTTCTCCGACGGAAAGAGCCACTCGATCAACGCGGCCAACCTCGGTTGGACCCCGAAGGTCGTCGACAAGTCGCCGTCGCAGACCGTCAACGCCGGTGGGCAGGTCAACCCGGCCGACGCGATCGCGCCCGGCGCGGCCGCCCCGGCCGGCGTCGGCCTGGCCAGCAGCCGCACCCTCGCCTCCGCCGCGGCCGGCGCGGGCATGGGCACGGCACACGTGAGCGCCTCGGTGTCCCTGCAGGCCCCGACCACCACCGTGGCCGGCACCTACTCGGCCACGCTCACCATCACCGCCATCTGATCCACCTTCGTGCGGGGCGGGTCACCGCCCGCCCCGCACCACCCTTTGCTGTGAAGGACGGTCCTCATGCGGCGAGCCATCGTGGCCCCGGCCCTGCTCGGCATCCTGCTCGCCCTGGCGCCGGGCGCTCCCGCGGCGGCCACGCCGGGCGACACCGCCGGCGGGCGGGCGACCTTCGGTGTCCGCCCGACCGGCAAGAACGGCCCGGACAACCGGCCCACCTTCGCGTACGCGGCGACGCCCGGCGGCGTCTTCAGCGACCAGGTGGAGATCTCCAACGCCGGCACCAAGCCGCTCACCCTCAAGGTGTACGCGAGCGACGCGTTCACCCCGCGTACCGGCGGTTTCGACCTGCTCGCCGCCGGCAAGACCTCGGCCGACGCCGGCACCTGGGTGTCGCTGTCCAAGTCCTCGGTGACGGTGCCCGCCCGCGGCCGGGTGGTCCTCCCGTTCACGCTGAAGGTCCCGACCGGCGCGACGCCCGGCGACCACAGCGCCGGCATCGTCGCCTCGCTCACCTCGGTCGGCAACGACGCCAGGGGCAACAAGGTCGCCGTCGACCAGCGCGTGGGCGCCCGGGTCTATCTGCGGGTCAGCGGCGCGCTCGAGCCCCGGCTCACGGTCGAGGGGCTGACCACCACCTACCACCCGACGGCCAACCCGTTCGCCGGCGGCCGGACCACGCTGACCTACCGGGTGCGCAACACCGGCAACGTACGCCTGGGCGCACACCAGAAGGTCACGGTCGGCACGTTGTGGGGCACGCACACCACCGCCGACGGCGTGGCCGACGTCCCGGAGATCCTGCCCGGCGACGCGGTCGACATGACCGCCGAGGTGAGGACCAGCTTCCCGGCCTTCTGGCTGACCGGCTCGGTGACCGCCGACCCGATGGCCCAGGCCGGCGACGAGAAGCTGCCGCTCTACACGGTCAGCCGCGACCACGGCTTCTGGGCCGTCTCGTGGGCCCTGCTCGCCATCCTCGGCGGGATCCTGCTGCTGGCCGGCGCCTGGTTCGGCGCCCGCCACCTGCGCCGCCGCCGGAGTGCCCATGCGGCCGCGTGACCTGATCCGCGCCGCCGGCGGGCCCATGCGGCCGCGTGACCTGATTCGCGTCGCCGGCCTGGCCACCGGCGCGCTGCTGCTTGCGACCCCGGCCTCGGCCGGCGCGGCGCCGGGCGGCACGCTGGCCTTCTTCCCGTCGAACAGCATCGCCGAGGCGTCGATCAAGGCGCGCACCTCGGCCGGCTGCCCCGACCAGGCGGACAGCTACCTGGCGGTGGCGAAGGGCCACGGCTTCCCGGCCAACGGCCAGATCATCACCGCCCCGACGGCGGCCGGGCTGTCGCACACCGAGGGCTTCGACGTCTACTTCGCCGAGACGATGAAGGACTTCGCGGCCGACAACCACACCACGCTCAAGGGCCGGTACGACGTCGCCGTGTACTGCGTCGACTCGTTCCTCGGCACCAAGTTCGCCCAGTTCACCGGCACCCTGACGTTCAGCTCGCCGACCCGGTACAAGGCGTCCGGCCCGAACACGATGAGCTCCACGCCGGGCCCGGTCCCGACCGTGGCGACGGCGCCGGGGACGGCCGCCGCCCAGCCGTCGGCGCCGCCGCCGACGGCCGCCCAGGAGCAGCCCGAGGCGGCCGATCCGAGCGCCACCGCGCTCGTGTCCGCGCCCGAGACCACCCCCGGCGCCGGGCTCCCGATCGGCTGGATCGCCGCCGGGGTCGCCGCCGTCCTGCTGGCCTTCGAGATCGGGCGGCGCTTCGGCCGCCGGTCCGCCACCCACCACTGAGGAGGAACCGACCGTGAAGCGATCAATCCGCACGTGGGCGGCGTCGATCGGCGTCGTCCTCATGGCCGCGGGCGGGGTGGCGCT
>Ga0307509_10005942_pt1 | contig 16697 bp, 16 predicted proteins | sample 10_EM_MG_FD_202245 | JGI IMG/M metagenome (GOLD analysis project Ga0307509, IMG submission 202245) | Populus trichocarpa ectomycorrhiza microbial communities from riparian zone in the Pacific Northwest, United States - 10_EM | ecosystem: Host-associated > Plants > Roots > Unclassified | place... | reverse complement strand
CGTGGTGGCCGTCCACCCATTGCAGGGTGGCGTTGGTGACCAGCACGTCGACGTCGGGGCCGGGCTTCCAGTCGCGGACGTCGCCGAGCTGGAACCAGGCCGGGCCGCCGTGCGCGACCGCCTTGTCGATCATCTCGGGCGACGAGTCGACGCCGGTCACCCGGGCCCCCGGCCACCGCTCGGCCAGCGTCAGGGTCAGCTCACCGGGGCCGCACCCGAGATCGACGACCGCGCGTGGGCGCTCGGCGTCGATGCGGCCGGTCAGATCGAAGAAGGGCCGGGAGCGCTCGGCGCCGAAGCGCCGGTAAACCGTTGCATCCCACATGATCAACCTTTCAAACCGTACGTACGTCTTGCTGGACGATAACAGACCAAGCGATAAGGTCGGCGCGTGGAAAATCGCAGCTTCTCGAGGATGGGACGGACGGCCGGCGTGATCGGCCTGGGCGCCTGGCAGCTCGGCGCCGACTGGGGTGAGGTCAGCGAGGCCGACGCGCACGCCACCCTGCAGGCCGCCGTCGACGCCGGGGTCACCTTCATCGACACCGCCGACGTGTACGGCGACGGTCGCAGCGAGCAGATCATCGGCTCGTTCATCGCGGACAAACCTCAGCTGACGGTGGCGACCAAGATGGGGCGCCGCGAGCCGCAGACGGTCGAGAACTACACGCTGGACAACTTCCGCCGGTGGACCGACCGCTCCCGGGCCAACCTCGGCGTCGAGACGCTCGACCTGGTTCAGCTGCACTGCCCGCCGACGCCGGTCTACTCCTCCGGGGCCGTCTACGACGCGCTCGACACCCTGGTGGAGGAAAAGCGGATCCGGGCGTACGGCGTGAGCGTCGAGAAGGCGGGCGAGGCCCTCGAAGCCATCGCCCGCCCGGGGACCGCGAGCGTGCAGATCATCCTCAACGCGTTCCGGCTCAAGCCGCTCGAGCGGGTGCTGCCGGCCGCCGCCGAGGCCGGGGTCGGCATCATCGCCCGGGTGCCGCTGGCCAGCGGGCTGCTCTCCGGCCGGTACGACGAGCACACCACGTTCCCGGCCGGCGACCACCGCAACTACAACCGGCACGGCGAGGCGTTCGACGTGGGCGAGACCTTCGCCGGCGTCGACTTCGAGACCGGCCTCGAGGCCGTCCGCCGGCTGCGGCCGCTGGTACCGGCCGGCACGTCGATGGCCCAGTTCGCGCTGCGCTGGATCATCGACCAGCCCGGCGTCACCGTGGTCATCCCCGGCGCCCGCAACGCCGAGCAGGCCCGGGCCAACGCGGCCGCGGCCGGCCTGGCGCCGCTGCCGGCCGAGACGCGGGCCGCGGTCGAGGCCGTTTACGACGAGCTGATCCGCCCGGCGGTGCATGACAAATGGTGAACGAACCGGCAAGACCGCCCCGACTCAAGGGTTGGTTGCTCATGACGATCGGCCTTCTCGCGATCGTCGTCGGTGCGTTGTGGACAGTCCAGGGACTTGACATTCTCACCGACAGCAAGATGAGTGGTAAACAAACCTGGACATTCGTCGGCGCCGGTGTTGCCGTGTTCGGCCTGATCTTGACCGTGATCGGCGAGCGTGTCCGATCTCGATCAAAGAGAAAAGAACAATAGACAAGGAAAGCCCCGCACTCTGCGACGAGAGTGCGGGGCTTTGTCTCGATCCAAGCCGATCTCCGCCAGGCGATCGGTGTGCCGGTCACGTGGGACCGGCGTGATGTCTCAGAGCGGGCGAACCTGCTCCGCCTGCGGGCCCTTCTGACCCTGCGCGATCTCGAATTCCACCCGCTGGTTCTCCTCCAGACTGCGGTAACCGCTCATCTGGATGGCCGAGAAGTGGACGAACACGTCAGCACCCCCGCCATCGACGGTGATAAAGCCGAAGCCCTTGTCCGCGTTGAACCACTTCACGGTTCCTTGCGCCATGCTCAACTCTCCCTCTGAAAATGCCGGCCCTTCTGAAACCCGGACCGATGACCGTTTTCGAGCAGCGGCGCCGTGAGGCGGCCCTTTCAGAGGACGTCCCATCCGCCGCCACCCGGCGATACCCACCGGCACTCATACCGGTCGGCATCCCCCGGCCTTGGCGGAGCAGCGAACCACATACGCAAAAACTGGGCACACTGTACCCGAAAAGCCGCCCGCAAAGCTGCCCCCGGAGTAAATCGAATAAACGTCTGCTGATGCGGAAAAGGCCCCCCACTTCGCTCTCGCGATGTGGGAGACCCCGGCCTTCCGTGCGGTGTTAGTCAGGCCATTGACCAGTGAGTTTGCGAACTCCGGTAGCGCCGCCCCGATCGACGGCCGCCTTCACGAGAGCGAAGATGGCACCATGTAGCGCGGCGGCCGCGAGAACCTCGCCCCAGCCGCGGTCCTCATCGGTCGCATTCGGCGCATCGTCGTCACCGGAGACCGCCTTCCAGACCTCCTTGAACGCGAACCCGGCGATCGCGCCGGCGGCCACGCCGAGCAGGATTCCCACGGGTTTGTACGCGATCTTGGACATCATGCTCAACGCCGCCTCCCTCGCAGCACCAGGATGATCCCCACGACCGCCATGGCGCCGGCCACCGCGATCGCGATCGGGACCTGGTTGATCCGTACCGTCTCGAGGGCACGCTCCCGGGCGACCTCGACCTGCTCCCTCGCCCGCGCCTTGACATCGGCCTTGGCCGCGAGGGCCTGCACCGTCTGACCGAGCTCGGCCCGGGTCTGCTTGATCTCGGCCCGTAGCTCCTCGATCGTCGGTTTCGGCGCCGGCGTCGCCTTGTTCTCGGTCTGCTCACTCATGCCCGGCTCCGCTCCTTGACCGCCTGCTTGACCTCGTCCACGTCGAGCTTCACGCTCTCGATCGCGGCCTGAGGCTCGGGCGGCACCGCCTTGGTCACCTGAATCTTGCCGAACAACGCCAGGATCCCGGCGGCCACGAACAACGCCGCGGTCCAGATCAGCGCGGCCAGCCAGAGCGGCAGGAAGATGTCGAACACGATGATCAGGGTGGCGATCGCGGCGCCCACGCCGTAGAAGACGAAGACTCCCCCGGCGCCGAACAGCCCGATCCCGATGCCGGCGTGCTTGCCCTTCTCGGCCAGCTCGGCCTTGGCCAGCGCTATCTCGTCCTTGACCAGCCGCGAGAGCTGATCGCTCGCGGTCTGCACGAGCTCGGCGGTCGACTGCTCGGCGACCGGCCGGTGCTTGCCGTTCGGGACGTCGGCCATCGTGTCCCCCTTTCCCCTACCCAGGGTTTATGCCCTGATCAACTGGGCGTCAATCCCCTTGAGGAAAATGCGGCAGAGCATTCGTCAGCGCCGTTCCTGTGCTATGTGCGGTCGTGTCGTCCGGTCCGGCGAAGCGGGCGCCGCGCTCCTCACCGTCCCGCCCGCCGGAAAAGACCTGGGCGTCGCTCGACGGCTCCGGCGACGGCGGGCGGGGCGCCGGCCGATGCGGGGCGAGCTCGGCGGCCCGATCGAGGTCCGCGCGCACCCGGGGCAGGCTGTCGCGCTGGTGCTGCCAGACGTACGCGATGAGGCGCTCTCGCACCAGGCAGCGCAAGTCCCACAGGGACGCCGCGTCGGCGGCGCTCACCAGCGCACGCAGCCGGACATGCCCGCCCACCGCGTCGGTCACTTGCAGCACGCAGACCCGGCCGTCCCAGAGCTTGGAGCCCTCGCATACCGCGCGAAGCTCGCCGCGCAGCGATTCGACGTCGGCGGAGAAGTCCACGTCCAGCTCCGCGGTGCCCAGCACGGCCGAGCCGGTACGCGTCCAGTTCTGGAACGGCTTCGAGGTGAAGTACGAGGTCGGCAGCAACAGCCGGCGGTCGTCCCAGATCTGCACGGCCACGTAGGTGAGGGTCAGCTCCTCGATCCGGCCCCACTCCCCCTCGACCACGACCACGTCGTCGACCCGCACCGCGTCGCTGAACGCGAGCTGCAGCCCGGCGAAGACGTTGCCGAGCGTGCTCTGCGCGGCCAGCGCGGCGATCACCGAGACCAGACCGGCCGAGGCGAGCACGCTGGCGCCCAGCGCCCGGATGCCGGGGAAGGTCATCAGCACCACGCCGAGCGTGAGGACCACGATCGCGGCGACGGTCACCCGGCGCAGGATCACCACCTGGGTCTTGAACCGGCGGCGTTTCAGGTTGTCCGGCACGTCGGTGCGCCAGCGGGCCAGCGCGGTGTCCTCGAGCACCAGCACCAAGGCGGCGACCAGCCAGGCGAACGCGGCGATGAACAGGATCACCAGCAGGTGCAGGATCGGTCCGCGGCCCGGGAAGTCACCGGCCTGCCAGCGGACCGCCTGCTGGACCGCGAACAGGGTCACCGTGGCGAGAAACGGGTGGTGCGCGGTGCGGGCCAGGTCGGCGGCGAGTACGGAGCGACGCCCGAGGCGGCGCGTCACTCCGTGCAGGATCTCGACGAGCACGATCGCGGCGCCGGCCGCGGCCACGACGGTCAGAATGGCGATCATCAGAGGGCGCATCGTGCGCACGTTTCCACCCGATGGGTCGCTCAACCCCTTTCCCGCGGAGATGGGAGAGGCCTCACACCTTCCGGTACCGCGCCCGGGCTGGGAGGGCCCTCACACCTTCCGGTACCGCGCCCGGGCTGGGAGAGGCCTCACACCTTCCGGTACCGCGCCTGGGCTGGGAGAGGCCTTACACCTTCCGGTACCGCGCCTGGGCGAAGCAGTAGATGCCGAAGGCGGCGATGCCCAGACCGATCAGCGCCAGCAGCCACACCCCCCACGGATGCGCGGCCAAGGTTTTCAGGGCGGCGTCCAGGCCGCCGGCCTGTTTCGGGTCGAAGTTCACGGCCGCGGTGACCACCAAGAACCCGGCGATGGCGTACGCGACGCCCTTCGCGACGTACCCGGCCATGCCCAGACGAGTGGTCGACTTGCGGACCGAGGCGGGCATCTGGCGCGTGTTGAGGTGCTTGAGGAACTTCTTCTTCCACCCGTACACGAAAATGCCGACGCCGACGCCGATCACCACGAGACCGATCAACCCGATCAGCCAACGGCCCCCGGAGTGCGCCATGATCGTGGCCGACTTGCCCTGCTGGTTCTGCGACATCGACGCGTTCACGCCGTTGACGATCTTGAAGGCGTAGAAGGCCAGCCAGAGGTAGAGGATCGCGCGGACGCCGGAGATCACCCGCTCGGCGATCGCCGTCTTGTTGCGGGGGCCGCTCTCGCCGATCGCCGCCTCGAAGGCCTGCCAGATCGCGAGACCGATCATGCCGATCCCGATCAGGACCAGCAGTACCTTGCCCGGGCCGTTGCCGGCCAGGGTCTTCAGGGCGCCGGACTGGTCGCTCTCCTGGCGGGAGCCGTGGAAGGCGACCTGGAAGGCGATCCAGGCGAACAGCAGGTGGACGATGCCGTAGCCGACGAACCCGCCGCGGGCCACGTACTCCAGCGGTTTGCTGTCGGCCGCGCGGGAGGCGGTGTGTTTGACTTGAGACGTGGCGGAGGACATGTTTCTTGCTTGACCCGTGCCGACGTCTGACAAACCTCCCGACCCCAGGGCCTATCTGGTGGATCACGCGAGGCGTGGTCCACCAGATAGGCCCTAAAGTTGGGGTCGTGAGCGACTACGAGGTGCGCGACGACGCCGACAATCACCGGTTCGAGCTGCTGGTCGACGGCGCGACCGCCGGGCTGGCCATGTACCGCCATCGCGGCGAGGACATCGTCGTGGTCACGCACAGCGAGGTGAGGCCGGCCTTCCGCGGGCAGGGGCTCGGCAACGAGCTGGCGTCACGGACGCTGGAGCTGATCCGCTCCCGCGGGCAGAAGATCGTGCCGATCTGCCCGTTCTTCGCCCGTTACGTCGAGGAGCACCCCGAGTACGACGACATCGTCGTCTCCTGACGACGGCAGGAACGGCGCGGTCGCCCGGGACAGCGCGGCCACCTGCGGCGTCGTGAAGACCCCGCCCGCCCCGCGCGGCACCGGCGGCCCGCCGTCATGTTGACGTGTTGATTCATGTTGACGTGTTGATTCATGTTGACGTGTTGATTCATGTTGACGTGTTGATTCATGTTGACGTGATGCAGTCAACATACGCATCAAGTCGTCAACACATCAGGCGGCGAGCGGCGCCGGGACCGGGCTGCCGGCGATGAGCTCGGCGGCGGCCAAGCCGCAGGCACGGGTCGCGCCGTGGGTGGCGATGTGCACCCCGCCGAGCACGGTGACCGGCACGCCCATCTCGACCACGATCGCGTCCGGGCGTGCCTCGAGCACCCGGGCCAGCGCCGTTGCCAGCCACGGGTGCCGGTGCACGTCCCGCGCGACCAGCACGAGGGCGCGGCCCTCAGCGCCGGCCAGCACCGGGGCCGCCGGGTCGGCGAGACCTTCGAGGTCTTCGGCCGTGAGTCGCACCGAGGTGGTGCCGGGGAGCAGGTCGTCCAGGGGCGCGCCGACGCCCCACGGGGTCTCGGCGCCGATCGCGATGTTGCGCGGCGGCGCGAACTCGACCACATGCGCCGGCCGACTGATCGGCAGCGAGGTGGCGCCCTCGGACACGGTCACCTTCACCGCGCGCCGCGCCGCCTCGAACCCCACGGCCGAGCCGTTCGCCACCGCACCCTTCGCCACGACGCCGCTGGGGGCCACGCCGCTCCCGGCCGCACCGTTCGCCGCCACGCCGCTGAGGGCAACGCCGTTCGCCGCCGTGCCGCCGCTCGCCGCCACGCCGCCAGCAGCCGCGCCGCTCGCCGCCACGCCGCCAGCAGCGACGCCGCGAGCAGCCACGCCACTGGGGGCCACGCCGTTCGCCGCCACGCCGCCAGCCGCCACGCCTCCAACAGCCACGCCGTTTGCCGTCGCGCCGTTTGTTGCCGGGGGTACCGCGGTGAGCTCGACGGGGCGGGCCGCATCGGCGATCGCGCGCGCGCCCGTGTGCGTCTGCGCGCGCGTCGACCACGCGCCCAGCTCCCGCACCCGGGCCGCCGCCTCGGCCAGGCGGTCCTCGCTCAGGTCGCCGCTGTGGACGGCGGCGACGATCGCGTCGCGCAGCTGGATCGCGGTCTGCTCGTCGGCGTGGTCGCCGCCCACGCAGATCGCGTCCACGCCGGCGGCCAGTGCCCGCACGGTCGCGCCGGCCAGCCCGAACATGCGGCGTACGCCCTGCATCTCGATGCCGTCGGTGACGATCAGGCCGTCGAAGCCCAGCTCCTCGCGGAGCAGCCCGGTCATGATCGGCCGGCTCAGGGTGGCCGGCATCGTGTCGTCGTAGGCGGGGACCAGCAGGTGCCCGGTCATCACCGCGCGGACGCCGGCCCGGATCGCGGCCCGAAAGGGGAGCAGCTCGCAGGCGTCCAGCGCGGCCCGGTCCCGGTCGATGAGCGGCACGTCGTGGTGCGAGTCGACACTCGTGTCGCCATGACCGGGGAAGTGCTTGGCACAGGCGGCGACGCCGGCCTCCTGCAGGCCCCGGACGAAGGCCGCCGAGTGGCGCGCGACCAGATGAGGCTCGGCCCCGAACGCCCGTACGCCGATCACGGGGTTGTCGGGGTTGCTGTTGACGTCGGTGTCCGGGGCGTAGTCCAGGGTGATGCCCGCCGCCGCCAGCTCGGCGCCCAGGTCGCGGGCCACCGCCTCGGTCAGCTCCGGATCGTCGATCGCGCCCAGTGCCAGGTTGCCCGGGCGGGAGCTGCCCTGCCGTGACTCGAACCGGGTGACGTCGCCGGCCTCCTCGTCGATCGCGACGATCACGTCCGGCCGCTCGGCGCGCAGCTGGGCGGTCAGGGCGGTCACCTGGGCGGGCGACTCGACGTTGCGGGCGAACAACGCGACGCCGCCGAGCCCCTCGGCCAGCCATCGGCGAACCCAGTCCGGCGCGGTCGTGCCGACGAAGCCTGGCTGGAGAACCGTCGCGGCCAGCTCCGGCAGATCGTGGTTGGGCATGGGCCCCCGTACCTCCGGTGACGTCTTCACATGTTCGTGGGAGCGCGCCCCCCGTTGTGCCGACCTATGGTCACACCCGGCGGGCGATTTAGTCAACAAACCTTCCTATTAGTTAAGGCTCGATACCATGCGTTCGTGCCGTACCCCCTCGCCGCGACCTCCGGCGTCGACTGGTCGCAGATCCACGCCGTACGCCTGCTCGGTGTGGCTCTTGCCGTTCTGTTCCTGCTGTGGGCGATCCGCCGGATGTTCGGCGGAAAGAAATAGCTGTTTGCCCGTCACATTCGTGGGGCATCATGGCCGCGCCATGAAGCTCTCCTTGTATGGATCACGTCTGCGCCGGGTCGCCCGTCGCCACTTCGGGTGGCCCTCGCTGCGCCCGGGCCAGTTCCGGCCGATGCGCGCCGCGCTGCGCCGCCGGGATGCGCTGGTCATCCTGCCGACCGGGGCCGGCAAGTCGGCCATCTACCAGGTGCCGGCGGTGCTGCTGCCGGGGCCGACGATCGTGATCTCGCCGCTGCTCGCCCTGCAGCAGGACCAGATCGGGCAGCTGAACGAGCGCGGCGATCCGCTGCTGCGGGCCGTTCGGGTCAGCTCGGCCGAGACACCCCGGCAGCGGCAGGCGGCGCTCGAGGAGATCCGCACCGGCCGGGCCGAGTTCCTCTTCATCACGCCCGAGCAGCTCAGCGACCCGGCGCGGCTCGCCGAGGTCAAGGCGCTCAAGCCGGGGCTGGTCGCCGTGGACGAGGCGCACTGCATCTCGGCGTGGGGGCACGACTTCCGGCCGGACTACCTGGCCCTCGGCGACATGATCAAGGAGATGGGCCGGCCGCCGGTGCTCGCGCTGACCGCGACGGCCTCGCCACCGGTGCGCGAGGACATCGTCGAGCGGCTCGGGCTGCGCAAGCCGGAGATCCACGTCTCCGGCCTGGACCGGCCCAACCTGTTCCTCGAGGTCGCCTACTGCCCCGACGAGGCCTACCGCTGGCGGCGGCTCACCACGCTGATCGACTCGCTGGAGCGGCCCGGGATCATCTACGTCGCGACGCGGCGGGCGGCCGAGGAGCTGTCCGAGCGGCTGGTCGCGGCCGGGTACAACGCGTCGTTCTACCACGGCGGGATGGCCGGCGGTCCGCGCGAGCAGCGGCAGGAGGCCTTCGCCGCCGACAAGGTGGACATCATGGTGGCCACCTCGGCGTTCGGCATGGGCATCGACAAGGCGAACATCCGGTGGGTGGCGCACGTGGCGCTGCCCGACTCGCCGGACAGCTACTTCCAGGAGATCGGCCGCTCCGGGCGGGACGGCCGGCCGGCGCACGCGATGCTGCTGTGGCGGGCCGAGGACGAGGCGATCCAGCGCTTCTTCACCGGTGGGGCGCCGGACGAGACCGAGCTGCGGGAGTTGGCCGCGGCGTTGCGCTCCGGGCCGATGACCAAGGCGGCGCTGAAGGACCGGACGGGACTGGGGCCGCGCAAGCTCGGCGCGTACCTCAATCTCTTGGAATTGGCCGGCGCGGCGGTGCCCGGCGCCAAGAACAAGATGACGGTTCCGCTTTTCGCGCCGCTTCCGGCCGCCGCGGCCCGGGCCGCGATCAAGGAGTACGCGCGGCAGCAGGTGCTCGACCGCTCCCGGACCGACATGATGCGCGGCTTCGCGGAAACCCGGGGGTGCCGCAGTCAGCTGCTGCTCGCCTACTTCGGCGAGAAGGCGGCCCGGCCGTGCGGCCACTGCGACAACTGCGCGAACGGCGTCCGGTCGGCGCCGGTCGGCCGCGAGCCGTTCGCGGTGCACAGCAAGGTCCGGCACCTCGAGTGGGGCACCGGCATGGTGATGGGCTACGCCGAGAACCGGATGACCGTTCTCTTCGACGACGTCGGCTACAAGACGCTGTCGGTGCCGGTTGTGGTGGAGAACCGGCTGCTGACCGCGAGCTGACGAGCAGCTAGTCCGGCCGAGCGACGAACCGGATTCGCTCGGCCAAATGGGTGAGTTGCCGGATTCGTGGCCGTGCCATGCTTCGCGAGTGCTGGTGTCCGGTCCGTTCGGTCCCCTGGCGCAGGGTTCGTTGCTGGCCCGGCGCGCACCACGCCCCGTCACCGCGCCGGTCTTCGTGGACGAACCCCGTACGCCGTGGCTCGAATACACGAACGAGCAGCTGCGCTCGGGCTGCGTCGTGCTGCTCGATGTCTCCGGGGCTTCGGCGCAGCCGCTGAGTGTGCTGCCGCCGGGCGAGTTCGGTGATCTCGGGGATCTGCCGCCGGGGCGGGAACGGGTGGCCGTGGCCCAGGTGCCGCTGACGGAGTTGCGGGCGGCGGTCGGGGACGCCGCGTTGGTACGGCTGCTGTCGGCCACCCGCGTGACGCTGGTCGCCTGGTACGTCGACATCGACGACTTCACGGCCTTCGCTCGCTTCCTGCCCGGGTATCGGACCGTCGTCCGGGACGATGACGCGGTCGCCGCCCCGCTCGATCGCGCTCCACCCTCGCCTCAACCGGACAAAAAGGACTCGGCCCGGGGCGTCGATCGGCCGGTCCCCGGGCCACCGCCGGGCTTTGCCGGCGCGGCCACGAAGGAGTCCGCCCGGCGAGAGGAACCCGCCCGGCGGGTCCTCCACGCCGTTGTCGCCGGGACCGATGGGGTTGCCCTGACCGCGGCCGTGCCGCCGGCCGGCCCGTTTCTTCTCCGGCTGCGGGTGAGCCGCCCGGTCGTCGAGAACAATCCGCCGCCGGCCCGGGGCTGGGATCTTGTCGTGCTCGCCACCAGCGACGACATCCCGCTCGACGACCGGCCCCGGTTGCTGCACCTGCCGGCCGGCGGCGAGAGCTGGTCGTGTGCCTGCCCGGCCGGCCTCTTCGAGCACCGCTGCGGGCCGGCCGATCGCACCGACTGGCTCGATCTCGACGCGGCGGCGCCGGGCCGTCCCGGCGAGGCGCGGATCACCGTACGCGTCTATTTCGGCGCCGTGCTGGTGCAGGCCGCGGAGATCGTCATTCCGGTCGGCCTGGCGGACCGGCGCCCGCGGAGCGAGATCGTCTACTCCCGCGACCCGGAGATGCTCGACCTGGACGCCCTCGACCATCGCGGCCTGAGCTGCCACCTGACGCCCTCGCCCGGCGGGCGGCACACGCTGGTCGTGAACAACGGCTACAACCAGCCGATCCGGGTCGCGTTCGCCGACCGACCGGGCGACGCCGCGGCGGCCGAGCTCCGGCGGGCGCTCCGCGACACCCAGCTGGACGCCGCCCGGCCCCGGCACCGGTTCGGCCCGCAGGGGCAGCCGGTCAAGAGCCGCGACGAGTACCTCGCCGATCTGCGCGGGCTCGCCGGGGCCGGCGCCACCGCCTACCGGGCGCTGCTGTCGGGCCACGAGAACGAGCAGCGCCTGCGCCACTGGCTGGGCACCGAGGTGCTGGTGACCGGGGCGCCGCCGGTGATCCAGGTGGCCCGGTCGGCAACCGCGCGGATCTCCGTGCCGTGGCAGGCGCTCTACGCCGAGCCGCTGGCGACCGGGCCGCCGGCGGATGGGCCGGACCCGCTGGTCTGCCCGAGCGTGTGGGAGTGGGGCCCGGGCGGCAGCACCGCCGATCCGCCGCCGCGCTGCCCGTACCGCGATCGGCACGACCCGGAGACCGGCACGATCTGCCCGTTCGGGTTCTGGGGGCTGGCCAACGTCCTGGAGCACCCGCCGAGCAGCCTCACCCGGGTTCTGCCGCGCACCACCGGGGTCGCCCCGCCGCCCGAGATGATCGCCGCCGTCGACCCGGCGCTGCCGGGGCATCGCGACCATCTGAGCCGGGTCGCCACCGTGGTCGGCGACCGGGCGCTGTCGGTGACGACCTCGTGGCGCGACCTGCGGGCGGCCGCCGCCGAGGGCGCGGACGTCCTCTACTTCCTCGGCCAGAGTCTCGACTCGTGGTCGTCGACGGCGCACTGCGAGCGCCGCCGGCCGCTGGTGATCCTGAACGACTGCGACATCCGGCCGGAGCTGCTGGCCGGGTTGGTCGACGCGTTCGTCAGCTCGCTGTGCGGCGCCGGGGTGATCGCCACCGAGATCGCCGTGGAGAGCCGGGCCGCGCAGTACGCGGCGGAGACGCTCCTCGGCCGGCTGTGGAGCGGGGACACCGCCGGGGACGCGCTGCGGGCCATGCGGTGGCGGCTGCTGGGCTTCGGCAGCGTGCTCGGGCTGGCGTACACCCCGTTTTGCGACGCGTTCCTGACCCTCCCCGCCACCTTTACGGGGTAGTACGCCCGGCTCGACCCTTTGACCGCAAACATCATGTTTGATGGCATCTGCGCCGTTTAGCGTCGGGACAATGAGGCGACCACTGGACTCAACGGCCCGGCGCGGGCCGGCGTTACTCGCCGCCATGGCCTGCGTCGTGGCGACGGCGGCGCCCGGCTCGGCCGCGCCCGCCACCCCGGGCGCGGCGCCACCGGCCGCGGCCGCCGAGACGGCCGGGGGTGGGCTGCGGCTCGCGGTCAACGAGCGGGGCAAGCTCTCCCGGTCGATCGCGGCGGTGGCGAGCGACGGGCCCGCCGGCGGCAAGCTCACCGTGCACAAGCCGGCCGGCGCGACCGTGCGCAGGGCGTACATGGCGATCGCCTCGGCCGGGTTCACCGGCACCCCGCTCACCGATCCGGTCACCATGGACAGCCAGCCGGTGGCGATGATGAACGAGGTCGCCTCCGGGATCCGGTCGTACAACTACTTCACCGAGATCACCGACCTGGTCCGGGCGAAGATCGACAAGGCGCCGGCCGGGCGGGTGACCTTCGTGGTCGCCGAGCCGCAGCCCGACCTGGTGGACGGCGAGATCGTCGTGGTGATCTTCGACGACCCGGCGGTCGAGGCCGACCGGACCGTGTCGCTGCTGTACGGCGCGCTCGGCCCCGGCGGCGACGAGTACCAGGTCAGCCTGGCCTCGCCGATCGAGAAGCCGAACCCGGACACCCGGCTGGAGATGTCGCTGGGCATCGCGAACTCGAACCGGTCCGGCGGGGCCCAGCAGTACAGCACGGTGTACGTGGACGGAAAGCGGCTGACCAGCACGGCGGGCGGTGCGGACGACGGCGCGCCGCACAACGGCGCGCTGATCACCGTGGGCGGCGACGGCGACTCCTCAGCCAAGTCCGCCGACGACGAGCTCTACGACCTGACCCCGTTCGTGGCCGCCGGCGACCGGAGCGTCGCGGTGCGGACCGCGAACCCGTCGCGCGACGACAACGTCCTGCTCGCCACCTTCACCATGAACCCGCCGGTCACCGGGGTCACCACCGGGAGCGGCGCCGGCGACGGGTACGTCGGGCTCGGCGACTCGACCACGACCGGCTTCTCGGTACCCACCTGCGTCCAGGACCGGGTCGCCTCGGCGGTCGGCTGCGTCGGCAACCCGCCGGTCACGCCGTACCCGGATCGGATCGCCGGCGCCGGCGCCCAATACGCCGACGAGCACCGGGTCGGGATCTGGGGGTACACCGTGCACGAGGCGGTCGTCGACGCGAACAGCGGGCACAACGCCACCGGCTCGTGGACACCGCAGCTGCTGCAGGCGGAGCACGCGACCAAGCTGGTGACGGTCTCGCTCGGGGCCGGCGACATGCGACTCGCCGATGTCACGTACTGGCTCACCCAATGCACGGCCGCGCAGTTCAGCACGACCAAACCGTCCTGTTACGACGCCGCCCGCAAGCGCGCCGAGGCGATCCGGCCGGACGTACGGGCCATGATGACCCGGCTCGACGCGGCCAAGCGCAACGGCGCCACGGTGGTCATCGTGCAGTACTACAACCCGTACAACACCCACCAGGAGCCCGGGCCGCGCGACTGCACCCCGCTGTGGGCGATCGCGCAGATCCTCACCGGGCAGCTCAACCGGGTGCTCGGCGAGGAGGCGGCCAAGCACGGCTTCCTGGTGGTGCCGCCGCCACCGACGTTCGCCGGGCATGGCGCGGGCGCCGCGGACAGCTACGTTTTCGGCTCGGACTGCGACGTAGCCGGCGCGGCCGGCGCGGCCACGTTCAACCTCGGCTGGCCGCCCTCGTTCGACCCCTCGGCCGGCCCGCGCGAGTTCGACCCGCACCTCAACGACAAGGGCGCCCAGGCCCAGGCCGACCAGATCCTCGCCCGGCTGCACGCGGTGGTGGTGAGATGAGACGCCGCATCGCCGTGACCGTGGCCGTGGCCATGTCGGTCGCCTCGATCGGCCTGGCCGCCTGGCACAGCGCGGTCTTCGCCGGCACCCAGCACCGCCCCGCGCCGCCGGCCGCCGAGCCGTCGATCGCGAACGGCGTGGCCACCTTCCAGCGCACCGCCCGGCTCGGCGACGTCGCGACGGCCTGCGCGGCGACGGCGAACGCGGAGAGCCCGGGCGCGGTGATCCTGCGGCGCGGTCTCGACGACGCCCACGTGTCGGTCACCTTCACCGTGCCGTGCGCGATCCAGCTCGCCGGCGGCGGCGGGTTCTCGCTGCGCGACGTACGCGTGTCCTCGAAGACGCTCAACATCTCGGACACCGCCTTCGGCCCCGGGCAGAACAGCATTTCCCTGTACGACGCCCGCCTCACCGGCAGCGGCGACGCGGGCCTGCTGGTCGCCCTGTCCGACCCGGCCGACCGGGTGACGCTCGACGGCGGCTCGCTGCGCTATCCGGCCGGCATCGCCATGCGGGTACGCGGCGACCGCTCCGGGGCGGACACCGGCGGCACGGTGCTGCTCAGCCACACCACCCTCAGCGCCCGCGGCCCCGGCTCGGCCGGCATCGCCGTCACGGCCTCCACGAAACACGGCATCATCGCCGGCAACCAGCCGAAACTGGACGCCGACGCGATCGGCTTCGTCGCCGACCGCTGCGCCGTCACCCAGGGCGACCGCACCGTCGACTGCGGGGCCGCCCGCCTGGCCCGCGACCTCAAGGCCCAGACCGCCACGCCGTGACCGGCGCGTCACTCCTCGATCTCGATGATGTCCCGAGGCTCCCGCCGTGGCGAAATGGGCGGGGGCTCGCCCGACGCGGCATAGCCCAGCCGAACGATCAGGTACGGCTCGCCGTCGCCCGGGACCAGCCGGCGCAGCAGCTGACGCGGCCAGGCCACCTCGACGGCCTCGCTGATCGGCGCCGCCGAAACGCCCTCGGCCGTCGCGCCGAGCAGCAGCGCCGACATCCCCTCGCCGCCGCGCAACAGATCCAGCGGGCGATCCCCCGCGCCGAACAGGATCATGTACGCCGCGCCCTCGTCCTCGCCGACGCCGACCAGCAGCCCCGGCGACCCACTCGGCAGGAGGTTGCGCACCGGCACCCGGCGATGGCCGGGCGCGACCGCGGTCGACGGGGGTACCCCGTCACCGGTCCAGGCCGGCCGATGCGTCCAGCGGGTGAGCTCGCTGCGGAAGGCGGGGTCGAAGTACTCCACGTCGGCCGCCTCGTCCACGGCCACCGCGAGTTCGGGCACGCGCTCATCCGGCACCTCGTGCAGGCGCGCTCCCTCCGCCTCGACCAGCTGCCCGAGCCGGGCCATCGTCGCCCGCGACACCCTGCGCTCGCCGAACGCCCGGCGATCGGTGCGTCGCCGGCTGATCGCGGCGGCGAGGCTCGCCGCGTGCGGATCGAGTGGCGCGGGCCCCGTGACGCGGACCCTGGCCAGCAGGTCGGGACGCCGCTCGTCCGGCAGGCGCTCCACCTCGGCGTGCCGGCCCTGCGCCGCCAGGGTCACTCGGGCGTGGTGCAGTGCGCCGCCGCAGCTGAGCAGAAGCAGCCGGCCTTCCGCGTCGGTCACGCCGAGCCGGCGTGCCGGGTCGGCGGACAGTTCGAGGACGTCGGCGGTGATGCGCCACTTCCAGGGTTGGGTGTTGAAGACCGACGGCGCCCGCAGCGAGGCCCGCGCGGCCGACTCCAGGGCGGTGCGCGTCTCGGCGCGCGTGACGTCGTTACCGGCAGCGTTCATCACAGTTGCCTCCCGACTGTCGTGATAGTTCACCGTTACTGTCGGTGGCCGAGCGCGGCAGGGCCATCCGACCCGGAGGCGCGGGACTGACGGCCCTGCGCGTCCTCCTGGCGGGTTTCGCCGACGGCACGCACGTGAACGCCTACTCCGTTGACGTCGAGGCCCTGATAGTTTGCGTCTCGCCAGCCGCCGGGCGGTGAACTCCGGCGAGGTCGGGGTACTAAGAGGGCCGCCGAACGCCGAGATGTGAGGACGATGTCGTGAGCGACGAACCGCTGTACTCGAAGCTGGGCTTCACCGACACCGAGTGGGGGCTGCTGGTCGGCCTGCCGCAGTCGGTGCTGACGGCGGCCAGCGCCGCCACCCCCGACAGCGCCCGCAAGACCCGGGCCGAGAACGAGGCCGGCCGCGACGTGATCTCGGACGCCCGCGTCTCGCCGAGCCCGCTGGTGGCGGCCGTCGCCGGGGCGCTGCTCGCCGAGGTGGGCGACCCCGAGCTGGGCGAGGAGGCGCCGGTGATCGAGCCGGGCGATCCCATCGCGTACGCCGAGGACGTGCTCCAGCGGGCCGCCGAGGCGAACGCCCTGCTCACCGCGAAGGCCGAGCAGGCCGACGCGGAGACGTACAAGCACTGGGTCATCGAGATCGCCGAGAGTGTGGTCGGCGCCGCCTCGACCGGTGGCGTGCTGGGCATCGGCGGCGAGCAGGTCACCGACTCCGAGCGCGAGTTCCGCGACGGGCTGGCCAAGGCCCTCGCCGACTGACCACGCTGATGGCGTGAGCGAGCGCACCGACCGCGAGTGGACCGCCCGGCGAGACCCCGCCGCGGAGGGCCACGAGTCCACGCCCA
>Ga0307509_10005941_pt1 | contig 16697 bp, 6 predicted proteins | sample 10_EM_MG_FD_202245 | JGI IMG/M metagenome (GOLD analysis project Ga0307509, IMG submission 202245) | Populus trichocarpa ectomycorrhiza microbial communities from riparian zone in the Pacific Northwest, United States - 10_EM | ecosystem: Host-associated > Plants > Roots > Unclassified | place... | reverse complement strand
TAAATCACTGGAAAATCTGAAACCTATTAAAACAAATCAAATCTAGTCAGGTTTTGGCTATATCAACCGAATTTATAAATCATTCATCCTAACCGAGTCAATTAAATTTTGTTAAACCAATGTCAAAACCAATTCAATATAAAACCCAGCGGAAATTAAGTTCTTAATCACTAATTTTTTAGCAATCATTCGTCAACCTACTGTTAATATAAATCATATCATGGTATCTTATCTAAGAACTTAAGCTATTGAGTTGAAATGGTTCTTTGACATGATATTATAATCTTGATAATCAAGTGGTCTCGAGTTTGAATCTCACAATTTCTATTTATTTGATAAAAATTAAACACAAGATAACGTGGCTCTGTGAAAGTTTTAAGTTCAAATAAATTTCACTTAAAAATAAATATGTTAGAGAATAATAAGAATGGTAATTTGACTCTTTGCACGTAGAAGGGATTAAAAAAATAAAAATAAAAAAGGGCTGAAATGGCCATTGTATCTTCCAGGTTCTCTATCATATGTACTCTCGCTAGAGGAAAAAAGGATGTAACTTTAGTACACCCTTTTGTCAGAAAAATACAGCAAGGCTACCAAACTAGCCAAAAGGGACGTCCTCTCCCTTCCTCTCTCCTCCTCCCCTCCTCTGAATTCTCATAAAGAAGAAGAAAATTGAAAAAAAAAGGACACAACTTTTGTCCGTCACGGCCTTCTTTCACACGAAGAAAGCACAGACAGGCACCAATAATAGCATCAAAAAACACAATGGCAGTATCGTAAATCTCAGCCAAGGTATCCTTCAGAGATCATTGACTAGTCCACCAGTCTGAGAAGTACTGGACAGAATAAATGATAGATGGATGGGTTCTATCCCTCTTTTCCTTTTGTAGAGAGTGTATACACGCTCCAATCATAGAGGTTACCCAATTGGGGACCCCACGAGACTCATCGGCCCTCTTTGTACATGAACTGTTTCTACTTATCCAGGGCGCGTGAGTTCAATATTTCTCGAGAGATTCTACTTTGAAGAAAAATCCATATATATTTCAAGAAATAATGATATAAGGGATTTAATGCAACTGATGGACATGTTGAAATACTTACATAAATCATATAGATTTGAAGCACAATTGGACCTACCATATATACACTATTCAAGAATCATAAAGCTAATAAAAAAAATTGATGATCAATTTCTAAGTTTTTTATTATTATTTTGATCGATTTTAATATATTTTTTTACATGCACTCTATCCCCTCTATTGCATAAAAAAATAATTATTTTTCAACAACATTTCTAATATAAAAATTAATTAGATCTTATTGATATTATGGTACTCTATATTTTTTGTTTGAAAATATATTAGAATAATTTTTTTTTAATTTTTTTTTAATATTTATCTATTAAAATAATCAAAACATACTAAATAAAATATTAATTTAATATATATTTTTTAAGTAAAACATAATTTTAATCACACTCAAATATGATTACAAACACAAAAACAATAAATCTTCAGCTTTTATGCTTACAACTTTAACAACAACAATTTAACTTGTAAACAAGGTGAAACAAAACAGCAATAATTATCTTCTTAACGAATTTGTAACACATTTGATATCCACTGGGGATCTCGAGTTCGAGTTTACTCTTGTGATCTAAAAATGGATAAAAGTCAAATTTCATTTAGTGCAATCATTGTTTATACCACAAAGACGACTACATGATCTCCATCAATTAGAAGCTTTCCCGATGCCCTACATTGCACTTTTGAATTTCGACAAAAATATAAATCAACCCTAGTTGAGTTTCAACACATAATATGTTATAAACTTCATAAGGGATAAGTAGAGTGATAATTCATGGAAATGGGTCTTAAAAATGACATAGATTACACAAGATTATGAATTATGTACAATGAAAATGGGATTAATGATAATAATAATGATGATGATTAAAGTGAGTAGATGAAAGTTTTTACTCACTGATTAAAGCGATCATAACAATAATAGGAGGAGTATTATTATTTTGGACCTGATGACTGGTTCTTATGAGAAGCCAGAGCAAGGATTGAATTAGCAAGCTTGTTAATGGCATCAACTAAACCACTAATGCCTTGCCTGTTGATTTCTGTCTTGGATTCCTCGATCTTGAGTCTTCTCTCATGCAAACTCAAGAGATCTCTGTGTCTTCTTTCTTCTCTCTCATCACAGGCCTGAATTGCTTCTGCAATGATAGAAGCACTTTTGGAAATGGCAGTGCCCACTTCATGTGAGGTGCTTGCACTGGCAGTGCCACCACTGGTTCCTTCCCCACCTCCACCGCCTCTTCTCCTTCTCTTTGCTGGGGAGTTTGAATACTCACTTGTATCAGAATCTGAGCTATCACACATCTCCAAAACATGAAAATGTGGAACCAAACCAATCAATACTAACTGAATATGTATAGTTATAATTATATATGCTATGCTATGCTATGCTATGCTATAAATAAATACTATCCAATCAATGTTGATGAGATCATTCAACAGTCGTTTCTGTCCACACAATCAAACCAAAAACTGTAATGGGTTCTTGCAGAAAAGGCAGTTTACGCTAATCAAATTATATATGCCAACATTTTTTGGTGTTCAAGTTCATTAATGCATAAGAAGACAAATATATTACATCTTAAAATCTCAATGTTTTAGAACTGCAATGATCACTCAAACTCTTGCTGTGGTTTAGCTAAGACAGAGCTGTTATGAAGGAAAATGGAATTCGATATGACAGGAGCAAGATGTCTTCTTTTGTGCATGAAAGTACACATGATATCAGAAAGAATATTTGCCGAGAAGAAGAAAAGGAAAGAATCAAGCTGGAGGATTTCATAGATGGAGATTCAAAGAGAGGGAGAGGGAGAAGGAGAGAGAGAGAGTGTGTGCACCTACTGTGGGAAATGGCTCAGGAAATTGGATTGGAGGAGGTGGTTGAGCTTGTGGTTGTTGTGATGGTGGTGGGCAGGGAGGAGGTAGAGGTAATGCTGGAGTTGGAGCAGCTGAGACTTGATGCTGCAAAAGAGGCGGCAGTACTGAAGGCTGAACATCAGTTATTGGTCTCTCTACCACATAGCTTGTGTTAGGATTAGAACCTGACCCACCAGCAGCTGTAAGCATCCTCTGTTGACCACCTCTCCTCTCCACAACCTCCACTAATTCCTCATATATCTGAGGCAACATGTTACTAGGCAAGTTTCTCTCTTTTCGTTCATTCTTTTCAAGCTTCCAATAAGACCCTCCATTTCTTTCTCCTGTCTCAGCAATTTTCCTCTCATAATCTCTAACTTTCTTGTAATCTCTCATTAAATTATCCCATTTGTCATTGCACTGGTTTTGGCTCCTCAAACACTCTTGTTTCCAACAATAATCTTCAACCCATTTCCATCTAAGCTCCGTTGGCTTGCTTCTCCCTTCTGCACTATCACTTCTTTTCATTCTCCTCTCATCATCCATTCTTTTTGCTTCAATCAACACCATAGTCTCACTAACTGTCCAGTTACCTTTCTTATATTCCCTTATCAAACTCTTACCACCTTGATCAGCCATCATGATCACTACACAACTACTAAGGTTAAATGCATGCAAAGCTCTTAACCTTTGCAGCTAGTAAGACATAAAAAGAGGGAGACAAGTGAAGTGCTTAAAGAAGGAAGGAATGAAGTGTTGAGAAGAGGAGGAGTGAGCCAAGAAGCAAAGAGAATGGGTCCAATTGGTCTTTGTCCTTTGCTCCCTTTTTAGAGACTTGATTTGATGCGGGTGTTCAAAGCAGTCAAATCTTTACTAAGATTGCTAATTTAGGCAAAAAAAAAAAATTAATCACATTAATGTGGGCTACCTTAACAAGTATAAGTGGTTCTATAACATGGCATTTATAACCAGCCCGCTTTCACTATCTCTGCCTCAAAATTCTCAACCTTTTTTAGCTTTAGTTAGATTGCACTCCCTTTAAAATCTTCAAAAATCTTGATAGATGAAGGTTCAAATCTAGAACTACTTATGCAAGCCACTGCTCCCTACACATCGAGGGAAAACCATGAGAGAGACCCTACACATCGAGGGAAACCATGAGAGAGACACAAAGGGGTGACGAAGAAAGGAGGAGAAAGGACCAATCAGCTCCATTCAAACTGACATATCTGCAAACCCAAAAAGTAACTGACATATCTGCAAATCCAAAAAAATTAAGGTGTGATAACCATTGTATTTGAATGTATTTTTAGTTCGAAAATATATTAAAATACTTAGAAAAAAAAACAGGTGTTGACAGCATTAGCAACGACTGCTGCTGCCCACAGACGTGGTCTCTGGTTTCTAATCATCTCACCGTGTGACACCTTCGTTAAGAGTTGATTAGTAATCAATGCCATGGGATTTTCTCAACTTTAGTAGCATTCTTGGGTCTCTAGCGTACTTTGACAAGTGAGATTCTTTTTCAATTGACTTGATTTCCCCCAATAAAATTACCTTTATGAGATATACAATGGGATGGTAACACTTGGATTGTGAGTTGTAAGATATCCATCAAGTTTATTTATTTGCATGAGAAACGTATAAAAGTTCAAAGGTTAATTGACCAAATGATTTTGGACAGGTCGTTCTTCAACTTTTTCCAGTATTTCACATGGGATTATAGCTTACAGGGTGCTTATGAAAGTTCGAACCCTATGGAATCCTAAGATGCAACCATATGTATGAATGATCCTCCAAAGGTTGCTTTCAATTTGTTTAACTAGTTTGACGAGCTAGCTTTCCTTTTCTTTAGCCACGAATCTAGCTGCATAGGGTCACTTTTTCTATCCAAAACATTGGGCTACTTATGACTGCTCCCAATGAGAGACACAAAGTAGTTAATCTTGCATTATGACATGTAAATATACTAAGAAAAAAGTAAATGGTTTTTTCACGAATAAATTATATAATTTTAAACTTTGTTAATGTGGTAAAATTATAATTTTTAGTTTTTTTATATAGAAAACAAGTTTTTATTAACATATATGATATTTACTATATTTTATTATATGTAAGTATTGAATATTTATCAGTCGACCGAAATGTCTTTAAACAAGCCAAGTCCACTAGATCACATCGAGATAACTCCTATATAGTTTAATTTTAAACCAAGACTAAGTAAGAAGTTGGGTCATAAGATTTTTTTTATTGTTAATTTCATCATTTGTTTTTTTAATTTTATCCTTAATATCTTTTTACAATTCAACCAGATTATTGTTAAATTGACCAAGTTAATTGGATTATATCAAGTTAATTTTATATTGTTTAATTTTAAATATGCATCAAACAAGAAGTTTAGTTGAAAAACTTTAAAATTAGTCTGGTGGGTTGAGTTTAATAATAACAAAGATTCTTAGATTCTGGCATGAATTAGATCATGCAACAATGTTTATGATTAGTTTAGGATATGCACCATATAGTATAATCATTGAAGAAGATCAAGCAGAAGAATCAACATTGAGAGACTAAAATAGCATGACAATTATGATTTGGTGAGGCACTGTCTGTCTCCCAACAATCCCGTTACCGTTCAAGAATGATGAATAAGTGTGCAAATACGCATCAAACCCTAAACCTCCATTGATTTTACCAAGAGTGCCAAGATTTGGATCTTTTCGAAGAAGTTGACAGTTTTGTCCTTTCAGGAGGTTACACAGATGTCAATTTCGTTTTTTGAGGCAGGACATTAAAAGCCTGGGTGGGAGCCATGTCAGTAGCCATATATATTATATTTATTTTTCTCTTTTTTCCATCTTGCCAGCTATATAGGACCTGAAAGAAGAGGGTACAAAAATTGCAGGGTTAACTTTGACCAGGGCTTTGACCGCAGAGGACGGTTCAATGGGGTCCTGAACTGAAACCCTTGACTGGTCTTTTCCGTTCCAAGTTTTTGGACTCTAGCCTGCTCCATTATGGGGGTACAAGATACCGAGGGTATCCTCGTCATTTCATTAAACCCAGCCTCTTCTTTAGAAATAGCGGTTTACGATTTTGGATAGCCATGGTATATGGTGGATCATAGAATATAGTTTGCATTTTTAGTTAAGAGTTTGTAACCTTTTATCAGTTGAGTGATTGCAAAATCCGAGCATGGCTGTGAAAATCGAAAACAATCAAACAAAAAATAAAAATAAAAGAGAGATAATCATGCTAAATTATTGTTGATATGCCTTAGATTAAAATTTCATTGGATCTAGAAAATATATCTTGGCCGCTTTAAAAACTCTCCGTATAACTTTTTATCTTGTATAAACTTAAGTTAAATTGTGTGAAAATTATATTAATATGTCTCAGTTGATTTGATGAATTCAAAACTAACATAGACAATAAATAAAAAACATAGTTTGATTTTAAAGAAATTTCAGGATGATATCTTTTTTTTAATATTGAAATAAAGACATATTAGATTGATATATGCTTCATAACTTAATCCGTCAAACCCGTGACCCAAATCATGGACTCCGCTAAGTTTAACAATTTTTTTAAAAAAAATTACTTAATGATACGATAACAAAAATAAACGCTCGCAAAATCAAACATTAACCAAATATCAGGATGTTTGTTAGAGATTATGATAACTTCGTATAAATAAAACTGAAAAAAAATATAAATATCATTTCAAAATGTTTTTATTTTAATATTGAGATAAAAACATATTGAATTAATCTGAGTTTCGCGGCTTAACTCACAAAATCAGCAACCTAGATCATGAACTTCATTAGACTTCAAAAAACTTTAAAAGCTATTTTTTATTTAATGATATGATAACAAAAATATATGTCTTCAAAAATTAAGCATCAACAAAATATCAAGATATTTATTTAAGATTGTACCTATCTAATAAAAAATAAAATAAATTATAACTAACAATTTAAAATTAATAAAATATGGGTCTGGAAGAAAAAAATAAAGATATTCATAACTAGATTTTTTTCACCCTTTTGCTCCATCTCCTCTCCTCTCGCCTCTGTCTCATTTCTCTCTCTGAGTTCTCTCTTTAGTTTGTCCGACCAAACTAGTAATAAATAAAATCCATCCGAAAGCTCTATATTTTGTAGGGAGGCTTCATGCCCCTCTTGGTATAAAAAAAAAAAAAAAAAAAAAAAAAAAGGTCAAATATAAAAAACTTTTCTTATTTGCTGGAGACCTGCTGTTTTGGGTATATAAATTCTTGAGCTGAAAGAAACTTCCAATCTCGTGGAACAAAAATAGTTTAACCGTTAATGGCTAGGATGTCCTTCCTTCCCTAGCCATTTGGCCCGGGCATCCTAGCAGCTAGGAATCTTGGCCATTAACGACCAGAATGTCGTGCACTTCACCCACAAAAATGTATATTTTTAATGGTCAACCTCATTTTTGTATGCAAATCTAGCGGTCAAGAGAAAAGAATAGAAGATCAAACAGTAGCGGAGAAGGAAGAAAAATTTGTTACACAAAAAAAAATAGAGCATGAAAGAAAAAAAAAGAGAGGAAAAAGAAAAAATGGGATGACGGAGCCACATCGGAGCTTCAAGACACTCTTGAGACCATAAAAATTCCTAATATGATAAACCCATAAACATCCAGGCTATCTCAATTTTAGTATTATTTTTAGTTCATAGAAGTCATATCTCAAACACCAGTAGAAGTAGAAGAATAATCACCAACCCATAACGCAATTATAAAAAATCCAGACTGGGATTTTTCACAACTTCATTAGTATCGAAGGTAAGGTTCAGCATCTAATCAAAATTTAAATGTAACCCCACAAAGATCCACTCGTCGGCAGCTTTGGTCCAGTAGCTGCTGCGAGGTTCTGGGTCTAATCCAATTATGGAGCAAGTCATCCATCATTTTGTGTTAAGGATATTTCAGTTCCCTCCACGGAAAGAATATTTAAGATACTGAAAGTGAAACCTTTTCCTTTTCACAAGGACCAAGAAATTAAGTATATCAACATTAATTTTTTGGCTTGAAAACCCTCCTCTGTATCCAGAATATCTTTCTTCTAAAAGGGCAGATCGTTCAGTCACTTTTGCATCCGGCTTCCCTCTTGTGGAAGAAGCTTGTGCTTCCTCTTTTTCTTTATCCGATTCCTGAGACCGACACCTACCTGTTCTTGAACCTTCTGCTGAGCTTTAACCCTTTCATTTGAAGTACCTTGTCATTCTTACTGGTCTAGTGGCTCTGGTTGGATTGAAATTCCTATACAATGGCATCGCATGTTCTTTTTTCTTGTTCTTTACATCTCCTGTAGCGAAGGGCTCAAGGCTTCTCCAGCCGAACGATTTCTACCATTTCATGATGCTGCTTCACAAAATAGACAATCAATGCTGCTCATTCTCCATCCGAGTTCGTTGCCACCTAGATGGTGATCAGACTGGTTGAAACTTCAATGCACCAAGTCAGGAAACTTGATACGTTGAATATCTTGCTTTTATAGTTTCTTCGAATGAAGGAGGAAGAATCAGAGGCTGAAGCAGTGGAGCTATGCGACTAAGATATCAGAAAGGGTAATAAGAAATTTGCCGATTCTTTTTTTTAGCTCTCAAACACAATGCCATCTCCGTTTGCGGCAGATTTGGTTGTTGCTTTTGGGAGGCATACAAAATTCTTCCAAACTAGCATCGTTTAAGCAAACTTCCTTTGCTTCAATTATTTTCATTAAGCATTTCCTCCTAGTTCGCATGCAGGCATAATCATTAAGCAGTAACAAGAAAAGAATTTGGAAGTTGCTCAAGTGCCAATCAAAAATAACAAATGTAGCAATCATTTGAGATACCAACATCATCAAAGTATTTAAACTATTGTCTTGATCTAAGCTATTCCCAGAAAGGATGGAAAAACAAAACAAAAAAACAAGTTCAGTTCCCAACAAATGATGATATTCTTTCTAAGACTCACTGAAGATTATGCCAAATATGCAAACATGGTCAAAGTAAAAACTGTAGCAGGCCTCACGACCAACTACCACCATCATCGACTACAGGTTGAGGTGGGGGAGCAGGAACAGGAGCAGGAGCAGCAGCAGCACCCCAATCATCCAATCCACCTGCTGCCGAGGAAATAAACAATTCAAGCATGGAACAGAACAGCTCAAGAAAACAATGTTGAAATGATAAACGTAGGATGTGCAAGTGGTACAGTCAGCAGACTAACACAAAATGCCTTCACCTGAATCACTGACAAGCAAATTAATCAACAAAACACACATTTCATACCTTGGTCTGGTGTCAAGCTTGTTGTAGCAGGTGCAGCAGGAATCGGTATCGCTTCATTGGTCCATCCACCATCAGCAACAGGATTAGACCAGCCATCAGTGGCACCACCCATATAGTCAGCTCCAGTAAGTGCATAGTCAACTGGAGCAACCACATCTTCCTCCTCCTGTGGTTTTGTTTCCTCAGGCTCCCTGTAGAAAAATAAATCAACCTGCCAAATAGGAAAAATAGATGGACATCAGAAAAACTAGAAGCTAAGATATAAAATCGCATGATAATTTATGTTGACAAGGACCTGATGTATAAAAGATTAAGAACAAGAAGTCAGTCAAGGTTTCTCTTTTTAGCAAAGAGAACATGAGTATGCATATTGGAGAGGAGAATTTATGTCTTATTGGAATTTCAAACAAGAAAATGTCATACAGAACTCACCATCATGTCCCACTTGTGCCCTGGACGAATGGTGCCACGCATTTGGAGAACCATCCTTGCCAAAAGCCAAAATAGACACCCAATGCTGTGCTTCCCCTTGTTATTGGCTGGAATACCAATATCCACAAACCGCATTGGTGAGTCAGTGTCGCAGAAAGCAATAGTTGGGATATTTCCCAAGGCCGCTTCTTTGATTGGCTGCAATATAAAAAAAATAAAACCAAGGTTAGAAGCAAGACAAGGAAAACAAACCACGAGAAAATCAGAAAACGCTAAAGCAAGCTGCCCTCGTCAATGAGAGACATCAATAATTGCCAGCAACAATTCACCTGGTGGTCAGTCCTTGGGTCGGTAAGGACGAGAAGACGAGGCTCACAGAAGGTAGTTTGGAGCTGATTTGTAAATGTACCAGGAGTATGCCTTCCAGCAATAGCATTAGCACCTGTGCATTGAGCAAACTTCAAAACAGCTCTCTGACCATAGGGCCTAGCTGACTGAACAATAATGTCTTGTGGGTTTTCAATGGCAACAATAACCCTGGCAGCCAATAGAAGTTTATCCCATGTCTTCCCAAGGTTGATGATGTAAATTCCTGTAACAATAATTACAAAGCAACTCAAAACACAGAATCAAAGCACATCCTAACATTTCTAATTTAACAGAATAATATTTCAAAAGCAACCAAGAACAGCATCTCTACAAGCATAAATATGGTTTAAAAGCAAAAAGAAATACTTGATATAAAAAACACTCTTTTTAAGCTAAATTATCTTAATTACGATTAAGATTCAATATAACCAAATTCAAGAATCTAAGTAATCCTGATTAACAACTAACCAAAATTCAATGAGTAAACCTAATCAAACATACTGCACAAAATCACTTTCCAAAAACACTCATCGACTGGAAGTTTGTCAAGTCCAAGAAATCCAATGGCTGAAATTCTTCTACAAGCTGATTCCGGAAAAGATTTTCCGCAAGATTACATACATTGTTCTAAAAACATATTCCTACATTTCTCATCCAAAAACACCAACAAGAATTACCATTCTTCTAACAAATACTACAAAACAAAAGCAGAAAACATAAAACCTTAAAAAAACAGAAACCAAACATGGAAAAGGGAGCCAATTCATCACTTGACAAAATCCCATCTAGAAAAAACTAAAATAGAGCCCAAAAAACCTTGTTCTTTCAGACACTAACTACACACAAAACTCGAAACTAACCATTTCACTGACAAGGAAACAGTGTTTAACTTCGTGTTTTGTCATTATAAGTAACTAACCGTCGTTGCGGCGCTTGAAAACGTAACGTTCCATTTGGAAATTACAGTTCTTGGTGCCGAGGTGGACTTCAGCAGCCAACATCATTTGAATGTCGGCTTCTTTCTGCGACAGCTCCCGTGGTGGAGCTGGCGATGCTGTGTTCGTCGCCATGATTTCCTCCTCTGGAGAAACTAACCCGCAGAAGCTTGGGTTTTGTGCAGCAAGAGAGAAAAAATGAAGGCGTTGGCGTTGTTAGAGAGAGGGTGTTAGACTTTGCTTATAAAGAAGACGATGATAAAGAAGAGTAAAAGAAGAAACCCTAGATGCAATATTTTTTTTGGTTAATTACTGGGTTACCCTTTTGAAGATTGGTCCAGAGCGATTACCTGCTTCACTGAGGTGCGCTTTATTTTTATTTTTTTTTCATTCAATTTCTTTTTTTTAGCTACTTTACATGAAGGTCTTTTTTTAAAAAAAATATTTTTATAAAAACTGATTTTTAAAAAAGCAAATTATTTTTTTATATTTAGTAGTATCATAAAAAAGTAAAAAATATTTATAGGTGTTTAGCTATGTTTTGAAAAATTAATTGAAAAACATCTTCTTAATATTTTTATCAAGTTTATTAAAAGAATGATAATCAAATCTAATTGATGAAAAAATTAAAAAGGATGAAATTAAAAAAATAATTTTATAAATTATTTCAAATAAAACAAATGAAATTTTATAATTTATTTAAAATAAAATAAATAATAATTAAAAGAATGATGACATTTGACAGATAAAAAGTTAAAAGATAATGAAATTAAAAAAACAATTACATAAATTATTTCAAATAAAATAAATATCATTCAAAAGAATAGATACCAAGTTAGACAAATAAAAATTTAAAAGTTGATAAAATAAAAAAATCAATTTCATAAATTACTTGAAATAAAATAAATAATAATTAAAAGAATAAGAACCAAATCTGATAACTAAAAAAATTCAATTAAGAAAAGGATAAAAAAAAATGAGGACCAAACTTGATATAAAAATCAAATTCTTAAAGATGAAATTGAAAAAAAAATCAATGAAGAATTCAAAATAAAATAAATAGTAATAAAAAAGATTGAAGATCAAATTTGATACAATAAACAAATAATATAATATTTTTGATTTTTTTACAACTTCTGAAAAATATATTTCGTCTAAAATAAAAGGAAAACACTTTCTAGAAAGTCAAGCTAAATTTTTCGTTGACTGTAAATTATTTTCCGTTGATTCATTTTTCTAATAATAAATAAACATGAAAAAGTTTGAAAAATAATTATCAGAAAACCACTTTTCATGAAACAAATGAAACCTTAATTCCATCCTTAGTTTTTTTTAGTGGTCACCCAATATGCTTTTTGAACGAGCTAGACAAGGTATTGGTTCAGGAAGTTTTTTATTCTGTCAATTTCATATTTTTTTTCTTAATTTTATCCTCAAGCTTTTTTTATCGATATAACAGGTTACATTCGGACTAACCAAGTTGACCATGTTATATTGAAACAACTTCTATATAATTTAGTTTTAAACTCGAGCTAGGCAATAAATCATGAATAAAGATTTCAAGTTTGAACTGCCAAGCTGGTTTTAATAATAATATTAAATAGTTTTGAGAGATTTTATTTTTTAAAGAAAAAAATGATCTATAAACAATTAATGTATGCACATGTAAAAATATTTTGAAACATGAAAGGTTGAACTGATAATTTACCGATTCGGATTTTTGCTCAAGTGATGTATTTAAATTATTCAGAAAGTAGCTTGAATGATCCAAATAAGTCGACTGGTAACTTGGATAAGACTCGATCATCGATTGTTTTTTATTTATATCCAAAACAACAACGTTGTTTTTTTTTTTTTTTTCAAGATTTTCTTATTCAAAATAATATCATTTCATTAAAACCCTCAGCAGACTCGTCCAATCAACAACTGACTTGTATTCAACTTGCAATATGAGCTTTTAATCGGGTCGTAGACCGAATTGGATGTTCTAAATATGTTCTAAATATGAAATTTCAATAAATAAATTTGTTCGAGTAGTGTTGTTTAGCACCGAAGGATTAAATCCTTTTTCATGGTTCATGACTGGATATTCTGTATAGAATATTGTTGAAGAAAGATCTAGCTTTTAAATAAAATTTAGTTTGAAGAATAAAGATACTCTGTTAAGAGAGAGAGACAGAGAGAGAGATTACCACATCAAAAGATGAAGCTAATCATAAGATTTTCAACAAATCAAGCGAATTGGGAACAGGTTAAATGATAATAATGTTATTCAAAAGAAGATGGTGATATTGACTCAGTCCTTCATGTTCTGTGAAGTTCCTCCATTTGGGATTCTTCCTTGTAGTTGATTGGAAGATAAATTAAGTACTCGAGATGCAGAAGTCCTTTCAAAGATGTTGGGATCATAGCAGACGAGTTGTTGTAGGGTAAATCCAAGTATTCCAAGCCTTTCAACTCACCGAATACTACTGGAATCTGTCCTTCCAGCTTGTTGTGAGATAGGGAGAGATTGAGTAAATTCTGCAGGACTCCAATGGTGATAGGATGTCCAGAAACAGGCCTCTTGGAGTGGAAAGACCCCCCCAAGCATGGTGCTATGGACCCAGATATCCCATTTTTACCGAGAGCTATGACACCTGTGCTCCTTAAATAACAAAATTCATTTGGAATAGAACCGTGTAGACTATTGTTCATAACATAAAATCTTTGGAGATTCTGTAGTCTTCCAACTGTTGAAGGAATCGAACAGTAATGTCGTTGCTTAGCTCTAAGTCTCTGAAGCTGCTCGATTTCTTGAGGGATCCTGCCCTTGAGTACGCAGTCATTAGCCCAAGAAGTTAGAAAAGAATTTTAGAGATTTCCTATAGCTGTTGGAAGAAAACCATCTAATGGATTATTGCCGATCCACAGCAGTATCAAATTTCTACATTTCGTCAAAGAATCAAGAAAGCCAAGATTTTTAGAAGGTTCACTTGTCGAATAATTTCTCTGAAGACTAGCTTTTGGAGGAATTGGAGGCAACAAAGATTCATAGGTACAAAAACTGTTAAATGAGTTCTAGAACAGTGAGTTTTGAGGCATTGGAGATGGAACTTGGAAATGTTACCCTCAGATTACTTGATCCCGTATAAACATCTTCAATATTGGGAAGCCACCTGCCGAAACTTTGTGGAAGATTGCCTGAAAGTTGATTGCTAACAAGACCAGTGATTCTTATTGATGAGCTGTTGAAAATACTTTATGGAATGTCACCAGTTAGGTTGTTCGGTAAGAGACCTAGCTCATCCAGGTATTGAAGTACTCCTATTTCTTCCGGAATTCCCCATGCAATGCATATAATACACTATCTCAGTCATGTAATTCTTACTACCATTTTGGTCTAGAGGGATGTGTTCATGCCATATATTTGTAAGTTCTGCAAAAAGAAATTGCACTCGAAATGATGTTCAGTTTTAGCTTAGATGTTGAAAATTCCAGGCGGAATACGATCTGTTATTAGCCTCCACGGTCACCGCCTCCAGATTATGAAGACTGCCTGGTTCCTTAGGAATATTACGTATCAACATGTAAACACAACATCCTAAGACCATTAAGATAAACATTTTACAGAACATACTTGCATATAGCATTGAAAAATTGTGTTTCATACCGGTAATTCACAGAAATGTCAGGAGCAAAACAGAACGCCACACCTATCAATTTGTGGCGCCAAGGCAACGTCTGAAGCACTGTCAAGTTGCCGATTTCTGAAGGGATACTTCCTGTGAGTTAAGGATATGGTTTCAAGTTTCCTGCACATGCCTAAACTAAGTGGGAATGGACCTTGCAATCGATTCTTGGAAAGATAAAGTTCTGTGAGATTTGGCAGATTGGAGCCCATATCCTCTGGCAAATTGCCTGATAAGTTATTCTATGATAAATCAATTCCTTGTTGAATATGGCAGATGGAATTCTCCCTTTTAGGCCACTTGCAGCCAAGGAAAATATTTCCAGTCCTTGAAGCCACTGGAATTTCATCTACAAAATCATTAAACCAAATATTAACAAGCATGTACTATGGAACTCAGTACCAATATTGAATAAATCATTATGGGTATCTTATGATATAGATTGATAAATTCAGCAAATGTGATGTAGTCGGACTAGCAAAAATCGAGAGTTTTGAGTAATTGTATAGAAATTTGCCACATCTAAATAGAGATATGCCACAAATAAACTATATGGACTAGTATATGTTTTTGTGAATTAATGGGATAAGAATAGGTTTAAAAAGAAATTTGTTTGTGTTAAATTAGCATAGTAATTAAAAATGCTTTAACTTTTCATTCACCTTTTGGATTGAACTCAAGTTTTTATAGAAAATTCTTGGGTCTAATTATATGAGAGGCCCGAATTAGGCTTGAAAATTATGTTTGATTCAATTTTATTTTTTTTCTTTAATTTTCTGGATTTTATAATTTTCAGCTATTTTTTCTTTTTGTTTTAAAATTCTGGTTTTTCCTATCTTATTAAGGTCTTTTGCAAGCCTATATAAGGACTTGTAAACCACCAATTAATATTTTAAAAATAAAATAAGATGGTTCTTTGTATTTCAGTCCTATTACAGTCAATTCTTTATTATTATTTTTATGCTTGCAGCTATACTTGTCATGCTTGTGCCTGCATCAAAATGTTTTATCTAATTCGATAAACCTGAGAATTTACACTAGCTATTTGCTACCAAATAAAATGATTATCTAACATGTTATTGTATAATAAACGAGGTGTCACAGATTAAAAGTTTTTGGTTTCTGATTGCAAATATTCCAAGTTGAGCTAATTTGTGGTTGCCCTTGAGGCCTGATCTCAATGAAATAGCTAACCTTTTTGTCCAACATGAACACATTTTCTGTCCACTCTCCAAATTCAGAGCCCCATGTGTAGACAGCTGCAAAAATGAAGTCAAAATTCTTGTCTAAATCTCTTATAGTACTAGACATAATTAGTGGCATGGAGGGGGTTTGGACAGCAGCTTGATTGCCATTGAATCAAGTTGTTGTTGTTTTATATATATATATATATATATAATACCATTTAAAAATATTGACTGTATTTCTAGAAGAAATCCTAGAAAAAGTAGTAAGGGATAGTGATCAGTTTTAATCTGTTTTTTAATAAAAATTAAAAAAAATATTTTAAATTATTTTTTAAAATATTTTTAAATTGTTTTAATATACTGATATTAAAAATAAATTTTTAAAAATAAAAAAAAATATAATTTTCAAAATTTTCAAAATAAAAATACTTTAAAAAACAACCGCTACCTATTACCATTTAATTCCGATCAAAACTAACAAATTCTAGCCAAATGCGACAAAGGAAAAGGGGGAAAAAAAACAAATGGTAGGAGAACAAGTACCTGACATAGTATTAATGCCAAGGAGTAACAGCTTAAGCATAGTGAAGTTCCCTCCTCTGAATGGATTGTTGAACATTGACAAGCTTTGAAGAGCTTGCAATTGCATTAGAAACATATTGTTGAAAATTAATAGTTGATGGTATTGGGACCAGACAGCTGGTTATTTTCCAAGTGATAGTAACTCGATCCATTGTGTAAATACCGCCCAATCTAGAAGGCACCATTCCTGTGAAATTGTTGTCTTTGCACAAAAGTATTCTCAAACGTGATAACTGCCCTAGTTTACCAGGCAAATGGCCATGGAAACTGTTGT
>Ga0307509_10005940_pt1 | contig 16697 bp, 11 predicted proteins | sample 10_EM_MG_FD_202245 | JGI IMG/M metagenome (GOLD analysis project Ga0307509, IMG submission 202245) | Populus trichocarpa ectomycorrhiza microbial communities from riparian zone in the Pacific Northwest, United States - 10_EM | ecosystem: Host-associated > Plants > Roots > Unclassified | place... | reverse complement strand
CTATTGGATGTGCTAGAAAGCTACTACCTCTTCCAAATTTTAAAAAATCACATTGTACTTTATACTCTTAAGAATAGCTTGTTCTACATTCAGTTTTGATTGATTTTACCTCAATTTTCCATTCATACGTATTTCAGATGAGTATACCTACTATATACTAGTAAAGCAGGTTTGAGCTAGAGTGGGTAGTCATCTTTCTCGTCCCCTCCACCTCCAGCGATTGAAATCTCAACACCATGGGAAATCATCGTGAGAGTGTCCTCTGCCTCTGATCTCGCCCGCCCGTGGCAACTGCTCGGGGGGTTATCACGCCTTCATCCCTTTACTATCTCTGGGGCCTCTGGCCTCCCCTCTCTGGGGTTATGGATTCCTTTCTGGTTCCGTTCGTCTTCGTTGAGCACGCTCGCGTTGATGTTCCTACCCTTTACCCCGTACTTCGCGACGCGTCTCGCTTGGCGTTTTGCACGGTCGGCAACCCTCCTTCCTCCGTCAATACACGGTCACTAGTTTCGGACTATGGGTGAAGTAGTTGCCCTGGTAGCCCTGCTCTCTGGGATTGCACTCTCTCCTGAGTTGCAGGATCGGTACTGTCGGCATTCGAAAAACTGTGACCCCGTCTCCGTCCTCCGTGTTCGTACTTCTCGGTTGTTTGGCGAGCCTTCCTCCTCCCGCTTCCCACGCGTCAGATCCGCTTGCACCGTACTGCAATATCCTTCCTTAGCTGGCACCTTATCTGCCTCTTGGCTGGCACCCTACTGCCCCTCACGATAGCTGGCACCTTCACTGCTGAGTGGCTCTCCTCGCCGGGTGACTCCCCTCGTCCTCCTCCACCTCCCGCGATTTACTCTACGGTCGCAAACCTCGCATTAGGTTACGCTGTGTCATGGTATAGCACTACCTCCTTGGCCCATGCTAAAGTCCGAAGCGTCGCCGCCCCCTGGCTTTTGCCTTGTTGGGATATAGCCTGCCCCTGTCGCCGTTTCGGTTTGGGGTTCGATCTACTCTTCGTTTAAGGTTGAGCAATAGTAGTTTTATTTTCCCTCCCTGTTGGCACTTTGTTGCCATGAGAATCCTTTCTTTTGTTTCGGGGGGCCCGCTGAAGGGTTTGTGTCTTTCCCTGTTTTCGTTTCTATACTTGTTTTTCCTTACGTGTCTGGAGGAAGGTATTGCTCCGTCTTGCTTTCGTCTTAGGTGCTATAGGGGGGGAGGATGGGCTCTGGTCTCGAGGGGTTTGATTTTTCCCATGAGGGGGTGAAGCGGGTCGTTGGATTGCTTAAAGGTTTTGTTCACGCCATAGCTAGCGCTCCACGCGAGTTCTTGTACCTTAGTTACCTAGAAATCAACGAACATATGATACAAAAAAAAAAAAAACAAAAAAAAAAAAAAAAAAGCTAGAGTGGGTAGTAGTACTGAATAAAAACCAGTGTAGCCTGAGGTTGCTTATTTGTACAATGTTTGTACAAGATTAAATATAGTTATTGTATAAGAGATATAAAAAAATAAAGGCTTTAAAGATGGAGGGAATCACGGAGACAAATATAGAGAACTGGGCAGTAGTAAGATTTGACTATGGAGACTAGATTTTTGATTGTTTATGAAGAAAATTGTGAAATTCTTGAGAGAGTACTTATAAGAGAATATAAAAGGTATTTGAAGGTTTAAAGCAGAATAATACATATCTCAGGATAGCAGAATACTGGTAAAGTCAACAGAGGCAAATATTTATCATATTAGAAAGCTATTGAATAATAAACAGTGCAAATGACTGTCTAAACTATATTAAAGAATAACTAGTATAAAAGACACCACCCAGAGAGCAGAAATAGTCCAATGATCTTCCAATTAATACATATTAAAGTTAGTATGTTAAGGTAGTAGTATAAAAAGTTTGGTGTCTTAAAAGAAATATCAGAATAAGATAAACCTTATTAAGTTTAATACTCTTTTAAATATCAAATATCGCAATTTACCCTGTTTTCAAACTTCTAGCTCATGTTTTGTAGATGGAAATTTCCATTTCTAATACCTACAGTTTATTAACAACCTATTCCTAATACCTGCTATGCGGAAATATCAACTAGAAATCTATTCTAAGTACGGATTATCTAACAAATAGTAATTCAATCATCAATTATCACTTGTGTGTTTCAAGAGTGCAGTTAATTTTATTTTGCTAATATTTTTTTATGCTGATTATTACCAAGTGCAAGACATTGAACTATTCAAATATCAGCTTCTTCAGATAAATAGTGAGTGGGTTGTTGTAAGTTTTATTGCTTTTGATGAAGTGAAAATAGTGACCCATTACTAGGGGGTGACCCATAACTAGGTATAATACGTTAGCCTTCCGGAACCATACTAGTACTTGGACGTTGATAACTTGCATTTATTTATACCGTATTGTGAATCACCGGCGCTTTGTAATATAATTCCTACCACGACCTTAGCGCATCAAGAACAACAACATATCTAAAATTTATTACTTCTCGTATGATGGACAAATAAGAATAATCGGCAAAACAGAGAAGAAGTAGGAGCTAGGAGCGCATTGAAGAAACCTGGGTCAAGAGAAGAGAAGCAAAGGAGAAGTATTAGGAATGGAAGAGATGTGAATCAGAGGGAATGGAGGGAATGGAAGCGAAGTGATCAAGGGAGGTTGGACAGAGAGAAAAGAGGCATGGTGAATGGTATCGTGGGGAAAGAGAGGCTGAGAAAGTAAGATGTAGAATGTAAAGGTTTTCTGAGTTATGTATTTAAGGACGCTTGTTTCCCTTCTAATTGCAATGATAGGATTAAGATCAAGATATCCTCCTCCGATATCAGGCTTCTTTCCACGCAAACGGTTTTATTTACTTTAATTTACACGTCTTGCTCCCCTATCCCCAGATACTATACCGGTAAGTTGTGCTTAAACGCCTCAGTGAGGGAGGCAAATAGGCTCATCACAAGGCTGCTGGGACCCTGTCCTAAACTCCGGACCGGTACCATGTGGTGGCGATACAGAACTTTTAAACACCACGCTGGGAAAAAAATTAAAATATTGCGCATAACAAGGGCATAAGAGGGCAAGAGCTTGACGCCAGGGCGCGACTGTCGCCTTGCGTCGGGGGCTTCTTTATCCCATGGACTTGTGAAACATACAGATTGGTGACCTTCCGTATGCTGGTAGTAGCTCTACTCGAGTACGGAGGTACAAGGTACAGGCATAAAAAAGTGGTACGGAGCAGGGGAGGGAGGATCGACTATGGTAAGAATTATGGAACACGGCTACCGAGGAGAGATAGAGGAGCACCTGACAACCACAACCAGGATTTGAAAAAGACAATAGGTATCGTGACATGTAAAACAACACTATTCATATTCAGAGGGTAATAGAAATAGATAAAATAGAAAGAAAAAAGTTTAAGCTGAGCAGCTGAGCAGGAGTGAAATGAATAGGGTATCACATGATTTTGGAAATACGGAAAGAATTTCTCATAAGATATTGTAAAAAGAAAAAGGATATGATAGATTAAAGAAACATAAAGAGATGGTAATACGTGTAGGAGTTGGATGTTGTAGAACAATACAGTACTGCATGAATGGCTTCCAAACAAGTTCTATCTGAACGGGCATTTTTTATTACCGAACTTGCTATGGATGACAGACTAATACCTCCCACGATTCCGAGTTTCATCTCAGACTCGGATGAAGAGCAACAAAGCCCACTTTCTCTTTCTCTTTCTTCACCCTTGAGAAATCTTTCTAGTTCCACTATCTCAGAAGGTATTAACCGACTTGATAATAATAACAATATCAATTATGAACAATTACTTCCTGAGTCGGAGCCTTCACTTCTTCAAGACTACCTACCTCTCACCTCAGTATCTGGATCTTCTACTTCTTCCTCCCTTACTTCTGATTCCTCTACTATTGCGGGAGATGACCTTAATCCACCCTCTCAGCAATCGATTGTGCATTCCAGTAGGCAACTATCCCTAGAAGTCAGGGCACAAATACATGCCCTCCACCATATTGCATCATGGCCATACAGGAAAATAGCTGAGTCAGTAAATCTTCCACTAACTACGGTATACCGAGCGGCAAAGCAGCCACTTCATCAACAAACCAATAGCCAAGACCCAACCCGAGGCCGTAATCATGTTCTCTCCTCTACCGACCGCCAGAACCTTATCCAGCATGCAACATCATCCGCAGAAAACCGCTGTAAGCCTTTGACCGAAATTTCCTACCTTGCTGGGGTTCATGCCTGTGAGAAGACCTTGCGTCAAGCATTTGCTCAAGCAGGTTATCACCGTCGTGTTGCACGCAAAAACCCTTTTCTTAAACCCGATCATATTCTGGTATGTAGTTACTTTTTTCTACTTTACTCTTTCAAAGTTTCCACCACTATTCATTATTATGATTAAATTCTTGTACAATACTGTGCATCAGGGACCTTCTCCTTGCGGTTTTGTTAGCTCTGTTACCTCAGTTTTGCTTTAGCTTTAATCCGACTTTCACCAGATTATATGCTCTCCATTGCTCGCTTTTCTTTCTCTTTTCCTTCTTTTTTTTCTTTTTCTTTTTTTCTTTTTTCCACTGTTGCTCCCCCTTCATCCTTCCTCTTTACATTCACTTGGGCCCCGCGCTCTCATTACCCTCCTAGTGTCCCCAGCCAAGATTGACCACTCACCACTCTCTATATGTTTAAACTGTGGTGACTTGGTGTTCACTGTGCCTTCCTGTCAGTTCGGCAGTCTTGGTTTCACCCGAGTTCGCGTTAGCACCATTCTAACTTTAATGGTATTCGACGGTACCATGCATTGTGGGTAAGGCCGCCAAACCCGTTCTCGTTAACTACTACAATTACTCTTGGGCACTTAGAGGACAAAACCCAGTCCTTTCTGTCTCTAAGAGTTTAACTAACCTTTTTCCTTTCTCTCATTATGTGATCTTGGAGGCATCCATTCGCATAAAATCTCACCTGATTTATGCATGTTTCAACAGACTTTTCACTTCGGGTACAGGCTATTATGCCTTACTGCCAAATATATTATAACTTATCTTACATAGAACTACTAGTTTAATTTCACTATTTTATTCGTTTATTCTGTTTTCGTTTATTCTTTTTTTGTTTATTCTTTTTTTGTTTATTCTTTTTTTGTTTATTCTTTTTCGTGTATTTTTTTATTTATTTTCTCTTTTTGTTTCTCAAGATGTATTATTTCTTTTAGTTTATTATTTGTTTATCTTTCTTTATTTATCCTTTTGTTTATTCTTGCATTGATTATTTTATTTATTCTGTTTTATTCAATATATTATTTTATTTTTCAGGGCCAGAACAGCTAATATTAATTTTTCAATATGATTTAGGATGGGTTGAAATGGGCAGAACAGTTCCAGGATTGGAGAGTGAGCAATTGGGCCAAAGTAATTTGGTCTGATGAAGCCGCCTTCAATGTAGGGGGATCTCCAGACCGTGTTTTTGTTACTCGAAAGGCATCTGCGGAATTCAATTCCTCATGCCTGCTACCACGCTTCAAGAAGCTTGATACAATACACGTTTGGGGATGTTTTTTTGGTATACTCAGGCTGAAAGGTCCTTTGATATTTTGGGATAAGGCTATCATGGGTAAGCGGATTACGGCACAAGGTTACTGCGAGCATACTCTTCCACATCTCGAGGAATTTTGGTACAAGCAGTCATGCACAACCGAAGACTACGTCTATATTCTACAGGACGGTGCATCTACCCATACGGCTAACTATACAACACAGGTGTTGAAGGACAAAGGGTTATATAACTACCTTTTCCCATGGGTGGCCAAGTCTCCCGATCTCAATTTGATCGAAGGTGTTTGGCGAATAATAAAGGCAAGGATAAATCAACGCTCACCCAGACCAAACCGTAATGAGCTCATGGGAGCGGCAATTCGTGAAGAGTGGGAAGCTATTAATACTACAGAGCTTGAAGGTTTACTAGCTGGAATGCCGAATCGAGTTCAAGCAGTCCTTACTGCTCATGGTGGTCATACAAAATATTAAGGTAATTTCTAACTTGTTTTTTATTTTTTTATTTAGTTGTTTTCATTTTATTTACTCTACGTTATTCTTTATTTATTTGTTTTTATTCTATTTCCTTTACCTTATTTTTTATTTATTTGTTTTCATTCTATTTCCTTTATGTTATTTTTTATTTATTTATTATTTGTTATAATATTATTATATTATTATGATATTGGAATTACTTTTATGAGGAACTATGAATACATTTACGAATTTTATGACTCTTTTATTTTTCTTTCTTTTTCATTTCTCATTTGAAACTATTGTTGATTTTTTCCTTTTCATTTGTCCAACTTACACATCTTCCTGTACAAGCTAGTTAGTTTACTTGGGGTTTTTTTTAATACCCGGAGCTTTTTACCTATTACTACATGAAATGATTGGTATTGCAGGAATGCTTGCCAATATCACACAATATATCGCAAGATAAGGAATTACTGTGAGCACTTGAGATAAAATGAATTTGTATGAGAATAAGTGAAATCCTGATAGCTATTCCTTGCATTGCTCCGAGTCAACTACTTCTCACTTCTGAGTTTTCTAATCTAAGTCTCATACATTTCAGCATGGCTGCTCCATTCCTTGATATTCCATAGTCATGCTATTTTATCGGAACACTGAATACTCGTGATTTGCAATAGCCTTTTAGTTATATTCTCAATATGCACAATATATATCTTGTAGGAAATTGATTATCGGTACCTCTGTACCACTCTGGATGAGACATTGACCCCTGCTCCGTACCACTTTTTTATGCCTGTACCTTGTACAGCGCCTAAGTTTTGTATGTTTCACAAACGAAGCCTGCTGTCCTACCCCCTGTGCAACATACAAAACTTAGGAGCTGTACCTCTGTATGCTGTGGCTAGCAACCTTTTTGCGGAGAAAAGCTTTGGTACTGTACCGTATTCCACGATTTTCGTTAGGTAGAGCCACCCGAATTAGGAAGGTCCCCAGTCTGCAGGTCTCACCAGGCCAAGGGATACCGTAAGAACTCGAACAATTGAGCCTCGCGCTAAGACACCTGGGCGCGGAGGCGGTTTCCCCTGCGGAGGACTCAAATGGAGGGCGCGCCCAGAAGAGATCGGGGGGGGGGCTTCTTCGTTAGTAAGCAGGGCGAGGGGAATTTTTCCTTTAGTGGAACTATGTCCTGGGGCGGTGTCCGGGAATGCGGCTAGTGTCTTTAAGTGCGATAGATTGACCGGTGCCGTAGTTAGAATGAAATAAGGTTAAGCTAAGACGCCCGTAGTTCCCTCACTTGGGTAAGAGGACGAAAGCACAGCGATAGCTCACCCACTTAGCCCGAGCCTAAGACAGAAAGAAAGAGGAAAAAGAGCCCCACCTTACCAGCAAAGGCAACTCCAACGTCGTAGCGTGAGGTTCAATTATTCAAATTCTTACCGTATGCAACAATCATTCCTCCGATTTTCCCTATTCTTACTAAACAGCTTAAATCATTTCCTCCCTTAAAAGCGACCTAGCCTCCAACCCGCCCCAGAGCCAACTAGTCCCCATCCCCAGTGCTCCCATAACCCGAAACTCTGCATTAGCATTAGACCGCCCCCTCTTCTATATGATACCAGTTCCAGCATACTAGTATTGATATGTCAAGGTAGTCTTGGTGTGTGTTGTCCCACCGAGCCTTATGGCAAACTATCCTATCAGCTAGATAAGATACCCCCACACGCTGAGTCAGGGCCATTTTCTAATTTACAATAGAACCTGTCCCCATCACTACTGCATTTAACATTCATGCCATCTATTCTCCCAATTTCCCTCCCTTCGCTACACCCAATAGACTCCCGGGCTAGCCCAGATCAATTTCCTCCATCTTTGAACAAGGTTTATTCCATTGGAATACCCAAACCTCAAAGATCAACGTGGGTTGCACACTTCCCATCCACGGTTTCTAGACCACAGCAGGTAAGACGATACAGCACGCTACAGCGCCCTACGTGCTATTGCGAATGGTATCAGAGCCCGTTAGCGCTGCTAGCGCTAAGACAAAAGCCAATATTGGTTTGAAAATGATTCGAGTGTGGGGAAATTTAATGGATAGCTATATGCATCGGGTATTGGTACGAAAAATCCCGGTACAGTGAACCCGTAATTTACAGCACGGTGCAGTACTGTGCGACACCCAGTGCTTGCTAGCATCCCAACATGGCGAGATGGCCCAATCGCAATAGTCCCTTCAGCCCAGGTGCTGAGAATGCAGGGCTGTCAAGGAACGCCGTGACAACCCCACCCTTTCATTCCCTCTTTTTTTTCAACCAACGTCGATATTTAAGTCCCGTGGGCTACCTACAGATTCGTTTCTCCCAACAACAGATTCCAGTGTAACCCAAATTCCCGGCGCATCTATAGCCGTGGGCCCGGGAGGCAAGTGTGTAATTGCAGTTCCTCAGCTTGCTGCCCCCGCGCTAATTTAATGGCACTTCCTGAGCGCCGCATAGTTAGAGGTAGCTTATCTGGAGGGTAAAGTGGGGAGAGTATAGCAGGAACTCGGAAGGGGTTAGGGAAAGTGGTCGGTATTTTTCGGGTGCCAATGAGTAAATCGAGCGCTAATTCACGGCGGGGATAACATCTGGTAACGTATTGTTTGGAGCCGATTCTCTTTCTCACGCTTACTTCAGGAACCCCTACACTAGGTCCTCCGCCACTGGAAAGAATACTATATTTGCAGTTTATCTCCTAACCGTCTATCCGCCCATCACCAGTAAGGGAAACGAGGAAATGGATAAATAAGGAACATGTAGGAAAAAAAAGCAGATTTTGTAACAAAGGATTCACCCCATCGAGGAATAATGATCAGGATAAATAATGAAATAGTACCCTGGTTGTTGTACGCTAAACACAAGGAAAGGAAAACTCGTAAGCCGCCATCCATAAATTTTAACAAACATCCTGAGCTTTCAGAGGGTAAAATTTGACATACAAGTAGGATTTCAGCCAATGACAGCAGGGGAAATTTTCTCAAGACCGTGTTTCAGGATTGACGTAAAGGACATATAAGGCAAAAGGAGAAGACGGCAAAGGCCAGTATATTAGGCTCGCGAAGGCCGGGCGAGGATAGCACTAGAAAAGGAAAAATCCCGAGCGATTTAAGTAATGGATTGGGTGAACCGGGCTCTACTTCGTGCAAATTCCCCACCACCGGTGGGGCCGATGCACATCCAGGCCTTCCACAGACCTCCAAGCTTGAAGAAGCCCTACGACTCATTCATGTCCTCCCTCGACAACACATCCGAGTGATGTTCGATCATTCTCATCTGGGTATTTGGGACTGTCATCTTTGCGGTCTAGGAGTAGCTTCACGACCCCTTCATGTCCGTTCTGAGCCGCCAGCGAGAGTGGTGTACCCTCCTGGTTATCCGTCCCGTCGCAGTCGATATCTTCCCGTCCCAGCAGCAGTTTGGCCACTCCTTCGTGTCCTTCGTTAGCAGCACACCCAAGCGGTGTTCGATCATTCTTCCCAGGGCGATTAGGGTCGACATCTTTACGGTCTAGTAGCAACTTCACAACCCCTTCATGTCCGCTCTGAGCCGCCCACAAGAGTGGTGTACCCCCTTGGTTATCTAGCCTGTCGGGGTCAATATCTTCCCGTCCCAGCAGTAGCTTGACCACTCCTTCGTGTCCTTGGATAGCAGCACATCCGAGTGGTGTTCGATCATTCTCATCTGGGCGATTCGGGTTGACACCTTTACGGTCTAGTAACAACTTCACAACCCCTTCATGTCCGCTCTGAGCCGCCCACGAGAGTGGTGTACCCTCTTGGTTATCTGGCCTGTCGCAGTCAATATCTTCCCGTCCCAGCAGTAGTTTGACCACTCCTTCGTGTCCTCCGAGAGCAGCATATCCAAGTGGTGTTCGATCATTCTCACCTGGACGATTAGGGTCGACATCCTTATGGCCTAGTAACAACTTCACAACCCCTTCATGTCCGCCTCGAACCGCCCACAAGAGTGGTGTACCTTCTTGGTTATCTGGTCCGTCGCAGTCGATATCTTCCCGTCCCAGCAGTAGTTTGACCACTCCTTCGTGTCCTCCGAGAGCAGCACATCCGAGTGGTGTTCGATCATTCTTATCAGGGCGATTAGGGTCGACATCCTTATGGTCTAGTAACAACTTCACAACCCCTTCATGTCCGCTCTGAGCCGCCCACAAGAGTTGTGTACCCCCCTGGTTATCTATCCTATCGGGATCAATATCTTCCCGTCCCAACAGTAGTTTGACTACTCCTTCGTGTCCTTCGATAGCAGCACATCCGAGTGGTGTTCGACCATTCTCATCCGGGCGATTAGGGTCGACATCTTTACGGTCTAGTAACAGCTTCACAACCCCTTCATCTCCGTTCTGAGCCGCCCACGAGAGTGGTGTGGCCTCTTGGTTATCTGCCCTATCGGGGTCAACATCTTCCCGCCCCAGAAGCATCCTTGCCACCTCTCCACGCCCCCCTGAAGCAGCCCACCCGAGCGGCGTCCGGCCACCCATACCCGGACGATTGGGGTCGACACCATTCCGCTCTAGTAGTAGTTTGACCACTCTTTCATCCCCATTCCTCGCCGCCCATAAGAGTGGTGTATTGCCGGCACAATCGGGTTGATTTATCTGGCAACCTTTCGCATTTATCAACGCAGACACAAGTTCAATAATCCCGAAGAAAGACGCGCAATGTAGCCCAGAGAAGCACGGGGAAGCACCGATCCCTCCTACACACCCTAGAGGCAGCGCCTGCTTTAAAAGCGACACAGCGGATGCGTGGTATTCGTACTGGTTTAAGAGCTCCAGCGCAAGGGTCCTCGCGTGATCTGAGAGTTCCTTATTGGCATGTGTGCCCCAATATCTCGAAGAATACTCGAGGAATGGCATGCTTTGGTGGTCCAGGAGAGGATGAGACGAGAGGTTCTTGACCTGTTGTGAATTCAAATAGGTCAAGCAAGCTTCTGCGATTGCCGAGTGAGGTTTGGAAAAGAGATCTGGATGACTACAGAGATACTCTTTGACGGTAAAGTGGATTAACCGCACAGTCGAGGCTTCCTTATCGACTGTGATCAATCCTTGACAGCAGCTTAGCAAGGTATCTATCGAAGGAGCATTATCGGGGTCGAAATCCGTCGCTCCTATTTCCACTGCTAGCGCATGGCATAACTCGTCCACTTGCAACGGCCGTTCCGTGTGGCAGATCCATGTGAGAGTAGCTATCGCGAGTTTCGTCTTTTCCCCGCCCTGCGCTCTTATCCGCTCTAGCATCCCACCATATGCGTCCCCTAACCCTGCCCCATCTTTCACCGACCTGAGCCTTTTTCCTCGGCGAGAGATACTGGTTTCTCGCAAGATTGCCTCCATGTGAAGAGAAGCCAGTAGGAATCTAGGTTTAAATATGTCAGCTCTTAACCTGAGATATCTTTGCGTAGCTCTACCCTTGCACCGGTCCGTACATACGTTTCCGAGCTTATCGCGGGGATGCTCTCCATAATATTTGCCTCCAATGTGCTGTTCATCACCTCCGGGGTAGTGTCATCCCTGAGCTTCTCACGCAGATAGCTAATGATACCATCTTCCGTAGGCTCTACCAATATGAATGCTGCCTCTCCATCCAGCTTCCTTTCCACCTCGCTCCGGATATGGGATCTTCCAGTCACAAATATGCGAATATTCCGTGACCCCTGCACAATCTGTCCTAATGACTCAAGAATTACCATCCGATGCTTTGGTGCACATTCGTCTAGTGCATCAACGCATATAAACGTACGCTTGGTGGTCGGGATGGCCTGGAACATCTCCAAAATCGCTGAAACCTGTAGTCCCCTACCCCCAATCACCTTTTTCTGATTTCGAAAGCCCCGGGCTACCGCTTCTGGAATTCCTTCCAATCCGGTAACAAGTTGTCTCAGCAAGGAGCCGAGCATATTTGCTGGCGACTGCTCATGCCGGGCAGCAAAGTCGAAGTAAAAACACGCAACGGCAGCATCTTCCTCCACGGCCTCGTCGCATAATTGGTCTATAACTAGGGAGCTGTGATCGCAACCCATCAGCATACCATTCTTTGATTTCCGGCAATGATGCATTTTCTCCTACCTAATATAGCTCTTCCCCACCCCTGGATTGCCGTGGCAGAATAGGGTTGCATGACCAGACCCATCCCTACTCCCACCATGCCAGCGTCTAAATTCACTGGTTTCTAGCACCCAGGCTCCTATACTATCCACCCGCTGGGCTCCGATGTCTCGATGCCGTACCAATGGCTCTAATGGAGATAGCCACGCCAATATTTTAGACTCGTCATCGGGGACAGTGTAGTTAAAGGTATTTGAGACGTTGAAAGAGTTCTGGTTATTGCTGAAAGTCTGCGACATTTTTCTGTTTCCACTGCTTTGAATGTCGTTGAGAGCAAAGGTGTTGATTAACTCGAGGTCTGCCAAAGAAGTTATTTGAGGTTGAGGAAAAGCGGGGTCGATGGCAATGCCTTGCACCCAGCTAGAAAAATTCCAGCCGCTGGATCCGAAATTTGTTACACAAATACTCAATGACTCAGAAATTATGAGCAGATTCCTACAATTTCTCATGGGGTCGTGATGAATATCAGCTGGTGACGAGCATGGGTCAGCGGTTATTTTTTTGTTACCCTACTTCGACCAATTGTATTCCTTCCTAGCCAAATACCTCTGTCACCTGCTGAATTCGGCACGACCCCATGAGATACTGTATGCAGCGATCTTACATCGAACCATCCCTTTCTCTCGATATATTCCAAAGCAGTAGGAATTTGTGAAACTGATACCGGCGCTACTGCTCAAGGCTCCTTTTCAATGGTTGCCCCCCGAAGCCATAGGTTATCACCCAAAACACTATGTACTGCCCAGAGATGCCCGATTGCCAAGTTACTATCCAATCAGGCGCCAAGCCAGGTTGCCCAGACCCAATGTAAGGGGGGATACGAGTACTTGTATGCTGAAGTTTACTCCAAGGTCAATCACACCGTTTACTGCAGTATCTAGTCAGAAAGGCGGGCTTTTGTCAGTGACCCTTTGACCTCTAATCAAGCTGTCATGTCCCTTGGCGGTGCATGAACAGCGAGCTACCGCTACTTGCAAGTCAAACGAGTATTGTTTTTTTTTGTTTAATCGTCCTTCTACCGGCAGGTGTGGCAGAAGTGTACTATCAATAGAATTGTACATTTAGAAAGCCTTATGTATTTTTGAAGGTATGTGTATGGATCTTTGGAAGGGTCCACTTCAACCTCCTCAAATCTTCCATCCATAAGTTAATTCACATTGCAAAGAAAACCGCAAGGTTGCCCCTAGCATCAGCAGTTTCCCAGTAATAACGTCTTCCACGCCATAGCGAGCCATCCACCTAAATACCAGCCACTGTTTAAATCTGGACTGGGTTTAGCCAATCACATCGCCTAAACTTGCAGGTGGCTCGCTATGCCGGGCGCTCGCTATGGCGTGGAAGACGTTAACTTGGGCTTAATTCCTCAGGACTCTATTCAGCCCGATGAAACACCAATACCAATACTGGTACTCGCCCGAGCTCTGTCACTTCAGGGCCAAGTTGATCCCAGCGGAGCCCACGCACAATACCTTAATGCTAAGAACTCTCACTTTCTTAGTAATACTTCGATTTGTATCTAATTCTATTCTGAACCTGTTAAATGACCCGGAAATGATTGCTCTCCCGGCATGATTACCAGTTAGCCGGGGGAGACATTCGGATCCACCCTCGAAACCCACAGCTCCCCCAATGGCTAATATTTTAAAATCGCTTTATGCTTTCTGGATTCCTAGCTTATCATCTACAGGACAAAAGCGAGAAAGAAGGAAAAAAGAAAAGAAGATTGTTGGGGAGCAAGTTGAGATATACTAATCTTTCCAGCACTGAAGATTCTATCGCATGCCCAAGCACAACGAAGACCGAGCCCCAGCTAAGAAGAGAGCCAAGCATCTTTACCCATTAGCAAATACTACTTTCGATAAGGGTCTGTTTTGACAGATTTACGTTACCTCAGGTACTGTATACTAGCACTACCTCGCTTTACTAAGAAAAAGAGCTATGTATACAAGGCAATAAATAGAAAGAGGGGCAACAGCTGCCTTCCCAAGGTAAAAGAAGTAGTTATTTTTTATTTATTTTTATTTTTTATTTTTTATTTTCTATTCTTTTTTATTTTTTATTCTTTTTATATTTCTTTCTTTACCAACGCCCCTCCCATTTGCTTCTGCTACCCGCCGATCGCCAACCTTTAAGGCCTAGAGTCGGATTCTACCACCTCGTAGCAGGATTGTTAAACCCCACAGCCCTATTGATGAGAGCTAAGTTCTTCAATCTCCCAGTTCCCATAGGGCAGGATTTTTTAATTCTCCTGCCCTACATGACGGATCGTTCAATAATAACTGATTGTCAGCATGGATTGAACTCCTGGGCTCCCGCTATTGCGACAGGAGTGTTAACCACTGCGCCAGCTAGGTATTTCATGAAAGGTCAACCTGGGAACTAATATTTATCCTACCGGAAGCCCGGTTTTGGGATTTTAACGCCAGTGGGTGGGCAGTGTTTCTCTTCCCGAGTTGCTGGTAGACTCCAACGGAGGTGTTTCTTACTCCTTAGGTGTTTAATGAGAGATTCTCCTTGGTTTAAAACAGAATCTGTGCGTTGTGCGCTTGTTACTCTCGTACGATACGATTGGCCGCAAGAATGATGTTATCATAGTTTCACAGCTTTCGGGTGGCTTAGTTTGAAAGCTGTTCATGCCATATCAGTGGCTGGATGTGTGGAGCCTGAGCATTCCGAGGCTGGACTTGTTTTCCGGTTAGAAGTGGTCCGGTCAAGCTTAATCCACGTATATTATCCTAATTGCCCCTTTAAGAAATCCCTCCTCCCCACCTCTAATAGCAAGGCAAAACTAAGCTAATGCCCATATCCTCGAGTATAATACCTTATGGTTCCAGAACCGATAGGAGGGAAGTGTGTAGACCCCCGACCACAGAGCGGCCCGCGTGCAAGCCCTGGTTTCAGGTTTGGTTGACTGCTTTCGGCCCATCGAAAAATCAGAGTTGGAGAGCTACACACTTACTATTCTAGAATTATTACGCATGCTGCATCGTTGGCTGTGCTCTTGCCGATGGCCCATCTATAGCACAACACCAGACTATGTCCAAGTTGATTAGTCAATCCACAATAAAACAACGGAAGACCATCACGGCGACCGAGGTACTTTCTTGGCCCCCTCTGAGTAAGAAGTGCAGCACGAACCGCCGTTCTAACAACCCTCCACCCCGCTCATGGTATTATATATACATAATCCCATGAGACCGGAAAGTAGAGGCCACGGAATTACCCTATACAACCCTCCAACAAATCCAGGGCCAATCGACCGCTCTCCAGACCGGATCCCAGAAGGTTGCAAGCATCGCACTTTCGGCTTGGGTTACAAACCCCGACACTACTCAATTTTCACGCCGGCCGACCAGTATTCCACAGCAGCAGAATAATGTGGCTTAGGCCCAATTCTCCAAACTCTTCAGGAAATCATACAAAAGGCCACTCACAGGAGAGGGAAGTCTTCCAGATCAAAGGCTTAGCAATCCCGAAGCACCATAACCAGTTAAGGCGTGCCATTACCGAAAGACCGTGAAAATTGCTTACAGGTCCCTTCACAACTCGAGTAAAATCGTGTAGGAGGTACAGTATGTCCTTGCGGAGGGTTCCATTAAGAACAGAGACACCCCACAAGAGTCCCCAAAATGCCCAGTTTCCAATATATGTTTAACGGTGCCACGCAATGAACCTTAATAATACTCTATATATTTGCAGTCCCAGCTACGAATCTGACTTTCCTACCTTCCTACACCCACGACTGCGAGCTTGCTCAGCTCACTTGCTTGAAACACACCCAGCGAGTGATAATTGATGGAGCTGGTAGGCACCCCCCTGTGCACCACTCTTTAACATGAGGAATTAAAGATTCATCTGCATTCTCAAGCTAAGAGACTCACCCCTTTCCTTGTGAAGGAAATTCTACTAGTCAAACCACCTCCAATAGTCCCTAGTCAAGTAAAACTCGCAGCCAGGGCGATTCCTCAATGAAAACGTAAGAGGCACGCTGTGGCACCATCCTAATTCGTAACAAATATAACTATGCTTATGGCTCCTTCCACCAGGGGGATCTGCATCAGTCGCACAGTTGCGTGAGAACTGGTTCTACCGCAAACAGTCACTCTCTACACTCATTCCCTTCCCACATGTGAATAGATTCTCCGCCACTACCGTCCCCTTTTTACCCCTTCACCAAAACTTTTGTCACCATCAAGAAATTAATCAATAGTATCTTCTACTACTCTCTCAGTGCTTGATTATTTGTGCTAACATTAATATTCTGCAGAGCTCTGAATAGCGTAAAACCAATCTCTGGAACGACCCCGAACCTCGTTCACCCGCTGTTGATCAAAATGGTCTAATTTTGACGCCAGAAGGAGCAGGAATTCTACCAACCTTCCACCGCCACCAGATGAAAATTCTTTTGAACAATTTACTTGGGTGGTTAGGCGCAGTGGATCCAATCCTAAGTTACCGAACGGCACAAAACTTGTATTGATACGAACAACGATAATAGACGAAAGATATCAGAGAACAATAAAGAGTAA
>Ga0307509_10005939_pt1 | contig 16702 bp, 24 predicted proteins | sample 10_EM_MG_FD_202245 | JGI IMG/M metagenome (GOLD analysis project Ga0307509, IMG submission 202245) | Populus trichocarpa ectomycorrhiza microbial communities from riparian zone in the Pacific Northwest, United States - 10_EM | ecosystem: Host-associated > Plants > Roots > Unclassified | place... | reverse complement strand
CCTCGAACGCTTTCTGATTTACTATTGGTTGAACTATCTATTCACGGTTTCTATTGGATATTTGCCACTTTAGCTCATGCTCAGAATAAATCCTGGTGTTCGCGGACTAACCCTGGTATCCGAGTACTCGTATGTCGACGTCCGTTCGAAGGACTCTAACGGGCTTTATTTTTTGTTTACATAACCACATTGTTTGTAGAGCACTCGTAAGTTACAGTTAGCTTTCAATAACGACACATTTTTTTCCCGGAAGATCGCACTCTGGAATGGGGTTGCCCGAAAGATCAACAACGCTCCCTCTCGGTATCGGAATCTTGTTGGTTTGTGATCGGCTTTGTTAACTCGGGTGAGTGGGTTTATTGAAATATTTGGTATCATATTTTAGAAGAGACCCCCGAGCTGGAGCGTGAAGATGCCACTGCTCCCCCTTAGAACGGTTGATTTCTCTCTCACGCGGAGGGATCAAGTCTGGAAGAGGCCTCCACCACCAGATGTTAAAATTACTCGAGCACGAAGGACCTCACATCCCGGATTGGCGAATGTGTAAGTAAGGGCGAGTGGGAAATCTGGGCATATGGATTTCATGAGGAGGGGGCAGAGGAGCTGCGTGGGAATGATAGAACTATTATGATGATACCGTGCTCAGAGGGTTGGAATTCCTTTACAGAGAGCGTAGCAGCAGCGACAGTCGAGTCGCTCTCTCCTCAGGTCAAAGCTAGCTATAGACCGGGATAGCATTTGTTTCGAGGAGGAGGACTTGGTGGCCGCCGAGGTCATTTGCTGTACGATAGTCATGGCATTCTGGCAGGTCGACTTCCGGCTCATCTAGTATTAACCTTACATGACATTTTTGACTCTCTCTAGTTTCTCACAGGGTATGAAACCCGACAAATGCCAAGAAGACCAATGCCATGACGACAACCGAAGTAGTTGCCCCACCATCATGAGAACGCTCCTCCTTTCTTCCAACCTTTCAAAGTATTTTCTCAACGATCCAACGGTTTCAAGCACAATTTCCAGTATGATACCATCAATCACACCAGACCTACCCAACACCCAATACAAAGATCTCGCCGTCGCCCTTCGACACAATCCACCCAGCACCTCCGCCCCCCCTCCCCCGTCCAAAAGCAGACCGTCCATCAAAGAACTGGCTTGAGACCCCCCCGCGCACCCCGCCCTCTTATGATAGAAGAAAATTCATTCTCTAAGGCCTCCATAATGGGTTTTTTATCTTAACAGCGACCAAATCTTGGAATATTAAGTTTGCTAATTTGCCCATTGTATTATTAAGTCTCAGGGTTTATTATGATAATCATCATGCGATCCCGATTGCTTCTGTAGCAAGCAGCCTTATTGGTTGGACTAGTTGGGAGGGGCTGTGTGATATATGCAAACTACAGTACGATAACCACGCCGGGAATCCACATCGCATCGGACTGCACTTTCCATGCTCTCTTGTGATGGGGCGGGCGGGCGTCATGAATTGCGCTATCTATCAGAGCGCGGGGTGAGGAGGAGGAGGAGGATGGATGGATGGGTGGGGGAAAGTGCGGTGTGGGGATGGTATTATCGCATTACACCGGTGCAGTCAATTGTTGTATGATATCGCTCTAGCTAAGGTATGCATCATATCGTGGGAAAAGAAAAGAAAAGAAGAGAGTCGGTACTGTACCTGTAGTAAGGGCCATATCCGGTGATTTCTTGTTTTATTTTTATTTTTATTTTGCTTCTTGTCGCGCGGTTTTAAGTGTGTTCACTAAGGTTTCATCCTATCAGACTGCAGCCACAGCGCGTTGCAGTAAGCCACCTATTACTTTACTTGCTCGATTGGTAGAATGTTCCCCTGGAGGAAGGAAGGGAGGTGAGGTGAGGTGATGGGTATCTTGCACTTGGGTAGGGGTTCTCCTATGATAAACTCTTATTGATCGCGGCTGTCGATTTTTCACTCCTCCGTAAATTCCATGTCACATCTTCACAGGAAAACTAGTCGTCTGCGCCGTGGTATCATGTGTACCGGGACTGCATGTCTGGCTTTTTCCCCAATTATCTCCCATCACAATCTTAACCGCAGACATAAACCTCACCATTTCCGGGGGAAGCAGTAGAGAGACCTTACATGCCGAAAAAAAGGAAGCCAATGTCGATGAAGCACGCGGGGGTTAGCAGGGGTGGTTGCAAGAAAAGAAAGAGAAATTACTAGTATTTTCTGTGGATTTTTTTTAAAAACAAAAAACAAAACGAACACCTCCCTTCCCTAGATGTCGCAGACCAAAAAAACACCTTGTTCCAAATATTTCAGTCCATATGCAGAAGCAAGACCCATTACTCATTCCTCGGACACTGCGCCATCCTGACCCACCAACACTACCGTGAGCTCCCTTACACTCCCCCCGCAGGACCAATATTGCCGAAAGAAAGGAAAGATAGAAAATAAGTCTACTACGTCTCATGTAGCCCATCACTAGCGGGGCTGGCCTCCACCCGCCTCTTCTCCGCATCCACCTCACTCTCGGTTTCGGCATCTACTCGTGGGGGTAATCCACTCTCCAATGGCTCCACTTTTGGTGTCTCAGGGTTCGCGCCGTCTACCAATGGCCCCGCGACTCCGCTGCTCTCAGCTGGAACCTCATTACCAGCTTCATCAAGTAATCTAGTTCTAGTCTCATATCGAGTGTGGAACTCAACCTTTCCCTCAAGAGCCTTCACCTGCTCTTCGTTAAGAATGTTGCCATCTTGATCTCTGTATTCAATCCGCTCCTCCTGCGCAACAACTTTCTGACGTTCAGGCATACCAGCAGCAGGGATTTGGTGGGCCTCCCTCAGTTCCTCAGCCAGCGGGGTAGTATTCGGTTGTTGCACTTCACCTTCTCTCCCCTGGGGATTGTGGGGGTCGGCAACAGCGGGGACTGGTGTTGAGGTCAGAGCTTCCGACGGGGCGGCGACAATATTCTCGTACTCGGACAACTGGAGCCAGAGTTAGTACCGCAAGAAAACATCCCTTGGGTGTAAGGATCATACCGAATTGTGGAAAGTATTACAATCCCAATCCCAAGCTTCGAAGAGCTTAACCCTGGCGCACTGAGCTTTTGTCCAGGGACTCCCGTAGGCAAGAGGGGCATAAAGCGTAAAAGCGGCGATGCTGAGCCCAAGGAACACGGTTGCAGCTGTCCAGCCAATGGCGGGTCTGCGGTTCAGCCCAAGAGCTCCAATTCGCGCTGTGACAAAGTCAAAGACTTGACAAAGTGCGATTATGGCGAAATAAAGTGCCGGGAAGTAGTGATGGAGGAAAAGCTGCCTCTCCATCAGATAAAATGGAAAGTAGTGCAAGCCCCAGCCCAATACAGCAATGCCGACTTCGAAATCGAACCTGCGGAAGTTCATCAAAGAGTAATCGGCATATCCACGTTGCCATCTAAGGACTGCGAATGCTTTGAAGGCAAGATACATCGCGATGGCTGCGGTTGATGACCACCAAATGACTGGATTCCCGATGAGGTAGATTTGTCGGTGATCCTTGCCCCAGAAATTGATACCCCTACGAAGAACCGGCCATGACGGAGGACGGGAGTCCCATGCATGAGATTCAACCAGACCGGCGTTTGTACGCCACATTACCTTCTGAAGCTCCCAGAATTTACCAAAGAAACCAGGGTTCTTATAATTAACAAGCTCAGCACCCTCCTGGACTATAAAGGTGGATTAGCACGGAACTATATACCCTGGCATGATTGCTTGGAAATCCTACGTTGTGGGTGTTCATTGTTTTCAATGTACCAAACACTATTCGGAAGAGTAGCACCCTTGGCACAAGTGACTTCTTGTTGCTCAAAACCCCAATCCGGAAGCTTGACTTTGTGTGAAAACAATACACACCCAGTCATTACATGGACAAGCTTGAATTTGGTCTGAATAGTTCTAAGACGTTTCTTCGCCTCAGACCCACTAGAAAGATGCTTCACAATTTCGACCCGGAAAAGGTCATTGGCATCCCCCTCAAATCCCTTGTACCCATAAGCGCTGCACAAATCGTCAGCACGAAACCCTTGTGGCATTGATTTTACGACTTACGAAGCCTCATTTTGCCAATCCTCCTCGGTAACGGGTGGCCGAACATCATGTGAATGCAATCTCCTATCAGTACTTATATGGTAAAGTTTAACGGCAGCGCCATCAAAAACCAAGTTGGGTGGCGTGATGACATCGTATCCCTCGATGCCGGTGTCTGGGTTGGTCTCGTTCTCCAGAATCCATTGGTTGTTTTCGTCCTTGTGTGGATAAAGTGTGATCTGCTGCTGTTTCGATCCAGTTGGATACATATGACCGTGAGAATGAAGGTATCCCCCTTGTGTGTTGTGGTGTCGTAGAGAGATGCGAGAACCAAACGCGACATCAGCAGGAACACTGTGCATTCCCTTAGAATTGAGGGTAGCTTGGAACTCGGAAGACATAAAGCCGTCACCATCGCCGGGGTTTGCTAGACACAGGAAGTGAATAGCAAACATGAACATATAGAACCCGAGTGGTATGATGATAAGACAGAAAACACGAGCAAAAAAATGTTTGAACCACAAACGCTAATATTGTTGTTAGCAGGCAAACTCGGAAGTGTACAATTCCGAATGAGGGACCTACCGGAGTAACACTTTTAACATCTCCAAGCAAGAACCACAATTGCAGGACAGTTAGGCTCCCAACCCAAGCGATGGTGAACAAACCAACCCACTTAACACTGACCGTAGCACCAAGACCGAGCCCCGTCATTGCTAACCAGAGCCACCAATTGGGTCCAAACGCTTTCGAAGCACCTTGTTCATGGACATTTAAAAAGGAAGTCCAGGCCAAAGCTGTAAAGGCAGTGAACGCAACTAGAGGGGAATCCAACAGAATCAACCGAGACTGAGTAATAAGGCCGTTTTCTACAACACATCCATCCCCATCAGCTTGATTCGGAAATTCACAGGTGACAGGGAGCACAGACCAAAGATGACAAGCCCGGCGCCGAGAGAGGCAGCTGCCGTTGAGCTACCAGCGGCTTTAAGAGTTAGGAAGATGATGGGGACAACAAAGATCCCCAACACCGCTGGCAACATTCTCATGGCCACATAAGGCACATCGGTTGCAAGGTAATCCTTTCCAATTTCCTTGAAATCGAAGGTCCCGTCGAATCCTGCCAACCATCCGGCAAGTGTGATCAGGAGTTTGGCAAGAGGTGGATGGACGTCCATAAAGAAGCGTCCCTTGATATATTTGGTAGCGAACCCCCCGAAGCTTCAATACATGTTAGCCCCTGTCATGTCGATAACCACCTTTCTCCTTCCATTACAAGCTCGGCATACCGCCGCGATAGCACCCCCACTCGCCATTGTCACAATAGTACACCCCCCACACCTTGCACCGCCGTTTGGGGAGGTGGACTTACTGCACTTCGTCGAATACCACACTTGAAGGTTGAGAGATCTTGAACAGCCGAATGCAGACACCAATTACCGTCAGGATGCCAAGTATTTGATAGTCAGATGACGGTAGCAAGAAGATATCATTATCTTTGGATTTCTGCTCCAGGGTTTGTTTCGGGGGATTGGTCTCCGGCTTCTGTGAACCAGAATGGCCCTTGCTAAGGGGACGGGGACTATCCTCCTGCTTCTTTGATTTATTTGCCTTTTTCCTACGGGATGGTGAGGGGCTTCTTGAATGGGCACGGCCGTATCCTTTCTCGTCCACGGCTAGCCGAGCGGGTGGTTTAGCCGACATGATTGTTTGGTGCTAGATGGGTTGTGCAAAAGGAGCGCGGATCAAGGTGGTGAGGCTCAGGAGAGCCTTGTTGGTGAAAAATTGCCAAGTGGAAAAGGAGTCCGGGTCAGACAATAGGAAGTTTTTAGTGCATAGAAGAGGGACCCATGAGATATGTTCCAGTCGATGAAACGGAGAATTATATGGTGTTGTGCGATGATGAGAAGGGGAGGAGATCCAAAAGAAGAAAGAAAATGAAAAGGGATGACGAACAGGCCAGATGTCAGGTCTCGTAGGTTCTCGCGTTTAGGGAAGTTTTCAGCTTTGCTGCTCTGGCAACCCAATCGCGTAACACAAGCAGCAGGCATGCGCCAACTTGCAGAGAATGCTGCCAAGGGGATGGATGACTTTCGGTGCTTCAGGCACATGTCCCCTTCCTACACCTCAACGAGCGGACACCAGACCGGCACCGCTACTTGCACTCGTAGACAATATATCAGATGGAACTCATTTCCGTGCAATTCTCGCTTACGATACCGGTATTGGTGCTCGTACTACTCGAGTACAGTGCTCCCACGGTCGCTCCAGCTCCATTGCCCAGGGAGCGACGGAAAGTGATGGGTATGTGTGGCGGTCTGCTCTCATACAATAAAGCTGGCCCGCACCGCCACAACGCACTTTTTCACTTTCCGTCACCGTACTGTGTGAAAAAGGGAACTCTACCGTAGCGGTATGATACCGGTACAAGCATGAGAGAACATGACAGCTTGTTGGTTTATAGTAAAGTCTGTGCAATGCCATGCCGGTACCACTCGTACGCTGTAGCACACCATACTCGAGTACAGCACAGCACTAGGCACTCCAATGCCACACGCGACACTGAAAACTACATTTCATAGCACCTGTACGATAGCATGGACTACTGCGCTGCTACTACACAGGCCCCTCCAGTCATGCCAAAACCCCTCCCCCTCATCTCCCACCCGTAGAGACATCAATACCAATATCGCACACTATCGACACCCCTCCTGGGAAAAAAAAAAAATTCTTCCCCTACAATGTTTGTCCTCTGTCCACTCCCGTTATCCCTTCCACGGCATTCGTTCGCTCCCTTTGTAGACTCTTCTCCGTATGACAGCTTCCCGTGAGGCTCTGACGCTCCCCTGGACAAGTGACGTGATAATTTCCGATAACCAATTCTATCCACGTTGCAGTTACCGGTTACAGCTCATATCGGTGCTTCCAATTTATCATTCGTGTCCCGTTCTCCCCAGATTTGGGCTCCCAAATGCAATTTTCCCCAACTGCATTCCAGCGCAGTCCTACCTTCTCCCTCCCCCCAAACAAAAAGCCAACCAACTCCCATTTTCTTCCTAATAAGTGAGAATCACATTCGTGTCAGGAGACTGATAATGAAAAGTCAATAACTTGTTTGCCCACATGGGTTGACCCTAAGCCCCTCCATTGCTCCATTTCTCCCAGTTTACAAAACCTTTAGCGTATGGTTTTGCTTATTAACGTTTGTGCTACCTCAACTCAATCCACCTCATCCTCCCCCCTTGCCATCCTCCTTGATCCTCTCCACTCTTTCTCTTTCAACCCTTTCCCACTGTCGCTCCTTTCGTCATGGCCTCCCCGAGAGGCTCACCTTTGTCCGCTGTATTTCTCAATTCCCCAACACACGGCGGCCTTCCCCTCTCCTTACACGAAATCAATGAGGACCAACCCGATGGGGGTGCTTACAGTGTAATCTCTTCTCGGATGACCGATGTTAGCGACACTGCCTCCGATATAATGGGTCTCGCCGAGGCGCAATTATCGCAGAATGCTTCTTCTCGCCGCTCTTCACTTCAACCCGGTCTGGGCCGTGCTAATACCCGGGTCTCCGTAAGCGATCCGCAACCCGACGCCTTCTCCACACGACCCAGTACGGCCATGTCGACATCTACGGCTGCGAGAGGATGGTCAAACCCTCCACCTTCTCGCAGAGGCCTATCATCGGTTGGTGGAAGTCAAAGGGGTAGGCCGTCGTCTTCCGCGTCGAGAACTCATGCCCCATCGTTGACAAGTCACGCATTTTACCGACCAATGAGCTCTACAAAGCTGCAGGCGCAACGGGGGGGGAAAGTCACGGAGGAAGACGAGGCGGAGCAAAATCGGATACGGGGTTTTGCGCAGGCTGCACACGGGGGTTCCGACAGGCCTCCGGTATTGGGGTTATCAATGCATGAACCGATCATTCACCAACACCGAGCTAGCGATGATCGGGCTCAATACGTCCACTCAGGCTCCGGATCTCCAACTGGCCACACCATGCATACAGCCCAGTCAATAACGTCTGTTTCGCCCCTCAACACCTCCCCCGAGTCCTCCTTCGATAATCGACAGCCCGTCGGCAATGATCATAGGGTTGTTATGAATAATTCAAATGGTAACCAACTGCCAAAGCTGGATAACTCAAGTCGGGGCTCAAGCGTAGCCAAGCCCAAGCAGCAGCCACAATCCCTCGAGAGAAAGAACTGGGAATACTTTCCCGGGAAGACTGCTTTCTGTCTTGGAGGAAGGTTCCAAACAGCTCGAGACGCACCGATGAACCTTCTGACTGCGGTATTAGTAACACTGCCGGCATGTCTATTTTGTGTCTACTCGTGAGCGCCCCTAACTTCGAGTGAGATTATGTGAAACTAATACATGCACTTAGTGCAAAATGGCTATGGAAACATGTCTCTCCAGCACTGCCAGTGACATTCGGTTATCTGTATCTTTTATGTATGATGTCATTTCTCAAGGCATCTGTATCAGATCCTGGTGTTGGTTCCGCCTATCATACAATCTGATTGATGTTTACTAACAGCTGATAGGTATACCCACGAAATGTTCATCCTCTCGAGGCAGATGATAGGGATGATGCTCTAGCTGTCCCTCCAGAGAATGGTTGGGCATTAATTAAACCGTTAAAACCAAGCCAAGTGCATCTAGAAGTCCCTATCAAATACTGCCGAACCTGTCGGATTTGGCGTCCGCCCCGTTGTCATCATTGCCGTGTATGCGATAACTGCATAGAGACTCAAGACCACCACTGTGTCTGGCTTAACAACTGCGTTGGACGCCGTAACTACCGGTACTTTTTTGCATTTGTCTCAACTGCTACCTTATTAGCATTTTATCTTTTAGCGTTGTCGCTGGTACATCTCAATGAGTGGAAAAAACAAACAAATCATTCATTCTCTGATGCAATAAGAGAGTGGCAAGTTCCCTTTGGGATGGTTATATACGGTGCTCTAGCGGCACCTTATCCTTTAGCATTGCTCGGATACCATATATTTCTGATGGCAAGAGGAGAGACAACAAGGGAATATCTCCACGGCCACAAGTTTGTTAGAAGTGAGCGACATAGACCATTTGCACAAATAAATGCGTTTTACAACTTTGTTGTAGTTTTATGCAGGCCTCGACCTCCAACGTACGCTGCCCACCCCCCTCCGAAGATGAGTGATAAACTAACGAGAGGTAGATACATTGAGCTTAAGAGTAATCACCAAATTGGTGACCAGCGTTTCGAGCGCCAGCAACCACGGGAGTCAAGCACAAACGGAGACGAGGCAGGAGAAGGGCAGATGAATCAGTTCCAGTAATAGAACGGCGGGTACTGGCTTTTTAAATTTAATACCCACATTCGCTTTATCCAAGCTTTTTTCTTCTTTTCCTAATGGCTTTAGCTTCCCTTACATCTATATTACATTTGTAGCTTACGCTCTTCTACTTTTCTACTTTTACACTTCTTACTGCTGGATATCTTTGAAGGTCTGATACTACGTCATTTTTCTTCCTTTTTTATGTTATTTTTCTTCTTTCGCATCAATTGTATTGGGTGGATCCGGGTATAGGACGAGGAAAGTGAATATGTGGAGATCTATCTGTATTTGTATAACTAGGCTTGAAGTGTAGTATATTATTACATCTGTAGCGGGAATACTATCATAGCTAAAGTATTCAACTCGTTTTATCTCCTGCTATACGGCGGGTCTCCCCAAAAAAGAGCGAGGAGATGGCATGACCCCAGCCAGTTGCGAGTAGTCGAGTGAGCTCTTGTGATACTATGAATTTTATTCGAGCGATCGTCAATGCTTCCATTTCGGTAAGCGACCCTAGGATCTGTCTTGGGATGTTGTTATGGCGGTGGTTGTCAGAGAGTTGTGAATGCCGATAGCTGGTTGGGTTAGCTTAACCAGGCTTAGCCCCGCATGCCTGCCCGCCTGCCTGTGCCCCGAGCGAATACTGCAGGCTAAGACGCATGAGCAGGACGTGCCGCAGAGGAGAACTTTGATGGGAAAAGTACAGCAAAGTACAGTCTTCTGTAATCCCGATAGCCAAGCCGCAGGAATTTCCTCCAGTACTGCCTGGGGGGGGGGGGTGGTCCGGAAAGAGTGGGTAAAGGGGAGGAGGTCACATGATCTGAAGGGGCATAAACAGAGATTTCCCGTTATCTTGAATCTCCATCCATGGTCGGTAAGTATCGTAAGAAAAAATGGCATCTTTATTATAATATACATGGCCATTCATAAAAGTATTCGGATGCCTTGGCGCCAAGACCTGATATTTCGGGTGTGTCTTGGCGCCAAGGCGTCCGAATACTTTTATGAATCGCCAAGTATATATTATGTGGATAATAAGCTTCAACTCGTAGAGGAGTAAAAGAGGAGATTCGCGCGTGGATCCGAAAAAGCAGCTTCCAGGGTGTGTAAAGAGTGTGACAAAAAGGTCCGGTGGCGATAAGCAGATCATGGAGGCCTGTTTTGCTGGTGGATTGAAGGGAAGTTGTAATCGTATAAGGGTGTGGTAAATGGGGGCATAGTAGACATATATTAGAAATGTAGGCTTTTGTTTGCCGTATTTTTATTATTTTTAAAGGAATTGGAGGGAAAGGCCAACCTTTGGGCAAGATAATGCCGGGCTTACAAATGGCATGGTTGGGGGAGGGGGAGGATATAGAGGTTTTGGAGGAACGGGTCTCAATCCTATTGAGCATGTTTGGGTACACCTTCAAGAAGCTTTTAGCATGACCATTATGCTCACTTATTTAATTCTCCTATCCCATCTATTCTACGAAGGATTCTGTAGTTCTATATACACCTGATATATAGCATGGTGGAGTAGACGTTGAGGAGTGGTGAGCGGGCGAGCCCATTGTCGAGCATGGCAAGGATCACTTTTGTCAAAAAAGAGTGGAAGAGGGGGCGCACTGTACGATGGCGGTATTCCCCTATGTGGGGAGAGAGGGGGATCATGTAGAATTGTTGGAAGGGCTTGCCTTGTATATACACTCTTTTCCAACACGCCTCATGATTTCCTCCTTTCTTCAGCTCTCGCGCCTCCTCCCCGGTCTTTCATTTATCACCTTCGGTATGAGAACACCTGGTAGATAGCTTTTTTTTCTTTCTTTCTGGATCAGATACGATTATGTATCGTTATTTTTCAAGTTTCACAAGAGTTTCCCTCCCTGGAATTCTCATTGTACCACCCTTGTTGTTGTCCAAGAGGTTTCGACACCCTCTCACATATTTGTGGTGGGGGGGAGGTCTCACTCACTTTGGGAAACTTTTTTTTGAGGGGGAAGAGGTGGGGATCGAGGAATCCCTACTTGTAGACCACCGTATTCTGCTCGGTTGATTGATTGGAAGCTTTTGTGATCAGGAGGCGCGGGAAGGATAGAAAGTTCCCTTTTTTTCCTTTTATTACTGGCGTGTATGTTCGATATGACCGGCAAATGGGCGGCGGGGAAAGGCAATAATGCCACAAAGCCTCCCTTTCAGCGCAGTCGGGGAGGGATGAAAATAGGAGGGCTATGCGTGAGATTGGTCCACAGCGTTATAAATATTGGCTCTCCACTTGGTGGGCTGTCCGTGATGTTGAAATGGCGCTGGTATCGAAGGATTCAGTGATTCTCCTCCATCCCACTTGAACTTGGGCAGGAAGGCTTGCTGGAATGCTAGAATAAATATTGAGAAGGGACCATTTTACGCTTAATCCCCCTCAGGGCCAATACCGTGGGAAGAGGAGGAGGAGGTGGAGGAAGGTTTATACTGCTTATCTGTGGTTTTGCATGGGAGTCTTGGACGAATGAGGTATCTGATTTACAGGTTAGGGATAGAGAGGAAGACGAGTTTGGCTAGGAACCGTACGGTGATTCGCCTTCTAAGGCACTTTGTATGGAAGCATGCTTTAAACTGGAACCAATCTTCACGGTCGTTACCATAGAGCAGTCTACAGCACCGTAACATGCACGCATAGTACTTCTCCTCCTCTTGCTGCCCAGCCTCTTTCTCCCTCCTTTCCCTCTTCTTCTCATCAATCAGTCTCTTTCTTTTCTCTTTTCTCTCCCCTCTTCTCTCCTTTCTTCTCTCCACCTGCGGATCGCAGCTGAAGCTCACTCAACGGGGGAGGAGGAGATCTCTTTCGTGTTTTCTTTTTCCTTTGCGTTCCTGTGGTTGTCTTGGTCAATTTCTCGCCCTCTCCTTCCTTCTGCTTTCTTCCGCTCACTTGCTCTCGCTCCCTCGCTCATCCCTTCCTCCCTTCGGCCACACAACACCACCGCCTCCCGTCACCCTCTCAACTTTCCTTGCACCCCCGTCCCACCGCTTCACCCAATTGGGTTCCCCACAAACCTTCTCCCTGTCTCACTCACTACTTGTAACTTTTTTTATATCTATCCCGCCATTTCACATCTCACCCCCATTCTCCCCAACGCTGTCCTCGCCTACGGTGCTCGCGTTGTAGTACCTTTTCAGAAAAAATGTGGGCGGATTCAAATCTCCGTTCTCCCTCACCGGACCGAGCAAGCGACTCGATCCCACTGCAACCGTCGTCTTCAGCTTCTTCTATTGTTTCTACTTCGGTCACCAATCAGTCAACTGTCGCGACTAGTATGTCCATTACTCCGGACAGAGATACCGTTGTTTTACCAGACGATGCTATAATTCCCAAACCCATTGATTCCGGTAAAGATTTACTCCCAATCAACGCGGAGCAATCGGATGTCGGAGCAACCGAGGAACCAGAAGCTGGGCCAATAGAGGTCGACGGAGCTGAAAATGTTACCGAAGATGTCAAAGAAGAGCACGGTGGCAGCAGTGATGGAGCGCAGGAGCAAACGCGCACCACGCGTATTCTACGGGATCGCTCCCGTACAGTCGGAGACAGCACACCATCAACACCGGCCCCCACTAAATCTACAAAGGAGTCGAAGACAGCACCAGATGCAGCTCGCAGGAGAAGCCTTAGATCGGCAGACAAACCCAAACCCCCGAATACTCCTGATGTCCATGAAGCCAACCCGAATGCGACGCGTCGCCAGAGTCAACGCATACAGGTTGCAGCCGCAACTTCTGCGAAGCCCACTGCGACCACCACACCGGCTCCACCACGCGGAAAGAGGTCTCATGAGGTAATGGCTGCTGGATCCAAAAGCGCCGGCCCCAAATTACAGAATTCTACCCCGACTACTACTTCTGCCGTCTCCTCAAAAGAGTCGGGTGAAGATGGTGCTCTAAGGTCTAGCAAAAGAGCTAGGAAGGTTTTGTCTTATGACGAGGACAAGCACGATGAGCAGTTGGCCCTATCCCTAACGCATAGTACATCTGGAGCTCTGGCTATGAACCCAAGGAAGAGGAAGAAGATCTGGCTGAACCAAGGCCTATATTTGGGCCAAGAGCAAGACATAGATGTTACAAGGCGCCCATCTGGGGGATCGAGAAAACGTGGAAAAGTTACGGAGAAAAAAAAGTCGTCCGTCTTACCCATGCCTATGTTTACCGGATCGAGGATTATGGAAACCGAAAGGGACTTCAAGCTCCCATTTAACGTGTTTGCGCCCAGTCCGTGGAAGTGTGGGCCCATTCCGGATTGGAGGAAACTGAATCATAGTACACCACCCTCTTTTGAATTTTCTCATTTCCGTAGATTCATGGATGCAATCCCAATGAAGATAAATAAGATAGTACAATTGACTAACGGCGCCTGCGTGTGATTGTGTAATATACAGATGTTTTGATTGGCGACGCCGCCTCCCATTGGAAAAAAGAGAAGGCTTCTACAGCCAAGTGCGTTTGCGCTGAGGACGTCGGCTGTGACGAGAACTGCCTGAATATGTGTACCTGGGTAGAATGTGATGAAGGCAACTGCAATGTCGGAGTTGAGCGTTGTACAAACAGAGCCTTTGCAGACCTCAAAGAGAGGGTGAAGTCGGGAACGAAGTTTGCGGAAGGAGTTGAAGTTGTCAAGGTACACTTTTGTTTCCATTGGGGATGTGGTGGAATTTCAGTGTGCTGATTTCACGATGCGGCCAGACTGCCAACTGCGGCCACGGCCTGAGGGCAACAAGGAGCTTCATGCCCAATCAGATCATCGTGGAGTATACCGGTGAAATAATTACTCAGGAAGAGAGTGAACGCAGAATGGTTGAGGTCTACAAGGATAATAAGGTATGTTGTTCGTCTATCATATACACTTATTCCATATACTTACTGGATCAGAACTACTACCTTATGTTGTTTCATCAAAACATGATACTCGACGCAACCAGAGGCTCGGTCGCTCGATTTGTCAATCGTGAGTATGATTCCTGTTGGATTGAAGGACAGATTACCTATCACAGCCGGCTTGGCAAAAAAAACCGTCCCGAACCAATGCTCAGGTTTGGTTCGATTTTTTCGTCAAGCCGGAGCCGGATAGCTGAATACACACTGGATATTGAACATATTGGCTAATATATTTTGATTCATAGATTCGTGCGATCCTAATTGCCGAATGGAGAAATGGTGAGTTGGGCCGAAACCCGGTGTCTTTTTACGATGAGCTAATTATCCCATAGGCTAGTCGAAGGTAGACCTAGAATGGCGCTGTTTGCCGGAGACGATGGGATCGAGGCTGGAGAGGAGCTCACATACGACTACAATTTCAATTGGTTTACTGGTGTTAGCCAACAGACCTGTCATTGCGGAGCCGACAACTGCCGTGGGGCCTTAGGGAAGAAAGCTGATGGCTTTCAGAGAGCGTCTCCGCCCGTCAAAGGCAAGGATAACACCAAAGGAAAGACTCGGGCTACCCCGAAGGGTAAACAGGCTTCGGCTAAAGCAAGAACTAAAGCTGCCCCTAAGAGTAGAGCGACGGTTAAAGGCAAAGCCACTGTTAAGGGCAAAGTGGTAACCAAGACTAGAGCTGTGGCTAAGACTATGAAGATCACTAAAACCGGGACTACTATGGCGGCTAAGGGAAAGGGTGCTATCAGGGCTACCGTCAAGAAAACAGCGGTCGGGATTCAGAGGTCGGTAAAGGCTAGCTCGAATCGTGTTCGTAGGGTGGCTCGCAAGGTTGCTCTCCCACCCCCCGAAGAATCAACTTCGGAGGAAGAGGAGGAAGAAGAGGAGGAGGATAACGAACAGGCAGGGAATCTTGAAGAGGGCCAAGAGGAAGTCGGAGAGGTTGAGAAGGCTGAGGCGATCGAAAAGGATCGTGAGCAGAGTGATATGGAGGGGTTAGAATCGATACGTGTGGCGTCTTCTCCCGGCCAAGCAGTTTTATCCGACTTTGCTCGCCAGAGGATCCGCAATCGCGGTGGGAAACCTCGTGTTACCAAGACCTATAAGGTTGGGAAGACGATCCGTGCCAAATATTATAAGGGGAAATTGGGCCCCAGAAAGAAAGCTATCCAGGATGCAATCACTCCACTATTAGCGTCTCGGAGCTCCTCTGAATCTGCTACTATTACTTTAGCTACGGCCACCAGGGGATATAGGGAAATCGCGCCGAAACCGCTTTCTGATGCAGGAGCTTCGAGTTCAGTGAGCAGCACCAGTGGTGCTTCCGCTTCCGGGAGAGTAGGTGTTAGGAGATCGGTCAGGAGGAGTGCTGCTCCCAATGCAGCACAAAATACGGTCCAAGCTTTCGAAGCACTAGTTGCAGGACATCCAGCTACGGCACCGCTGCTCGGTCAAGCCTTGAATACAGTTCTTGCTACGAGCGTCGAGCCGGAGGGGGCTCTCCCAACTGGCATCGGGCTATTGGGCAGTGTCGAATGCACTGTCTAAGTTTCACCACTTGATATTTGTTCTTCTATTCCATGTTTACAGGATAAAAGGGTCCTATGTTGGTTTTTTCGATGGCTTGTATATTCTTATTTTATTTTTCTTTTCACCTTTTGATACTTCTCATGACCCTTACTACATAACTCACTTTTAGATCTCTCTTGGGTTTATCTTTTATTTCATGCTTTTATTCTGAATGCGCTCATATTCGGTGTAGCAGCCTAGTCGATACTTGATTCGATGAAGGGAAATGGGTGAGGGATGCGGGGAGGGAGGTGGAGTACTGTTGATTTTCTGTGGTTTTCATACGGTTTTTCTTCAAACAACTATTACCTTTTTCTGAATGGGATTTCTTTTCTTTTCTTTCACTTTCTTTTACAGGGGGACCCGTGTATTTTTCTTCTTCTTCTTCTTTTTCTTATCACTTCCGCTTTTTCTAAAATGCAGTACAAAATGGGGGATTCCTATTTTTTATTTTTTCCCGTACAGTAAAGAGGATATTTGGAGGGAAGAGGAAGTATCTTGTTTACGTTTGTCTACCGATAAAGCGATGCACGATGCACGATAATTGCAGGATTAGTGGTCTTTTTTGGGAGGGGAGGGGTTTCTTTTTTCTTTTCATTTCTTTAACTGTCGTGCGCCGTGTATGAATTAAGTCACGTTATCTACGCGGAACAAACATCAAAAAACTCACCCGCATTGAAGCCTTTGCCTTTAATCTGGCTGTGAGATCTTATGTGGGTATTATCAGGAGTTTATATCCCTTTGCGCCTGGGGTGCTAAAAAAGAATCGCCTCCCCAAGCCTGCTCATGCGGCATCACTCGACAGGAAATAAACAAGCGAAAAGTGTCCAGGTGGGGGGGGGGGGGGAGTGATTCTATATGAT
>Ga0307509_10005938_pt1 | contig 16702 bp, 22 predicted proteins | sample 10_EM_MG_FD_202245 | JGI IMG/M metagenome (GOLD analysis project Ga0307509, IMG submission 202245) | Populus trichocarpa ectomycorrhiza microbial communities from riparian zone in the Pacific Northwest, United States - 10_EM | ecosystem: Host-associated > Plants > Roots > Unclassified | place... | reverse complement strand
ACACTTCCGTTTGTGTTGGTTTCGGTTACCGATCTTCCTCTTGGTGGTCTTGTCTGCCCTTGGGTCCGGGACGTAAGAGCCCCAGGTACATATATAAGTACCTCTTAGTGTGTGATCATTGGCCTACTGCGTCGTCCTGTGGCTCCTTGGCCCCTCCCCTGCTGCGGCAGAATGGGGTCATTCGTGGGCTGTGGGCTGCTTATGGGTTCGGCTGGGATTTTTCTTCCTTGAGTTTTGTGAGGTTTCTGTACTTTCCTTGGTTGTTCACTGTTGGGGTGGGGAGTTTTTCTTATGGGCTGCACGTCTGTGGAGGTTTTTTGGTTCGTTGTATTCAGGCCTGTACGCTCTTCTGTAGTTTCTACCCATAGTACCGGGCGCTTTGGTGCCGGGCAGGGTCAGAGGGTTTTAGCACGAGGGATGCGGGGTGGACTGTAGGTGGAGGTTTTTCCTGTCTTAGAGCGATCTGCATACGGGAGTTTGTACCTTAAACAATACTAAAATGATAATAAAAATAAAAAAATAAACATAAAAAAAAAAGAAGACAATCACGCATTAATAAAATATTGTAAAAAACTCAGAAGTTACTTGGATAGAAAGAGATACCTTCTAACTATCATTTAAGAATCAGGTGAAGGTTATTTATAACAGTTTTATACTTACTTAACACATGCTTCTAAACAGTGGTTAGCAAAATTTCACAAATGTTAAAAAAGTAGTGATTAATAAAGCAATATAACTCACCCAAATGTTAAACAAAAAAATTATTATACTACAATTTTGATTAGTAGTAAGCTAGTGAATATATTGGTATCATTTATATTTATTAAATTAATTATCGTGTGGTGGTATACTACTGTAAAACTGATATATAAATATTAACTGAATTTACATTAATTGCAACTACTGGGAACCAGGAACATATCCTTTTTTCATAATATTCAGCTTATACTATCTTGGCTATCCTGGAAAGTTATTTTTAAGTATGAAATCAGGATTAATAGATGTACTTATGAGATAGTTTTGAAACTACAAGTAGCATTTTTGAATAAAAGTTCATGTTACAAGAAACTAATGCTCAAAACTTAATTTCTGATACACCTTTTATTTCTGTCTTAGATTCTGATGTCTAAGGGCCTAAATATACTACAAATATAATATCATAATATTTTATCAGTAGTTGATAAAGATAAGAAATATTATATAAGGCTAAACTTGTTAGATTGTATTTTTGTTAGTTTCAAAAGGTACTAATCTGTAGAGTTGAAATAATATGAAAATTTTAAAATATTTCATAACAGTGTGCTTAACAATATATATTTTCTTATTAATTTTAATTGAATCTATCTATTTGTTTATTTGTGGACATTAGGTTTGGTATTGTAAAGGTGGTTGAATTGCCAAGGGGTGCGAAGACTTTCCGGACGGGGCTGTACAAATAAAATGACTTTTTTAACAAGAAAATGCAAAGAAACTATCTCTCAGCCCAATTAATATTCAATATCCCCCATTTCCCATCCTTCTAAGTTCTCACTGTGCTGAAGAGCTGAAGAGGACGAATATTTACTTCCTCAATAACAGAAACCAACCAAAAACAATTGAATTGTGCCAGGTTGTGCCATCAGCTAATCTCATCACACTCTGGCATTTCGTTGTGCCGTGCCGGGCACATTGGCATGGCACAAGGCACTTCAAGTGCCAACAAAGCTATTGATAGTACAAGTATTGCGCCTTAGCAAAGGTAACAGAACCAGCTTCCCCTCACCTATTTTCCTCAAAAGTGCAAATTGCTCTTTTTGCAGCACCATATAGACTATCTCAAGATTTCCGCGTAATGTGACCTATTAGGTTACATGAGTGCCACATGGATCCCTCTTTCTCCCCTGGGGGGCAATGGCATTGTGGAAAGGGAAAGAACGCTGCTAATAATCCTTCCTGAACACCTAAAGCGAGACTCTCTACTATGGAGGAGGGCGCCCCAACCCTATGACCAATATTTTTGCCTCAGGGTCACCCAGCGCTCAAGTGACCAAGAAGCTTAACAGTTTTGACTATGCCAGGTATGGAAGATTATCTCCATACTGGGAAATCTCACACCATATTCTTCTATAACCTGTATTTAAAAGTAGCTAGGGAGAATGGAGATCACCTACCTATCGTAAACAGACAGACAGGGGCACTAATCAAAATAATCATATCTGTCTACAATGACTATAAATTGGTAGTCAATACTCTGATAAAGAGTATTGATCCACTGGTACAAGAGGTAGTCACACTACAGGCGGCTACACCCTACACCAATAAGCCTACATTGATACCATTTCCTCTCACAGACACTAGAGCTCCAGGCACGACGGCTAGCCCTAGTACCCAAACCCCCTCAAAACCCCATGCAGCTGGCCCCAAGGTCTCTTGAGCTAATGTTGCTAGAAAAGGGAATAAGAAACACAATATCAACCAGGCTAGTGTAGCACCAACTCAGCCCCAGCCAGCCACCACCACCAGACCCTTGCAACAAAAGAAGAGTATCACAGGCAGAGAACGCTACCTCATCATCAAATAGGAGGGTAGCCATCTTAACAAGACTGAGTTAGAGCTCAGGAATGAAATCAATACTGCACTGGCTGGTACTGTCACAAATTGTGATTAAGTGAAATTGTTTTCACATGACTAATACTTATTAGTCATAAGGGATGTTAATATTTTGCGCTATGAAGGTAGTTGACTCATAGTTCTCACATGATGGGCAGTTGCGTGACATTGTTATGTTAACATTGGTTGATGTTTCTATGACTCACAATTGTGAGTCATAATGATGTAATGAATTTTACGTGTTACTCATGTTATGAGTCACGGGTTTCGCTCATGTGAGGTGTGTTGCTTACATGATGTGTTTATGAGCTTTGTTTGATTTATAGCATGTTGCGCAGCAACTCATTGGAGTCAGCTGATGGATTTCAGATATGACTTGTTATGAGTCATATGACCATGTGACACATATTATGAGTCACCAAGGTTAGGGTTGTTAGCTTGAAGAGTTTATATAAGGGAACTTGGTCACAATAGTTAGAGCCACAAACCATGTTCTCTCCACCTCCGGCGATTGAAAACTCAACACCATGGGCAATTATTGTGGGATCCACCCATACCCCTCTCCCCTCTTCTGATAGCCACTGTTGCCTAGGAGGGTGTACTGCTCTACCTTCCCCCCTCTCTTCCCTCCTGAGGAGCTTGCTACTCGGAAGGGCCTGGTTTATGGGGTTGATGGTTATCTCCTTCAGCCTCCTTTCCGCCTTGCTTCGCATACTCGCTTAGTGATTGCACAGTCAGCAACCCCTCTTGCTGCGTTTACGTTCAGCGCTGCTATTTTCCAAGCCCTTTACGAAGGACCTCTCTTTTTTGATAGCATGGCTCTGTCAGGAAAAACTTCAGTTAGTAACTTCATGGCCTCACCCTTTGTCTTGCCTTGGGAAAAGCATTAGCTGTAGTTACTCTAGTTAGTTGTCTCTAGCCTCTAGGTCTAGCCCTCCTCTCTCCCCCCTCCTGGTCTTCATCCTGTTGGTCGGTTACTGATACATCCACTCACTCAGCTGGTACCTTACTACCCCTTCAGCTAGCACCATACTGCCCCATCCTCACCTGGCTCGCACCCTACTGCTGCTCCACCCACGGTTGAATATCGGTCGCTATACCAAAACACGGCTTGGTTATGTCATTCCTTCTGGCCCTCTCTCAGGCAGTCTTGGCACGCCCTGTGTGGAGCCCCTTAGAGTCTCCACCTTCCTCCTTTGCCTGCCACAGGTACTGCTTGTACCTCAATACCACTCCGGCAAGCAGATCTACACTGCTACTTCTTTACCTCAGGCTGACCTGCAACAATAAATCATCGCATCTTTCCTTTATTAGAGGTTCATTTATTCCTTTTGTTCATATTTTGTGATATCGCTATATCAGCAAAACAGCTTTCTCTGATGTATATCATACTATGATCCATGTAGCAGCTGGTATTACCCCAGAGCCCTATGCCTCTCATGCCTTGTAAGACATAAGGTATTGACTGAGCCTCCAGGGGACGCTCAGAGGCACCTACCACTACCACTAAAGCCAAGAGCCAACCGGTAATATTAAAATATACATAGTAACCTCATAAAGTATAGTGCTTATCAAATGGTTCATGTGGTATAGGTGGGGGGTCGGGAGCTGACAGGAGTCCCAAGGGGCCTCCGGTAAGACCATTCCACCCTGTGTGTTGTTCTGCTATTGCCTCACTCCTTCTTAATTGTTCGGGTATGGACTCGCTATTCCTGAGTTTTTCTGTTGTGGTCTTTTGCCCCCTGAAGTTCCTAATGAGACTCTGAGCACTCTGAGGTGTGGGAATACTAGAGGGCCGAGATTTTTTAGCCCCCACTTAAATCACATTTAACTTTTTTGCTCAGACCTTTTCACAATTAGCTCACACAATAGTTAGAAAAAATTTGACAAAGACCCAATAGGACTCTGGGAGGTGCAAATGAGACTCTGGGAGGCTCACTTATGTTCTAAGTAGTGCCGAGATTTTTTAGCCCCTGCTTAAATTACATTTTACTTTTTTGCTCTGACCTTTTCACACATAGCTGCCATACTGGTTAGAAAACACTTGGCAGAGACCTAATAGGCCTCTGGGAGGTGCAAATGAGACTCTGGGAGGCTCGCTTATGTTCTAAGTAGTGCCGAGATTATCAAACACACCACCAATTCCCTGGCCCATTTGTGCTTCTGAAAGGCCCTTTTTACCTTTTGTTCAACCAACTATCCACCTTCTCATCTGTCAACACCCTATTTACTTCACACAAAAGTGAGAACTCAGAGTGATCTGAGATGATTGGGCCTTCAGAAAGACTTAGAACACATTTCACAGGCATTCATGAATGAGTGCCCTCTCTAAAGATGACATTAATGGCTAATACTAGTATTCTACATATTATCTTGGGCTACAGATGTCCAGTCAAGGCGGGGATACCACCGTTAGGTTCCCCTCATCGAGAGCATTCATTTGGGCCGTTAAACATCCCATTTGCACCATTTTCAAGGTCCCTTCTTCACACTTTTACACTTGGGTAGAATTTTGAACCTCTGACAATCCTGCAGGTTACCTTGGGCTACAGGCATGCTATGGCTAAGAGGATACCACGGTTAGATTCCCCTCATTGAGAGCTTCCGTTTGGGCTGTTAAACGTCTCATTTGCACCATTTCCACGGTCCCTTCTTCACACTTTTACACTTGGGCAGAATTTTGAACCTCTGACAATCCTGCAGGTTACCTTAGGCTACAGGTATGCTATCATTAAGCAGATACCACGGTTAGATTACCCTCATCCGGAGCTTTCATTTGGGCTGTTAAACGTCCCATTTTCACCCTTTTCAAGGTCTTTTCTTCACAGTTGTACACTTGGGCGGAATTTTGAACCTCTGACAATCCTGTAGGTTACCTTAGGCTACAGGCATGTTATCACTAAGTGGATACCACCGTTAGATTTCCCTCATTGGGAGCATTCATTTGGGCCATTAAACGTCCCATTTGCACCATTCTCAAGGTCCCTTCTTCACACTTTTACACTTGGGCGGAATTTTGAGCCTCTGACAATCCTGCTGGCAATCTTAGGCTACAGGCATGCTATCGCTAAGCAGATACCACGGTTAGATTCCCCTCCTCCAGGGCATTCTCTAGAGCCTTTAAACATCCCATTTGCGCTGTTTTCCGGCTTTTCTTTCTCTCTTATCTGTATATAGTATAGTAGTAGCTAGTTTAGCAGTAAATGAAGATAAATAAATTAAAACAATTATCAAATACTTGAATAGTAGTTTACTAGCCTGAATAGGCAATTTGGACTGTGTGTGACCTGAAACCTGCTGGTTTGTGACCTAAAACCAGCTGCTAACCTATAGGATATTTGGGCTTTTAGGAGGCTCTCCGGAGACTTTAGAGAAATTATCTGGTATTTCAGGTATTTTTCTGGTATTGTTCCGTTATGCGCTTTGTCTCCCTGTGGCATCTGACATACCCCCAGTGCGCCCAGAGAGCTTCCTGGAGTCCCAAATGAGACTCTGAGTGTCTCGCTTAGCTTGTAGTACCACACCTCAGTGACCATACTTGTAATACTATTTACTCCTTACTAATACATGACTTCTTCTATCCTCATCACTCTGTACATCATTGGCAGTTTTATAATTTGGCCCCCTATACCCCCTATACCTCATGAGGTATAGGTATCAAAATTGTACTTTTGCTGATGTAACAATTCTCCTCTCCTTTCTGCATGCTTCTTTCCTGTTTATTTCCTATGTATGTACGCATATATTCGTAGCATCCAGATAGGTGACAGGTGACGTGTGCAGTTGGTCTCATACCAGAGGGACTTGGGGGTTTGAATATTTTCTGGGGCGAGAGGGAAAAGGTTTTTGTTGGCCATAGCTATACGCTGGATACTGTATTTGTACCTTAACAAATTCATATGATTTAAAAAAAAGATCACCATAGTTAGAGCTCTTCATGCAACCATCCAAGTACTTTCTTACACTATAATTTGAATACAAACTCTTTACCTTTACCTCTCACTTCTATGCAAGCAGTCTAGCTTTTACCATCAGAGCAACTTTAACCTTGTAGATAAGGATACTCTCACATCTCACTCAAGTGAGAAGAGATTGAGATACGATAAGATTATAAGATAGTATAAACACGAATAAAGAGTCTATACGATAGGCCGAAGACAAATGTACATGACTCGTTATCTGTTGCACTTTAACTGTCACCAAGTAGGATTGTTACACGTACCTATATCCAAACCGTCTCCATGAAGGAGAGTACTATTACTATCACCACTATGGAACGAATCAGGGCTACCTGGCCTAACAGCAAGGTGGGCACCTTGCTCCACCTCATTTCTGGTACTGTTAGTATCCACTTAGACACCCTGGTGACTCAACTCTTGGTACACGGACTCCCAACCTCTAGCTCTCTGGATGCAATTGTAACTAAGCTGACCACTTTCAACACTAGGCTAGCCCTTATGGGACAATGCAAATGGCTCACCACGGGCGAATCTAGAGTTGGCAAAGCTGCCTCTATGATAGTTATCCTCATAACTGGCTCCTGGGGCTCCTGACCTTGTAGGCAGGCAACTAGCGGCCTTCTCTTCCATATATAGGATGGAACGCCAGCTGCATTTTAACTCAAATACTCAATGCTCAAACTGTCATGGCCTCGCTCATCATAGCAACAGATGCAACAACCTTGCCCCCTGCCATTAGTATTCTCTCACACCCCCAACTGGGGCACACACTTGCCCTAACGCCATCTGCCGTATTTGAGGCCGCCCCTGCAGCCAAATAGCCTTTAAGTGTATGAACAGTGGGGGCCCACACAAAGCCCATGCAACATCATGCGCCTTCCACCCAGAAAGGGTACCAGAGAAAGAGGAGAATGAGAAGGAAATGGCCGACATTTGATCCTGTAATCTTTGTGGTTATGGGTTGATGTAAGCCTTTGTGTGGTTTACAAATCTCACTAGATATTTTGAAGGAATAGTGTGGAGGATTTTCTTTTGATATTAGGTTTTTAGGCCATACCTCAGGGTGCATGCTATGGATTTTCCTGTACTTAGTTACAAACAAACCGCGGACTTAATGAAAAGAAAAGCAAAGGAAACCAAACACTGCGACACAACAACTCGCACTTCTTTGTCCACACCCAATTCAACAGATGACCTCCCAATCTACAACCACCAAATAGTTAAAAAAGAAAATAAATAAATAATCCTAATTAACACCTTGTGTGTTATTCAACTATGGTGCCGGTCATCGGTAATCTGGGTACTGTAACATTCATCTGGATGCTGAATAATCATGCCAAGATGCCAGATTTGATAACTGGAACAAGCATACTTACCATTTTCAGCAATTGTAATGCTTATTAATCAGATAATATCAGGGAATATTGGAGAAAATTAGGGTTACCCTGCCTTTAGAACCTGTTTGTTGGGGATGGAAAGCGGGGTTTTGGTAGTTGAGCAGGAATTTTGGTATGTAACATTCATCTGACCCCCGATACAAAACTCTCAAACTTCAAACCCTTATAAATCCACAACCAGTTCTCTTTTCACAGGTTTAAGAGCGACCACTCATAGAGTACATCAAGTAGTATATGGTTTCCCTCTTAAAAAGAATATTGGTCATATTTTGGTGGAGTAGTAGACCTTCAAAGTTAGGAACACTTTTCACAAAAAATATCCAGGTTACCCATGACTGCCACTATACTTTGTAGAAGTTTTTCGTGTTGTGCTAAATGAATAGTAGGTTGGGGAGTAGGGAGGCAGGTTTGCAATGCCTCTGGTGGAACGCTACAGGAGTAAATGTTCAGTTACTTTTGCTAATAGGCAATAGCAACTCAACTCTTCTTATAAGCTCGCACTTTCAACACTACCTAAAGGCATTTCTCTAGATCAAATATTAGTTTCTACTATATTTTCTACTATGAATTTACATTATAATTTATTTTTATTTAGTTCTGACCACATCAGTGGTCGTAAAAGGTGGTATGCTGTTATCCTAAGAGGAGGTTTTCATGTTCGTTAATAACTTGATAACTTACCCTGTTCATTTTGTCAGCCAATATTATAAGTTACTACCTTCAAAGAAGGCGTGACTCCAGGAGATCTCTTACTATAAAAACTTGAATAATTGAACTGGATGCTAAACAGTTAAAATAGGAATTAAGTCAGGCGGAATGGGATATGAGTGTCTCAAATGAATGTTGTAGTAAAACATCTAGAGTAACTCACTGTCAAATTCAACAACATTCAATCTCATGTTGACTTGGAATACGAGAATGTAAACTAAAAAAAAGAAAAAAGCTTGAAGACTTAGAAGAAGTTGTACTTTAATAAATATAAAAGAAGGAAGGGAGAGTGCTCAGCAGAGATAGTTATAAGTGAAGAAAGAATTTCAAAAACCTCTACACACTTCCAGATTTCAGAACACCAGCTAGACGGTCAAACCAGCCCTCCGAATGTGTTTGTATTAATCTGGATATACCTCCACTGCCCACCGAACAAGCTTTATGCCAGTATAAAATAAAATAAAAGAGAATCAGTACACAAATCCTTGGCTAAGGCCCTTTAGTGCTGAAAGTAAGAGGTATCTAACCTGTCTTGCTCATAGATATCAAGTTATAAACTTTGTGTACTATCATCCTGAAAAGCAACAAAGACACCTTGTGGTCCCACAAGAGTTCAGGAGCCAACAATGGAGTGGAAGCTGTCTAGTTTAAGGTACCAGCAGGAAATCTCACACAGTGCAGAAAAGAGGAGGAGCAAGGGAAGTTTATTGCTGAGAGAAGAGGACAACAGCAGGCTGGAGGGGGAGTATTATTATTATTATTATAATTCATTACGCTTATGGAGCCTGAAGGGTATGAAGCGGTAACAACCATACATAAATGACACAAAGTGTCGGTCCGTGAAAACCTTCTCCTCAATGATAGTTGCAACTTTGCAGTGGCCCCCCGGCATAAGGACTAACAAATCATCCCTTTAACAAAAGGAATCCACCTCCCTGCCTAATTCCTAACAAAGCAAAGAAAATACATGTACAGAAACCTAGGCAGCCCTGTTCCTCCTCTCAGTTCCTTCCTGGTATACGTTGAGGTATGTTGGGCATTCTTTGAAGTCAGCCTGGTGTGGGTCTCCACAGTTGCTGCACTTGAGGATGGTATGAAGGCACTGTTTACCCTTGGTAGGGCAGTCAGAATGGCCACAGGTATGAAGGTATCCTGGATGCCGGCCAGCACAAATGTTGCAGTGGGTATCGTTTGTGCACTTGGAGGTGTGGTGTCTGAAGGCTCAACATTTATTGCATTGAGTGTCTGGTCCAAAGGTGAGGTACTTCTGAACTTTGAACTTTCTGCCGAAGATGGACAGGCCAGTGGTGATTGCCTTGATTGCTGCATCTTTGCCTGAAATTGTAAGAACCATGGTGGATGCTGATTTCTTTGAATGTTGGGTCTCTGTGGTGAGCTATCTAGGAGGGTGGGGAAGGTGGATACCAGGATTGAAGGCTTGGACTTCAGACTGGACAGTGTTGAAGGAACTGGTAGTGGGAAGGCCATGGATGATAACCTTGTGCCAGATTTCATCCTTCCTAAGGCCAGTTGCTGCAGGTATGGTTGCTCTGATGGCTTCCTTAATGGCAGGGTGGTGGGATTTGAGGACAGAGAGGGCGGGGGTGTTGTCTTTGGTGATAAGCTTGATGTTGTGGTTTGTGGTGAACTCTATAGTGGCAATAAGAGGTTTCTTAATTGCAGAGTTGATGGCATTGTGAATGGTGAGGTTGTTGGAGTTGTCTGGGAGTGCTGTGCCATTTCTCTCAATGACAATGGTAAGGTTGGGTTTGGTTAAAACACAAGGGGTTGCCTTCTTACTTGGTGGAGAAGTAGTGGAGGGGGCGGCAGGTGCTCTGGCAGCCTCCTGGGCCAATGTGAGGGTAGAGAGTGGTGCAATAGGTCTGGATGGAGGGGTAGTTGTGGTGGCGGCAGCAGGGTGTTGGCTCTGTTGTTGTTGTAGCTAGGCTGTAAGGGTGGTAATCTGAGCTTTGAGGTCCTGAGTTTCCTTGATCTGACATTCTTGAACAACTTTCAAGTGGTTCTCAAGTGCTTCGAAGGTGGTAACAAGGTATTGGTAGCATTCAGCCAAAGATTTGTTCTGATTGATGAGGGCGTTGGTTTCTTCTTGGAGGGATTCAAGGGTGGTATGCTCGCCATCATGAGCAGAGAGAGAGGCTTTGGTGGTAACAGTCTAGACAGGAGAAGGGGAGTCTTCTTCCATCCTGGTGTCCACAGGGGAGTTGGGGGCTTCAGAGTGGCGGAGTTGGAATGGGGCAGCAAGAGGGTTGCCTCTGCCCCTCCCTCTTCCCCTTTGTCTATCAGACATCAGATGGTAGGTAGGATGGACTCAGTTGATAGAGGTGATAAAATAACAAATAATACGGCATGATTTGTTGATAAAAAGTCTTTGAAGTGAGGGGTGAGGTGGTGAGGGTTGGTTGTTGACCAATGAGCGAAAAGCTCGGCGAAAGGTTTGGTGTGGTTTTGTCTTTCCCGGTGGTTGAAGCGGCAATGGAGTCTGAAGGAGAGGAAGTAGATGGGCTACAATAGGTAGATATGAGGAATGTCCTTTTCGAGAAGTTTTGGGAATAGAGAGCTATTGGGAGACTAGTACAGAGTGGGTAATTTCAGCAGATTAGTATGGATCTTTTTTGAATTCACTATCCACAGAGAGATCCAACCTCATTCCACTTTTCAAATGGTTAGTTTCAAAGTTTCCTACATTGTTACAAAATCAGACTCCAATGTATAACCAACACTGCTAGCAAATTGCCAAGTATCAGAAATTATGACTTAGCAGGGAAAAAGGTTTCATATGAATAATAATTATTAGTCATTGATACATCAGCAAAAAAAACATTTGCTCCGGACGCATAAACCACATGTCCGGACAGGGTGTGTCCACCCCCTGTGCTCCCTACCTTCTGATCATCTGAGCGTTCTATTTTCTATTTTCCTGCGTCTGGTGCCTTCCAACGCCCCTATTTCCATCCTCAGCACCCAACGCACTTCTCCCGGTCTAGTTCCGTCCCAATTCCACCTGATACCTTTACCTTTCCTACTCCTCCCCCGGCGGACTCCAGCGTACTCATACTAGATCCCTAGCACCCGCTGACCTCCTCTTTATCCTGCCGTCTCTGGCAGCCTGAATCCATCCAGCGACAACCCATAATTCTTATTTCATCGTCCGGGCCCAACCGGTTTCCCATTAACTGTTTATCACCCCCAAGAGGTCCGGCTTCTGTATGCGGACTTCCACTTTCGTCCGCTTGCACTCTTCTCTCCCCTACCTGTGCATTGATTCACATTCATTCTCCAAGAACATTATCGGCTTTCTATTTCTTTTAACGAGTATTATTTACTCTACAACCTTCTTTAATAGTCTGCTGGACCCTTGCGGCCAAGTTGAAGCCTGGCTCTGTGATGGGAATTGCCATTTTCAGCGTCCGGCTTCAACTCGGCCACGTGCGTATTATACACTATACTGTAGAATAATTTAAAATGGAACAATTCAATATATTTCCTTAAATGTCCGTAGATCAATCCTGTAATTTACTATCCATCGCTTCTCTCTGCTGGGAATTACATGAGCCTGTTCAATCACTGTCCCTATATTGACTATTTGCATATCTCGACCACTGATCCACTTCCCAACTCATATATGGCCACTTGCCAGGTGAAATCTACCCACATTGATCGGATCGAGCACGTGAAGCAATGCCAGGCGCCGGACACCTCCAGGTTCACTTAAATATATCCCTTATCTTGAACAGTCCTACTAAGCATGCTACCCCTCATCCTGGCAGATCTTCATAACTTTCCTCTCCACCAGCCTAGATCCATACCCAATCATTTCTGGGGCTGCTGTGTGGGAAAGCCTTTGTTCCAGTGCAGTGGCCCCGGTGAATCTGGAACACATCAGTTTCCTGAAAGTCAGCGACTGGAATTTCAAGGTGTGTAAATTGCTCTACGGAAGTAACACCAGCTCGGTGGGATTAGTAGACAGGAGCGGGTCATCCGCTACAGTTCACTTGATAAAACATAACATCTTCTCCATTATCTCGCCATAATCAATGCCACAGGTTCTGCAATGCTCGGTCAGCGTGCCGAGATTCTTCATCCAGCCTTTGACCACACAACAGGGTATGCTTCGGCTCGCAGCCGCTACCTCCCCACCACTGTTATCTATTGTGATCACACTTTCTGCTTTCAACAGTGTTTCCAGTGTCTGCAACCTCATTCTCAAGGCATGCTGGCGGCCATAATGTGACAAGATCTGGCGGGCGGCTTCATTTTTGTTTGACTGGGGTTGGTAGCCGACTTTAATTTGTTCCTTTAGTGCTAGCTCACCGATCTCGGTGAAATACATTGGTACAGACCCAAAGCGTCGTACGTGGGAGGAAAAGTGACTAAGGTAGTGCATTTTGATGAAGTTGAAGTGGTTTTCTTGGTGGATCAAATCTGCCTGCTAATTAAACCTTTGAAGCCTATCCTGATCCACTTGCTAAGGGAGATTGGTGGCAGTGTTGTGGCGGACCTCTTTAGCATGTTGGTTCACCATGTGTTCCATTGGCTCCTGATCCTGGCGGGTTGCCTCCGCCCAGGGGGGCTTAGAGGTACGAAACTCAAGGAAAACGTCTTTTGTCCGGTCAAATGTCATCAGGTACCTTTCCATGTAAGAAAGTGTATCTGGTGTATGGCTGTGATATTGGGCCATCAGGGAGAAATCAACCACAGTGCTAACACACTTCAAGGCGTTCTGGAAATCATTATGTTGGGAACTGTCCGGATTTCGTAATGCGGACCCTATTATGGCTGAAATACTGTGGCTGAGGTTGAGAATTTCCTTACCTTGCTATTGTGTGACTTCCCGATAGGCCGTTTTTGGTACGCTGAATCCGGGATAGGGGGGAATTTCCTTCCAGGCATCATTGAATGCCTACTGCCGCTTGTACCTTTTCAGGAACCCGTCTACCTATTGCATCATATGTTTGAACTGGCTGTAGTAAATGTTGTGCAATTTTTATTTTTATTTTTTTTAAATCATATGCATTTGTTTAAGGTACAGAGACAGTGTGGTGGACCCCAGAACTTACACAGCTACGACGCATCCATCACCATACCTCCCGTCTTATGAGGAAGAATCAGACCTCGCCAGCCCTGGCCCGTGTGGCTCGCAACACATATTTCAAGGCTATCCAATCTGCCAAAAGAGTCCACTGGTCGCAGTTTCTGGCCAACGTCGACTCACGATCAGTCTGGGATGCCAGAAAGATTGCTGCCGGGAGAGCCCCTGATCGTTTCCCAACACTTGAGAATGCCTCCTCCCCCACCGAAATCAATAATACACTTCTACAACATTTCTTCCCTCCTAGACCCTCTCCTCTTCCTTCCCTCATCCTTCCTGCGTTTAAGGACGTACCTCCAGTTTCACCAGCCGAAGTGTCCTCCGCACTTCGAAAATCCTCCAACACGTCAGCCCCTGGCCCGAGTGGTATTCCTTACTCTATCTGGAAACAGGTCCATAAGGCCAACGAGCGGCTTCTTCTGTCTCTCTTCACTCCTCTCCTCACCCACGGTTACCACCCCTTAGCCATGAAGAAGGCCAACGGTATTGTCCTGGATAAACCAGGCAAACCTGATTACCGTACACCTGCTTCCTTTCGCATTATTGTTCTCCTCGAAACTGTCTCCAAAATCCTCGAAAGACTTTCTGCTCTTCGTCTTGCCTCTGCCGCCCGCTCCCTTGGCCTCTTGCACCCCAATCTGTGTGGGTCCTTGGCCGGTCTGGGCTGTTTTGACGCTGTCACTACTCTCACCCACGAGGTCCGCCTGCTTCAGGCCGCTTCCTTCAAAGTATCTACTCTCTTCCTGGATGTCAAAGGTGGATTTGACAACGTCTGTGCAAACAAGCTGGCCACTATCCTCACCAGAGGAGGTGTCTCCGCTTACTTAGTTGCCTGGATCAAGTCTTTCCTCTCCAAACGCCAGTGCCGACTCATATTCCAAGGCGCACCTAAAGTTTTCTGCCTGGTCGCTGTTGGCACCCAAAAGGCTCTCCGATCACTCCTCTCCTTTTTGTGCTCTACATAGCCAGCCTCCACCCTACTATCCCCCAAGGTCTGGCGATTTCATATGTCGACGACCTCACGATCACGGTCGGCTCGGACTCTGTACATTTGAACATCCGAGCTCTTCAATACTATTGCGGCAGCATCCAAACACAGGGTGCCGACCTGGGGGTGGCCTTTTCTGTCCCCAAAACTGAACTCATTCACTGGAGAACTCCGAAGGACCGCTCGGATGTTTCCTTCGCCCCCATTGTGATCGACGACATGCTTTTTCCACCCTCTCATGTTGTGAGGTGGCTTGGTTATTGGCTCACCCCTACTTTGCACGCCTCCGTTCATTTCCTGAGACGGCTGACATTAGCCAAAGCCTCTTTCACCACAATCCGGCAGCTCAGTGCAGCTGGCAAAGGCCTTTCCTCCTGGTGCAACAGAAAGCTAGTTTTCGGCGCCATCCTTCCTATTCTTACCTATGGCTGTGACCCTTTTGTTCCGGACTCAGCCACTGTTAAAAAACTCAACGCGTTCTGGCATGTGGTGCTCCGGTGGACAACTAATTGCTTTTACACCACCGCCCTCGGCGCTCTATACCGGGAGGCCTCGCTACCACCCATTTCCTCTATCTGCAAACACCGACGTCGGTCAGCTGCCATCCGTTTGGTCGGCGCCCCTTCGGAATTCAACCCTGCCACCGCTCGGATACCCGAATCTGTGCCCACCTGGGACCAGGGTCGCTCTGCGGACGATCATCGCTTTCTCCTCCGTGGCTCCTCCAAAGCTGTTCACCTTACTTCTTGGCTTGGCCCGGCGGTCAATTCCGCCAAGCACCTACCACTAGACTCTTTGTGTCACGAGCTTTCAGACCTCATTGAGGAAATCCCTATCCTCCCTCTCGCTTCAACTGACCTCGTGGCGCTCCCGCTGTCGAGGATACCCTCCGTCACCTACCAAGCCCTCAGAGTTCCTCTGCTACAGTCACTCCTCGCCGACTGGTCAGACCTAAGTCCGCCAGTACCCCTCTCATATCCTTACAGTGCCTGCCTCACTCCCCACGCCTTTACCGGCCTTCCTCGTTTCATATGTGGCCGTATTCACCAGATGCGTTCGGGTGCCAGTTACCTTGCCGCGCATGTCTCCTGGAGGAATAGGGACCCAAGCACACTCTGCCCGTTCTGTGAGGAAGACGATGAGTCCTTCCAATACGCTATTCTCCACTGCCCCGCTAAGGCTCAACCTCGCCTCACCCATCTCTCAGGTGTGGACGACATCGGCCCTGACGGTCCCCTCTGGCTCTCTGTTCCCCTCCTCAGAGGGTTTGCCGAGTATCTCTACGCTACGCGCACGGGTTTCCCTCCAACCATGTTGCGCATTCGAGCCGATACTGCTACTGCTGAGGCGGGTTTGGACTCAGGTAGTGCTTAACACAAAACTCCCTGGCTCGGCTCCGGCCATCCGGGTATCGTTTTTTCAAACTCCCCTGCTTGAGTGTTTCTTCAGGGTATTTTCTTTACGTTTTATGAGTTTCCTTTGTTTCTGTTTGACTGCGGCGGTAGGCTGGCAGGCCGGGGAGGTTTTTAGTACTTATGAGTGTTTTTCTTAGGAGTTATAAGGAGGGCTTTACGTTACTTTTCTTTTGTTAGTCATCGATGGCGATGCGACAGGGTTCTGATGATCCCGCTTGGAGAGTTTGTGCACGCGTTGTTTGAATTTTTGTTATTTCCTTTGTTAGTTTTTGGAATTAAGGATTTTTATATGCCATAGCGCGAGCTGCATGCAGGATTTTGTACCTAAATCAATAATCACATGATTCAAAAAAAAAGAAAAAAAAAAGAAAAAAAAAAAGAAGGTACAGAGACAGCCATCCTCCGTCTTCTCTACACACCCGGCGATTGAAATCTCAACACCACGAGATTATCACCACTTTTCTTTTCTCCACCCCCCGCCATGAGCTCGCTCTAGGGGGTGGAGTCATACCTCCTCTACACTTCCCTCCCCTTAG
>Ga0307509_10005937_pt1 | contig 16704 bp, 10 predicted proteins | sample 10_EM_MG_FD_202245 | JGI IMG/M metagenome (GOLD analysis project Ga0307509, IMG submission 202245) | Populus trichocarpa ectomycorrhiza microbial communities from riparian zone in the Pacific Northwest, United States - 10_EM | ecosystem: Host-associated > Plants > Roots > Unclassified | place... | reverse complement strand
CCCCGACCGACCCTCACCGGCGCCACCCACAACGCGGCCCCCGACGGCGGCGGCGAACTCCAACTCCGGCTCACCGGCGAGGCGTTCGGCCTGGACATCACCCTCACCTACACCCTGGACCCGCACGGAATCCTCGCCGCCGAAGCCGTCCTCTCCCGCCCGCCCAGCACCGACACGACGCCCTACGACCTCTCCGGTGCCCTGACCCTGCTGCCTCTGCCGCGCCGGGCCGCCGAGATCCTGGACTTCACCGGAAAGTGGAGTCGCGAACGCTCCCCGCAACGCCGCCCGCTGCACCACGGCGCCCACGTCCGCGACGTACGACGCGGAAAACCCGGCGTCGACTCGCCGTACCTCCTGTCGGTGGGCGTACCGGGCTTCGGGTTCCGTACCGGCGAAGTGTGGGCCGTGCACGTGGCGTGGAGCGGCGACCAGCGCTACCTGGTCGAGCAACTCCCGGAAGGAGCAGGCGTACACGCCTCCGCTCTCGGCGGCGGCGAACTCCTCCGGGCGGGCGAGATCCGCCTCGCCCCCGGGGAGTCGTACCGCACGCCCCGCTGCCACTTCGCCTGGTCGGCCGATGGCCTCGACGGCATCGCCGACCGCTTCCACCGCCACCTCCGCGCACGACCCCAACACCCGCGCGACGCCCGCCCCTTGGTGCTCAACAGCTGGGAAGGCGTCTACTTCGACCACGACCTCGGCCGGCTGCGAGCCCTGGCGGAGCGGGCCGCCGCCGTGGGGGTCGAGCGGTTCGTGCTCGACGACGGCTGGTTCAGCGGGCGCCGCACCGACACCGCGGGGCTCGGCGACTGGCTCGCCGACCCGGCCGTCTGGCCCGACGGACTCAGCCCGCTCGCCGACCATGTCCGGGCGCTGGGCATGGACTTCGGACTCTGGGTGGAGCCGGAGATGATGAACCTCGACTCCCACCTGGCCCGCGCCCACCCCGACTGGATCCTCGGTCCCGCCGCAGGCCTCGGCCCGACCGCCCGCCATCAACACGTCCTGGACCTCGCCCGCCCCGAGGTCTTCGACTACCTGCTGAAGTCACTCGACGCACTCGTCGGCAGCTACGACCTCGCCTACCTGAAGTGGGACCACAACCGGGAACTCCACGAAGCCGTGCACACTCCGGCCGACCGGCCCGCCGGTCACGCCCAAGTCGCGGCGCTGTACCGGCTGTTGGACGCGGTCAAGCAGCGCCACCCGGGACTGGAGATCGAGACCTGCGCCAGCGGCGGCGGCCGGATCGACCTGGGCGTGCTCGCCCGCACCGACCGAGTGTGGCCCTCGGACTGCAACGACCCCGCGGAGCGCCAGGCCATCCAGGGCTGGACCGTGCAACTGCTCCCGCCCGAACTCGTCGGCACCCACGTCGGCGCCGCTCGCAGCCACACCACCGGACGCGTTGCCTCCGACTCCTTTCGCATGATCACCGCCCTGTTCGGCCACGCGGGCATCGAGCAGGACCTCGCGCGGTGCTCCCCGGAGGAGTTGGCCCGACTGACCGCCTGGAGCGCCCTCTACCGCGAACTGCGCCCACTGCTGCACACGGGTCGTACGGTCCGCGCCGACCTGGAGGACGAGGCCCGACTACTGCACGGAGTGGTGGCCCAGGACGGATCGAGGGCCCTGTACTCCTGGGCGCGCGTGGCGAGTTCACCCGAGGGACAGTACGGTCGTATGCCCCTGCCGGGCCTGAGCCCCGACGCCCACTACCGACTCCGGGTGCGCACCGAACTCGGCCTGCCCTCCTTCCATCAGGTGGCGGCGCCTCCGTGGGTCACGGCCGCGCAGGAGGACTGGCTCCCGCTGCCCGGCTCGGTGCCGGCCGTCGCGGGACTGCCCATGCCGACCCTCGATCCCGAGCAGGCACTGCTCATCGAGGTCCGCCACGTCGACTGAAGTCGACGTGCGTCAGCCCGAGTCGGCGTTCCCGGAGACCGTGACGTCGACGGGAAGGCTCCGTACGCCGTGCATCAGCAGACCCGGAGACCACTCCAACTCGGCGGTGTCCACGGCCAGATGCAGACTTTCGACGCGTTCCAGGAGCGCGGTGACCGCGACCGCGGTCTCCATCCTCGCCAGTGGTGCGCCCAGACAGTGGTGGACACCGTGCCCGAAGGCGACGTGGCCGGCCGAGCGGCCGAGGCGGAAGGAGTCCGGCGCGTCGAACCGGGCGGGATCGCGGTTGGCCGCGGCGAGGGACACCAGCAGCATGTCGCCCCGGTGCACCGGTACTTCACCGATCACCATGTCCTCGGTGGCGAAGCGTTCGGTCGCGGTGAGCACCGGCCCGTCCAGGCGGAGGAACTCCTCGACCGCCGTGGGCACGAGCGCGGGATCGGCGCGCAGCGCCTCGAAGAGGTCCGGCTGTTGGGCGAGGCCGAGGACGACGGCACCGATGAGGTTGGCGGTCGTCTCGTACCCGGCGATCAGAAGGAGGAAGGCCATACCGACCAACTCCGGGTCGGTGAGAGCGTCTTCGACGGTGTCGTTGGCCAGCGCGCTCAGCAGGTCAGGACCGGGCACGGCCCGCTTGCCCGCGATCAGCACGGCCAGGTACCCGCTCATCCAGACGTAGGCCTCCTCCCGGTCCGATCCGGCGACCGGGGACACGATCTGTTCCGAGGCCCAGCGGAACCTGTCCCAGTCGGCCAGCGGCACGCCGAGCAGTTCACAGATCACCGCGATGGGCACACGGACCGCGAACCCGTCGATCAACTCCGGTGTCTCGGCGGCCAGCACGGCGTCGGCCAGCTCGTCCGAGATCTCGCGCGTGCGGGGCCGCAGCGCCTCGATCTGTTGCGGTGTGAAGGCGCGGGTCACCAGTTTGCGCAGGCGGGTGTGGTCGGGCGGGTCCACGGTGAGCATGTAGTCGATGCCGACCTCGTCCCGCACGCCGCTCATCAGCCAGCCCGGCTCCAGGCCGGCGCGCTCGCTGCGCTTGGACACGCGCGGATCGGTGAGGACTTGACGGGCCGCCTCGTACCCGGTGATCAGCAACTGCGGTGGCGCACCGGCCGGTTCGCAGCGGTGCGCGGCTGCGGACTCCGTCAACCGCCGCAGCAGCGCGTGCGGATCGGCCCGGAACGCCGCATCCTCCAGCTCCGGCCGCAACGACCCGCTCTCGTCGGGCGAGTTGTTCGTGGTCATCCGGGGTTCTCCCGCCTGGTTTCTGTGCTCTCGTCGGCGAGTGTCTCGTCGACCGAAGGACTGGAGGGACGTGTCACGGCGTCGGGTGCCGCCGGTCGCCGTGTGGCTGCCGGCGGCACCCGACTGCCGTGCTGTCACGCGTTGTTGAACCGTGCGGTGACCGTGGCCACGCGCTTGCCCTGGTACGCGGCGGCGGCCCGGGCGGTGTCGTCGACGGGGAGCGCACCCTGGCCGTTGACGTGGCTGGTGCCGTAGGGGTTGCCGTCGGCGAACTTCACCGGGTCGGTGTAGCCCGGGGTGACGATGATGCCGCCGAAGTGGTGCACGGAGTTGTAGAGGGCGAGCAGCGTGGACTCCTGGCCGCCGTGCGCGGTGGCGGTGGCGGTGAAGCCGCTGTAGATCTTGTCGGCCAGCTTGCCCTGCGCCCACAGCCCGCCGAGCGTGTCGATGAACTGCTTCAACTGGCTGGCGATATTGCCGAACCGGGTGGGGCTGCCGAAGATCACCGCGTCCGCCCACTCGATGTCGGCCGGGGTCGCCACCGGTATGTCCTTGGTGGCCGAAGCATGCGCCGACCAGGCGTCGTTGGCGGCGACGGCCTCCTCGGGGGCGAGTTCGGACACCCGCAGGAGTCGTACTTCCGCACCTTCCTTGCGGGCGCCCTCGGCCACCGCCTCGGCCAGCTCGTGCACGGTGCCGGTCGACGAGTAGTAGATGACTGCGATCTTGGGAGACATGGAGATTTCCTCTCGCTGTGCTGCGTGCTCGACGGCGGTCGCCGCCGTGGCCTCGGCGGCGGGGGCCGCCGTGCTCGGTTCGGGATGGGCGATGGTGGTCAGGGTGAGCCGCAGCCGGCGGGCGGCGAGGCCCTTCGACGCGGTGAGTCCGTGGCGGTGGCGGTCGACGGAGGTCGAGGCGTCACCTTCACCGCACGGCACCTGTTCGGCCTGGGCCGGGTGAGCGGCACGTTCCAGGTGGAGTCGGAGCGCGTCACGCGGACGACCGCGCGGGATCGATCACGTACGTCCCGGCTGGGGGCAAGGAGACGCTCATGCCCTGCTGGCCTCTCGCTCGTCGTCGCGTGGGCCGTCCCGTGCGACGCTGGTGCTTGCTTGGGCAAGTATCTTCAACCCACCGGAAATGCTTTGTCAAGCAAGTAATTCCTGTGGTTCAGTGGTCTCACCGGGAGCCTCGGCGGGAAGGTGAAGGACATGGAAACGCCGGACCAACAGCACCCCACGAGCCCGGTCTCCGCCCCGCTGAACCGTGTCGAGGAACGCCTCTGGCGCTCGCTGCAGAGACTGCTGGTGACGCTGCCCCGGGCGCTCGACGAGGACCTGCTGCGCTCCACCGGGCTGTCGCTCACCCAGTACACCGTGCTGATGCACCTGTCGGAGGCGGACGGCACCGGCCTGCGCATGACCGACCTGGCCACCGCCACGGGCCTGTCCGCGAGCCGCATCACCCGGCTCGTGGAGACCCTCCGGGCCGAGGGTCTTGTGGTCAAGCGACCGCACTCGACGGACGCCCGGGGGAGCATGGCCGTACTCACCGAAGCGGGGTGGCGACGGCTGCGCGGCGCCTACCCGGCGCATCTGGCCAGCGCGCGCCGACGCGTCATCGACCGGCTCGACCCGGTCCTGGTCGACCAACTGGCCGAGGAACTGCGGGCGGTGGCCGATCCGCTCCAGGCCCGGTGCCGGGCGAGCCACGACTCCCGCGAACAGACGTCCGCGTACGGCGAAGCAGTCACATGACCCAAGCCGGGCCCGCCCCCTCCGGCGAAACATGGTGTCCTTCCGGCTCCACCCACCGCCGAGGAGGCATCCATGCTCCAGGGCTACACCTACCCGCTGTCACCGCGTGGAGAGGCGAACCTCGCGCCCGCCCCGCCGTGGCACTACGCCGGTGACATCGTCGGCGTCGAGTTCTGGGCCGACCCGGCCGCGGCCCGGGCGACACTCCCCGAGGGGCTGACACCGGATCCGGACTCCGACGGGCGCGCGGTGGCGCTGTTCATCGACTGGCAGTTCTCCGCGCAGCACGACGAGTACCTCGACCCGGTGCGCAGCCAGTACCGCGAGTTCATGGTCCTGGTCGACGCGCACTACCGGGACGAGCCGGTCTCGTGGTGCCCGTACATCTACGTCGACAACGACCTTGCCCTGGCGCGAGGTTGGGTACAGGGCTTCCCGAAGAAACTGGGCGCGGTCCACCAGACGCGCGTCTTCGCGGCCCCCGGCAACGCCTCGCCGACCCTCGCGCCGGGCGGCCGGTTCGGCGCGTCCGTGTCGGCGGCCGGGCACACCCTCGCCGAGGCCACGGTGACGCTCGGGCAGCCGGCGGACGACCCGGCGGCCCTCTTCGCCCGGCCCACGGTCAACCTCCGGCACTTCCCGAGCCTGTTCGCCGGGGAGTACGGCAAACCCGCCGTGCACGAGCTGGTCATGGCCGAGTTCGACGACCGGCGACTCGCCGACGTGTGGACCGGCACCGGAGACATCAGCCTGTTCGCCGCCCGGGGCGAGGAACTGGCCGACCTGGCTCCCGTGCGTACCGGCGCCGGTTTCCGCGCCTCGATGTCCTACAGCGTGACGGACGTACGGCGACTGGACGGGTAGCGGGCCGCCGTTGAGGTTCCTTGCTTGAGCACGCTAACCTGCGAGGATGACCGCCGAAGATCCCCTCACCGCGCAGGAGGAGCGCTTCTGGCGCGCGCTGATGCGTGTCATCGTCGCGCTGCCGCGCTCGCTGGACGACGACCTGCTGCGCGCCACGGGTCTGACGCTCACCGAGTACGTCGTCCTGATGAGTCTGTCGGAGGCCGAGAACCAGGAACTCCGCATGGCGGACCTGGCCTCGGCCACCGCCCTCTCGGCGAGCCGCATCACCCGTGTCGTGGACGCGTTGCAGAGCCGCGGCCAGGTGGTGAAACGGCGCTACGAAGGGGACGCCCGGGGGAACGTGGCGACGCTCACCCCGGACGGGATGCAACGGCTTCAGGCCGCGTATCCGGTCCACCTCGCCAGTGCCCGCAAGCGGGTCATGGACCATCTGGACGGCCGGTCGCTGTCGGCCATGGTGCGGCAGTTCGAGACGGTGGTCGAGAAGTTCGACTGAGCGCCCCGACTCACGCCGGTCGGGTCGCGCCGGTGCGGTGGCGCCGCTCCTCGAACGAGGCGAACACCGCCGAGACGCCGTAGACAAGGCTGAACAGGCCGAAGACCGTGGCGAGGGAGACCGCGCCGATGTCCGGGTGGACGAACAGCGAGAACGCGAACACGATCGCCACCGCGCCGGTCAGCAGGAACAAGGTGCGTTCCCCCGCCGTCTCTCCGCGCTGGAAGGCCAGACCGATCTCCATGGCACCGGTCGTCAGGGCCCACGCGGCGATCCAGATCGTGAGCGCGAGAGCCGTGATGCCGGGCCAGGCCAGGGCGACCACCCCGCCGGCCAGCGAGAGCAGGGCGAGCAGCAGCCAGCCGAGGACGGGTCCCACCCGGTCACTGGCGAAGGCTCGTGCGGCGTCCGTCGCCGCGATCATGAACGCGTAGACGGCGAACAGGACGACAACCGCGCCGATGGTGATGCCGGGCCAGGCGACGGAGACCACACCGAGGACGACGGCCAGCAGACCGCGCGAGAGAAGCACGTTGGGTGAACTGAACATGGTCACCTTCCCCATACGAATGTCGCCCCGGTCTTCGCCCGGGGCCATGGTCCGCCACGAAGGCTAGGGTCGCGCCCCTCGGCCGCGATCTGTCATACGACTGCATCCGCTACTTCCCTACCCCCTGCCGCCGTGACATGAAGAGGTGCAGCCAACTGACCGATGTGCCGCCCGAGTTACGGCGAGATCATCGGCACCCCTGGCTGCGGCCTGCCGACGAGGAGCCGACGTGAGCACCGTGATCGACACACCGCCTCCCCGGACCGTTCGACGGGCGGTCGATCTGTGGCGGCTGTCGCTGTCCCTGGCCGTCGTGGTGGCCGCGGCACTGACGGCCGTCGCGACCCGCGACTTCGTCCGCGCCGCACAGCAGGGCCTCCTCGACTCGGCGACCGCCCTCCCCCCGGCCCTCCGGGACGCCCTGGTGGGAACGGTCCAGGCCGTCGCCCTCCTCGCGCCGGTCGCGGCCGTGGTGGTGTGGTGCGTACGGCGGCGGGTCGACCCGGCGCTACGGGTCCTGCCCGCGGCGGTGCTCGGCGCACTGGGCGCGTGGTCGCTCACGCACCTGGCGCTGGAGCGGGGGAGACCGGACGCCTGGCCGGAGGTGCTGGCCGGCCGGGACGGACTGCTGCGGGCGACCTGGCCACCGGCCGTGTACCTGGCGGCCTGCGCTGCGGCCGTCGTCGCGGCCGGACCCTGGCTCGGGGCACGCCCGCGCCGTGCGCTGTGGGCGCTGGCCTCCTCCTGTGCCGTACTGAGCGTGGCCACCGCCGCGATCGTGCCGCTGGACGCCGTCGTCGCACTCGCCGTGGGCGGCGCGGCCGGGTCGGCCGTACTGCTGCTGGGCGGTGCGCCGCCCGACCGCCCCACGGCGCAGGCGGTCGCCGACGCCCTTGCCGCGTCCGGGATTTCGGTCACCACGCTCCATGAGCTGCCCGCGAGTGAGCAGCTGCCGGGGGAGGGGACCCGCTACCGGGCCGACACCCCGGCCGGGTCCCGGTTGGCGGTGCGCGTGCTCGCCGCCGAGGACCACAACCGCGATCTGTTCCACCGGCTCGCCCGGCGGACCCTGCTGCGCCACCCCGCCGACACGACCGCACCGACACCGCTCGTCGCCGCCGAGCACGAACTGCTCATGCTGGTCTTCGCGGCCCGCACCGGCGCACGGGCCGACGAACCGGTGATGGCCTATCCGGTGGCCGGGGGCGGCGCGCTCGTGGCGACCTCCGCACCGGACGACGCCCGTGCCCTGTCCGGCCTGCGCGACGAGGAGTTGACCGACCCGCTGCTCACCGGCGTGTGGAACTCCGTGGCCCGCCTCCAGGAACACCGCCTGGGACATGGGGAGTTGCGCCCGGAACACGTCCTGGTCGCACCAGACGGCGAGAGCCGGCTCACCGCGTTCGCGCGCGGCCGGCTCAACGCTCCGCCCGAGGTACTCGGCAGCGACCTCGCGGAGTTGCTGGCCACGACCGCGATACGGATCGGCCCGCAGCGCGCCACCGCGTGCGCACTCGCGGGCCTGGGACCGGAGTTGCTCGCGACCGCGCTGCCGTACCTGCAGCCGCTCGCGCTCATGGGACCTGCGCGCAGTGCGGTCGCCCACTACGACCAGGCCCACGCGCGGGCGGCCCGGGAGAAGGCCGGGCGGCGGACGCTGCGGGCCGGTGGGCGGCCCAGTCTGCTGCGTGATCTCGCCGCCGAGGTCTCAACAGCCACTGGGGCCAAGGAAGTTCAGCCCGCCCGGCTGGCACGCTTCACCTGGAAGAGCGTCCTGGGGCTCGCGGGCGCGTTTCTCGTACTCCACCTGGTGCTACCGCAGTTGGCCAACGCGCCCGCGGCCGTCGACGCGTTGCGAGACGCCAACTGGTGGTGGCTGTTGGCCGTGTTGCCGATCACCTTCCTCTCGCAGGCGTTCTCGACCTTCCTCCAACAGGGCACCATCCCGGAGCGGCTGCCCTTCGGCCCCACCTACCAGGTGCAGTTCGCCAGTTCGTTCCTCAACCGGATCACCCCGAGCAACGTGGGCGGCATGGCGCTCAACCTGCGCTACCTCCAGAGGACCGGGATCGAGACCGGAGCCGCCACCGCCTCCGTGGGGCTGCAGAGCCTGGCCGGCGCGCTCTCCAACACCGTGGTCGCCGCCGTCTTCCTCACCTCGGCGGGCCGACGTCACGCCGGAGTGCATCTGGACCTGTCCGCGGGCCGCCCCGTGCTGTGGGTCCTCGCGCTCGTGCTCGCCGCCGGCGGACTGCTTGCCTTCACCCCGCCGGGCCGGCGCTTCCTGGGCGACAAGGTGTGGCCGTTCCTGCGGGCGGCCGGTTCGACGGTCGCGGGGATCGCGACCGAACCGGCCAAGATCGTCGTGGGTACCGTCGGCGCTCTGGGCCTCCCCCTCATCCAGGTCGTCGGCCTGGCCATGAGCCTGCACGCACTGGGCGCCGACCTCCCCTTCGTCCAGGTCGGCGCTGCCTACATGGCGGCCCGGCTGATCGCCAACGCGGCTCCCGTGCCCGGCGGCCTCGGGGCGCTGGAGGCCGGACTCATCGCCGGACTGACGGCCCTCGGCGTCCCGGCCGGAGCGGCCACCTCGGCGGTGCTCGTCTACCGGCTGCTCACCTTCTGGCTGAACGTCCCGCTGGGCGCCCTGGCCCTGAACGTCGTGCAGCGGCGCGGCTACGTGTGACGGGCCCGGCCGTCGTACGGTGGACGAGCGGGCGGGCGGGTGCCGCAGCCGTACAGTTCCGGGCGCGGTCGGATGACTCAAGCCCCGCCGCCGGGGAGAACCCTACGATCCCGCTGATGCAGACATGAGGTGTCCTGGACGGCTGGAGGGCACATGAACGAATCCGAACTCCTCGGCCGCGAGCCGCAGTTGAGGGCCCTGCACGAGCTGCTGGGCAGGCTGCCCGACGCCGGCGGTGCCATGCTGCTGCAGGGTGGTCCGGGGGTCGGCAAGACCGCGCTGCTGCGGGCCGCGGCGGACCGGGCCCGGGCGGCGGGACGGCGGCTCCTGGAGGTGACGGGGGGCGCCGACGACACGCCCTTCAGCGGTCTGCGCGCGCTGCTGCGCCCGGTGCTCGGCACGGCGGAGTCCCTGCCGGCGGGGCAGGGCGAGATCCTGCGGACGGCGTTCGCCGCCGGTTCGGGGCCGCCGCCGGAGACCTCACGGGTCGCCCTGGCCGCGTTCAACCTGGTCATGGCCAGGGCTGCCGAGCAGCCCACCGTGCTGATCGCCGACGACACGACGAGACTAGACGGGCCCACCCGGGACGTCCTGGCCTTCATGGCCCGCAGGGCGAGCGACAACCCGATCGTCCTCCTCGGGGCACTGCGCGGCGGACGGACCCTGCCGGGAGTCCCCGTACTGGACGTGCCCGTGCTGGACGAGCCCTCGGCCCGGCGGCTCCTGGCCCGGCACGCGGACGCACTGCCGCAGGCCGTCCGGGAGCGGATCCTCGGGGAAGCGCTCGGCAACCCGCTCGCGCTCGTCGAACTCCCCGCGGCCTGGCGCCCGACGGGACCACCGGGGTCCTGGGCCCACCTGCCGGTGAACGCCACGCTGGCGAGCGCCTTCGTGGCCGGTCTCGGCGAACTGCCGGACCGGACCCGGGACGCCCTGCTGGTCGCGGCCGTGGACCAGGTCGGGGACGTCTCGGAGATACTGGCCGCAGGCTCCGTGCTGGCCGGGCGCACCGTCGCGGTGGACGCCCTCGACAGCGCGGTCGCCGCCTCACTGACCCGACTCGACCGGACGACCCTGCGCTTCCTCCATCCCGTGGTCCGGTTCGCCGTGCTGGCGGCGGAGACCCCGGCCCGCCGACAGGCCGCCGACGCGGCTCTGGCACAGGTGCTGACCGAGCACCCGGACCGCCGCACCTGGCACCGCGCCCAGTCCGTGAACGGCCCCGACGACGAGATCGCGGACCAACTGGCCGCCGCCCACGCCTCCTTGCTACGGCGGCACGGAGCCCTCGCGGCCATCTGGGCGCTCGAACGGTCGGCGCAGCTCACCACGGACTCGGTCACCCGGGGTCACCGGTTGCTGGGCGCGGCCGAGCACGCACACGGGGCCGGGCGGGTCCGACTGGCCCACTCCCTGATCGACGCGGCGGAACGCCAGGAGCTGACCGGCGCCGACCGGACCAGGGCGGGGTGGCTGCGGGAGATCTCGGACGCGGAGCCACAGCCCGGTCCGGCCCCGGTACAACCGCTCGACCTCACCGAACTGTCGGCGGGCGAACCCGAGTTGGCCCTCGACCTGTTGCTGAGCGCGGCACTGCACGTCCACCGGACCGGCGACGACCCGGCCCTGCGCGCAGTCGTCGTCCGGACCGCCGAGCAGCTGCCCGCCACGGACGACCCCCGCCATCTCGCGGCCCTGGCACTGACCGAACCCGTACGCCAGGGCAGGACGGTGGCCGACCGGCTCCCCACCAAGGAGACGATGTCGTGTCCCACCGACTCCGAGGGATTCCGGCTGTACGGCATGGCCGCGCACGAGATCGGCGATCCGGTCGGCGCGGTCGACCTGCTCGGCCGGGCAGCGCCGACTCTGCGCCGACAGGGCCGACTCGGCCTGCTCACGGAAACCCTCCTCACCGAGGCCACCGGCCGACTGCTGCTCGGGGACTGGCCGCGCGCGACCCAACTCACCGAAGAGGCACGGCAGATCGTCGCCGAGACCCGACAGCCGGCCATGGTCGCCGCACTCGCCGGCACGGACGCGGTCGCCGCCGCACTGCGCGGACAGGCCCTGCGCGCCGAGGAGTTGGCCGACATGGTGGCGGCCTGGCAGCGCGCCGACCTCGCCCCGACGCTCCGGCTGGTCCGTGGCCTGGCGCGGCTCGGAGAGGGGCGGTACGCGGAGGCGTACGGGGAACTGAGCCCGCTCCTCGACAAGCCGCACGAGAGCCTGCGCTGGCAGGGCTTCGCCGCGGTGCTGCCGTTCGCCGTGGCGGCGGACCGCGTCGGCAGGGCGGCGGAAGCCGTCCGCGTCCTCGCACCGGCGGAGGAGGCGGCGCGGATGTCCCCCGCCCCGCTGCTGCACATCCAACTGCCCTGCGTGCGCGCCGTGTTGGCTTCCGACATGACAGCCGAGGAACTGTACCTGGTCGCCCTGGAACAGGATCTCTCGCGCTGGCCACTGGTCAGGGCCCGGACGGAACACGCGTACGGGCAGTGGCTCCGGCGCCGTCGCCAGGCCGCCAGGTCCCGCACGATGCTGCTCTCCGCGCGGGCCGCCTTCGAACTCGTCGGAGCCTCCGACTGGGCGGGGCAGAGCATGGCACCGGGAGCCGGCGACCCGCTGCCGTCCGCCGCCGACCTGCTGTCGCCCCAGGAGAGGCAGATCGCCCTGCTGGCGGCGGAGGGCCTCTCCAACCGGGAGATCGCGGAACGGCTGTACCTTTCCCACCGTACGGTCGCCGCGCATCTGTACCGGGCCTTCCCCAAGCTCGGCATCACCTCACGCGGGGAACTGGCCCCGCTGTTGACGAGCCTGGAGTAGGCGGCTTCAGTCGCCCGAGCGGTCGGCGGTCGGGGTGCGCTGGGTGTCGTTCATCTTCGCCCGGTTCTGCGCCAGCAGCGTCCGTACGTCCTCCTCGACCTGCTGGGCATCCACTCCGAGGGAGTGGCCCATGTGGGCCGCCCACACCTCCGAGCGGATATTGGTCTCGAAGTCGAGGTCGGCGCGGACCGTCTCGCGCGTCGCCTGCCGGTTCTGGCTCACCATCACGAAGGTCGACAGAAAGATCGCCTCAAGGCTGACGATCATCGTGAGCAGCCCGAAAGGGTAGGGGTCCCAGACCGCGCCACGGCCGAACAGCCCCTCGTTGCACACGATCCAGACCGTGAACCACAGTGCGTGGAGATAGACGAACTGCATGGTCCCGGCGAAAGCGGTGATCGCGTCCGCGATCCGGTCCTGGGTCCCCCGCATCCGCGCGAGGACGGCCTGCTCGTTCGGGAGACGTATGTCCAACCCGTTGATTCCAGACGGCACGGTCACTCCTTGATCCGGCGCTCACGAGAAACGGCCGTCAGCGTAAGCACGGGACGGGGGCGCCTCCTTGGGTCAATCGACTGTCCGTACGGCCGCAATGCCTCCGTGTACGCCGTCCGTTGCGTCGATTGACCGAAGCGGACCGCGCCGCCGGGGCGGCAGAGTGACGGTCGGCTCGGACAGGTACCCCGGCCGCACACGCACGGCGGTACCGCGCGTCATCGAGCAGCGACACATCCGTCAAGGAAGGGATCACCATGTCGGACCCGACGCCGCAGCAGAACCAGGCACCCGGTACCACCCCGGCCGGCCCCGCGGGGCGCCTCGCCGAACTGTCGCAGAAGGCCCAGGACGCCCAGCGGACCGTGGCGGCGAGCATCGCGGAGGACCGGCAGAAGCTGTCCGCCGCCGTCGCCGACGCGAAGGACAAGGCCGAGCAGGGCGCGCAGCGGCTGCAGTCGAGCGGGCAGCGGGCCAAGGAGAACGTCGCCGGGAGCTGGAACCAGGTACAGACCTCCTGGCAGGACCATGTGGACTCGGTCCGCGCGAAACTGGACGAGCGCAAGGCCGAGCGTGATGTGAAGCGACTGCAGCACGCGGCCGACGACGCCGAGGACTACGCCTCCGACGCCATCGACTTCGCGATCGCGGCCGTGGAAGAGGCGGAGTACGCCACGCTGGACGCGGTGCTGGCGAGGGTGGAGGCGGACGAGGCCGCCGACGCCGTTCAGTAGTCGACTTCCGCCGTGCCTCCGGGCGCGGGCGGCCGAACGGCCGGGGGAGCGGGTCGTGGGACGGCACCCACGGCCCGCTGCCCCGCGCCCGGGCGCCGGTGTGGGCGGCCACTGCCCTCGGCGCCGAACGCTGTGGCCGCGAACATCGACCTCTCCGCCCCGATCAGCGACGATCTTGCTGTGGAGCGACAGTACGTGGATTCTTCCTCGCCGACTCGTTATATTTCTTTCGGCAAGCAACTTGACGGAGGGGAGTCGGTGACCTCACGGCCGGGAGCGGACCTGGTGGGGCGCGCGGCCGAACTGGAGCTGCTGGACTCGCTGCTGGCCGAGCGGGACGGTGCCCGCCGCGGGCTGCTGATGCACGGCGACCCCGGTGTGGGGAAGACCGCGCTGCTGGACGCCGCCGCGGCACGGGCCGTGGACCTCGGGACGCGTGTACTGCGGGCCTCCGGCGTGGAGTTCGAGCGCGAGATGAACTTCTCGGCGCTGCACCAGATGCTCTATCCACTGCGCCGGCACACCGGGCGGCTCGCCGGACACCACCGTGACGTCATCGACCGGATCTTCGGCCTCGCGCCGGGACCGGCACCCGACCCGCTGGCCGCTTCGACGTCCGTACTCGCCCTGCTCGGCGAAGTCGCCGTGGAGGGACCGCTGTTGATGATCGCCGACGACGTGCCGTGGCTCGACCTCGCGAGTGCGACCGCGCTCGGTTTCGTCGTCCGCAGGATGAGCGACCACCCGATCGCCTTCCTGGCCACCCTACGGACGGGGGTACGGGGAATCTGTGGCCAACTCGCCCTGCCCGTACGGGAGATCGGACCGCTGACCGAAGGGGAGGCGGCGCGGCTGCTGGACGCGCGGTGGCCCGGTCTCGGGCCTTCGGTGCGCCGGCGGATCCTGGCCGAGGCCGGCGGAAACCCGCTCGCGCTAAGGGAGTTGCCGGCCGCGCTGACCGGCCGACAGCGCTCGGGCCAGGCCCCGCTGCCCGCGCTGCTGTCGCTGTCCGGGCGCCTGGAAGCGGCCTTCGCCTCCGCGGTGGAAGCCCTGCCCGCACCGACCCGGACCGCGCTGCTCATGGCCGCGCTGGACACTGTGATCGACCCGGCCGTGATCAAGAGGGCCGCGCGGGCAGCACTGGAGGATCCGGCGGATATCGATGTCGTCCGGCCCGCTGCGATCAGGGGTGCTGTGCAGGACTCGCAGGGTGTCGGTGGCCACGGCTCGGCCACGCCGCGGAATGCCGTGCGGGACGCGGAAGGTGGCCACGTCCCGGTCACGTTGAGCAATGCGGCGCAGGCGGTGGAGTGCCCGGTCGGCTCCGATGTCCTCGGTCCGGCGCGGGACGCCGGTCTGCTGCAGGTGGACGTAGGACACCTGTCGTTCCGGCATCCGCTGACCCGGGCAGTGGTCGTGCACCTGGCGTCGCCCGCTGAGCGCCGGCGCGCGCACCGCTCGCTCGCCGCCGCCCTGGCCGACGTACCCGAGCGCCGGGCATGGCATCTGGCCGAGTCCGCGACCGGACCGGACGAGACGGTGGCCCGGGCGCTGGACGAGGCGGCCCTGTCCGCCTGGCGGCGCGGTGCGGAGCCCGTCGGCCCAGGGGAGACGGTTCCTTCCGAAGGGCGGCGCGTCGCCGCGTCCGCCGCCGTGTCCGCCCTCATACGGGCCGGCGAACTCAGCCCGCACCCCGGCAATCGTTCACGGCGTCTGGTCGAAGCCGCCTACCTGGCCACCTTCACCGGCCAACTCGACGACGTACCAAGGCTGTTGGCCGACGCCGGACAGGCCCCCGACACCCCGAGCGGACTCGTCTTCGCCGCCACCGCCCACCTCCTCACCAACGAAGAGGGCGACGTCGACGCCGCATACCGCCTCCTGGTCCGCGCGCTCGACGACGACACGGTCACCGCCGCCAACGACGACTGGGACCAGCACGGCATCCTCTACGCGCTGCTGCTCGTCAGCCTCTACACCCTCCGCCCCGAGCCGTGGCACCTCCTCAAAACCGCGCTGACCCGCTGCGAACCGACCACGGCGACACCGATCAGACTCTGCTACGACGCCTACGTCGACCCCACGCACGCCCCCGACGCGCTGCGCAAGGGCCTCGCGGACGCCTTCGCGGCGCTGCCCGCCGACGCGGCACCGTGGGAACTGATCCCGCTGGCCTTCGCGGCGGTCGCCACGGACGCCCTGTCGGACCATCGGTACCTGGTCTTCCGCATGATCGAACGCGAACGCGACGGCGGCGCGATCGCCATGGTCGTCCCCGCGCTGCTGCTGCTCTGCCACGACTCCTACGTCCACGGCCGCTGGGACGAGGCCGAGAACCTCGCACAGCAGGGGCTGGACCTCGCGGCGGCGCACGGCTACCACTTCTGGGAGCGGCAGATCCGCGTCCTGCTGGCATCGGGCGCCGCGCTGCGCGGCGAAGCCGAACTCGCCCGGGCCCGCAGCGAGGAGACCACGACCTGGGCGGCACCCCGTGGCATCGAGGTGACCGAGGCCTATGCCCGGTCGGCCCGCCGCCTCGCCGCCATGGGGGAGGGCGACTACGAGGAGGCTCACGTCCAGGCCGGCCGGATCGAGCCACCCGGCGCGCCGGCCTTCGGGGTCCCGCGCCGGTGGACGCTCCTGGACCTGGTCGAGACGGCTGTCCGCACCGGCCGCGTCGACGAGGCACGCGACCATGTCGCCGCCGCGCGGCGGGCGGCCGTGCACCGCATCTCGCCCCGGACCGCGCTGATCTGCGCCGGGGCCGAGGCCGTGGCGGCCGACGAGACCGAGGCCGGTCCCCTGTTCGAGACAGCCCTGTCCCTGCCCCACGCGGCACGGTGGCCGTGGGAACACGCACGCGTCCAGCTCGCCTACGGACAGTGGCTGCGCCGCACCCGCGACCACCGCGCCCGCCGGTATCTGAGCGCCGCCCTCGAAACCTTCGAGCGGATCGGCGCCGGGGCCATGGCGCAGCGGGCCCGTAACGAACTGCGCGCCACCGGGGTCGCCACCACCACCGGGCCCGTCGCGCCGGCCGCCGCACTGACCGCGCAGGAACGGCAGATCGCCGAGCTGGCGGCCGTGGGCCTGACCAACCGGCAGATCGGCGAGCGGCTGTTCCTGTCCCACCGCAC
>Ga0307509_10005936_pt1 | contig 16707 bp, 16 predicted proteins | sample 10_EM_MG_FD_202245 | JGI IMG/M metagenome (GOLD analysis project Ga0307509, IMG submission 202245) | Populus trichocarpa ectomycorrhiza microbial communities from riparian zone in the Pacific Northwest, United States - 10_EM | ecosystem: Host-associated > Plants > Roots > Unclassified | place... | reverse complement strand
ACGCTGCTGCAATCGATCCTGTCGGTGATGCAGATGGAGGAGTTCGGCCGCCACGTGATCTACGGCGTCGTGATCATCGCGATGCTGCTCGTCTACGGCCGCGGCCGGCGGCATTCGGATTGATTCCGCCTGGTCTGCTCGGTGGCGCCTTCCGTGTTCAGCAACAGCACGCGTGAGCTTGCGTCGAGTCCGGCCTGTCGCCTGGCCTCGGCATCGCCAGCCAGCACGGTCAGCGCCGCAAGCCCTGCCGCGCCGGACTCGCCGCTGACGAGAGGCACGTCGCCCGCGTCACCCGTGGCCAACGCGCGCATCGCGTTCACGGCGTCGTCGTCGCTCACGGTCATGAACACATCGATGCTCGGCTGCAAAAAGCGCCACGCGAGCGGCGAGGCCTCTCCACACGCCAGACCTGCCATCACTGAATCGACCGAGCCCGTCGCCCGCGAAGCACGACCACGGCGAGCGCTTTGCAGCAGGCAGTCGGCCTGCTCGGGCTCCACGACGATGAAGCTCGGCCGTGCTGCGCCATAGCGTTCCCAGAAGTGACTCGCGACGCCGGCGGCCAGGCCGCCCACGCCCCCCTGCAGCACGACATGCGTGTACGGGCACGGCCCGCCCATCGGCGCTGTTTCCAGGAGCTCATCGACGATGATCCCGTAGCCCTGCATCACGTCGCGCGGGATGTCTTCGTAGCCGTCGTACGACGTGTCCGACACGACCTGCCAGCCGTTGATTTCGGCCAGGCGCGCCGCCTCCTGAACCGACTCGTCGTAGTTGCCGCTGATGCGCACGATCTCGGCGCCCAGTGCCGCGATCGGCGCCTCGCGCTCGGCACTGACGTGTGCATGCAGCACGATCACGCAGCGGCAGCCCATGCTGCGCGCCGCGGCGGCAAGCGCTCGGCCATGGTTGCCATCAGTGGCGCTGATGACGACAAAGTCCCTCAGCAGGTCAGCGTGTCGTCCGGCCAGCAGGGCATGGGCTCGCAAGCCCTGGTCCGGCCACCGGCGCAGGATCAATCGCAGCAGCGCGATGGGGGCGCCGAGCGCCTTGAAGCTGCCCAGCGGCGAGCGAAGCGACTCGTCCTTCATCCAGAGCGCGCCGATCGACAGCCGCTGCGCCAGGCCCGGCAGCGCACGCAGTGGCGTCGCGCCAGGCGTCAGCATGTTCCAGTGCGACAGCCAGCGGCGGCTCTCGGCGCCGCGCTCGATGTTCATGATGGACTTCAGGGCCGCGTCGTAGTCGCGGCGGCGGGCGTGGGGGTTGGCGAAAAACATGCGAAGTGCGCCTCACTACGGCAACCGGATGCGAGCCACTTCGGCGAAGTAGCGCGCGCCGATCGGCAGCACCTGGTCATTGAAGTCGTAGCGTGCGTTGTGCAGGGGGACGCCACCCGGCTCATCGTTCGCACCGTTGCCAATGAAGACGAATGCGCCGGGCACCACCCGCAGGAAGGCGCCGAAGTCTTCGGAGATCATCATCGGCGTCACATCGGCCTCGACCTGGTCCGCCCTGACCACCGCCGAGGCGGCCGCCACGACCACCGAAACACATTGCGGCCAATTCACCGTCGGCGCGAACTCGTGCGTGTACTCGAACTCGACGCTCGCGCCATGTGCGCTGCAGATGCCTTGGCAGACCTCGCGCATGCGCCGCTCCAGCAAGGCCTGCACCTCCGGCGCGTAGCTGCGGGTGTCGCCCTTGATCGTGACGTTGGTGGGGATGGCATTGCGGATGCCGTCGGTGATGAACTCGGTGCAGGAGATGACAGCCGGCTGGCTCGGGTCCACCGAGCGCGACACCACCGTCTGAAGCGCCAGCACGATCTCTGCGGCGACGACCAGCGGGTCGACACCCATGTGCGGCCGGGCCGCATGGCCGCCGCGTCCCTTGACTCGGATGACGAAGTTGTCCTCGCTGGCCATGATGCCGCCGCTGCGCGTGGCGATGCGGCCGACCGGCATGCCCGGGATGTTGTGCGCGCCGAAGATCTCGTCGACCGGAAAGCGCTCGAACAGCCCGTCGGCCATCATCGCGGCCGCGCCTCGGCCATGCTCCTCGGCAGGTTGGAAGATGAAGCGCACGGTGCCGTTGAAGCCGCGATGGGAAGACGCATCGCTTCCGATCCGCATGCTTGCTGACCGGGTGCACTCATCCCCGGCCACCTGCCAGCGCCGCATTGCCCAGCTGCGCGAGTCGGGCGTGCTGCTGAAAGAGGTGGCGATCGTCGATCGCCTGCGCGTCGGGCGGCCGTTGACCGTCTTCGTGTCCGTGGAACTCGACAAGCAGAACGACGCGCTCCTGCGCAACTTCGAGAAGAAGATGACCGCAGAGGGCGATGTGATGGCCTGCTACGAAGTGTCCGGCGAGTTCGACTTCTTGCTGATCGTCAACTCATCGTCCATGGAGCAGTACCACGCGTTCACCCGCGAGCTGTTCTCGTCGAACAACAACGTTCGCAACTTCAAGAGCACCTTCGCGATGAGCTGCTCCAAGTTCGAGACGAAGATTCCGTTGCCTGTGCCCGGCGAGTAGCGTGTGTGGCTACAACGCCGTTGGCGCCGCCTCAAACGCTCGTCTGCGCATCGGGTGTCTGGGCCGACCGCGAGCTTGGCGAGGCGATCCCGACAAACGCGAAGTCGACCTCGGGCTGCAACCCGCTGACGATGCGCGCGATGCTCTTGCCCGACCCGCAGGAGTGCGTCCAACCCAAGGTGCCGTGGCCGGTGTTCAGGTACAGATTGGGCAGCTTGGAGCGGCCGATGATGGGCACGTTCGACGGCGTCGCCGGGCGCAGGCCGGTCCAGAACTGGGCTTGCTCGGTATCGCCGGCACCCGGGAAGAGCTCCTCGGTGCGTCGCACGATGGCCTCGCAGCGCACCCGGTTCAGGTCGCGGTCGTAGCCATTCAATTCGGCGGTGCCGGCGATGCGCAGGCGCTTGCCCAGACGCGAGAACACGAGCTTGTACTCGTCGTCGGTCAGCGAGACCTGGTGCGCCATCGATTCGTCCTTCACCGGCAGCGTGACCGAGTAGCCCTTCGCTGGGTAAATGGGCAGACGGATGCCCAGCGGCGCGGCGTACAGCGGGCTCAGGCTGCCCATCGCCAGCACGTAGGCGTCGCCACGCACGCGCTGGAAGCGGCCTTCGGCATCGGTGGCTTCGACGTGGTCGATGCGGCCACCCGCCTCGCGCAGCGCCGTCACGGTGTGGCTCATCAGGAACTGCACGCCGTCGGCTTCGCAGCGCGCGACCAGTTCGCGCGCGAAGCGGTTGGCATCGCCCGATTCGTCCTCGGCGGTGTAGGTGGCGCCGGCCAGCCGAGGCCGAATGTGGCGCAGCGCCGGCTCGAGCCGCACGGCCTCGTCGGCCGAGATCACGCGGCGGTCGCAGCCGAGTTCGCGCATCTGCGCCGCCGGGCCTTCGGCGCCGTCGAACTCCTTCTGGCTCGTGTAGAAGTGCAGGATGCCTTGCGTGCGCTCGTCGTATTCGATGCCGATGTCGCGGCGCAGGGCTTGCAGCATGTCGCGGCTGTAGGTGCCCAGGCGCACGATCTGCGCGATGTTGTGGCGCGTGCGTGCCGGCGTGCATTCGCGAAGGAACTGCAGGCCCCACAGCCACTGCCGCATGTCGGCGCGGATGCGGAACAGCAGCGGGGCATCTTCGCGACCCAGCCACTTCAGCACCTTGATCGGCGCGCTCGGGTTGGCCCACGGTTCGGCGTGGCTGACCGAGATCTGGCCGCCATTGGCGAAGCTGGTTTCGGCGGCAGGGGTGGCCTGCCGGTCGATCACGGTCACGTCGTGACCTTGCTGGCGAAGAAAGTAGGCCGAGGTGACGCCGAGCAGGCCGGCGCCGAGAACGATGACTTTCATGAGGATGCTCCAAGGACAAGCGTACCGCCTGGCGCGTGCCAAGCGGTGTGCCGCTCCCCCTGTCCTCGGTACCTGAGAGATTCAGCCGCGGGCGTCGACCCGGGCCTTGCTCCTTCGGTGCGCCACGGTGGTGGCGGCTCTCCAGACGGCGATGGTGGTGTTGCAGTACGGGACCTGAGCGTTCATGGGAGATTGCGCCTTCGGTGGCCGGGGACTCGCCCCGGCGCTCTCCTGCAGGCTCGGATTCTCGGTGATTCGGGTCGGTGTGGCCAGCCCATCCTTCAGGAGTCGAAGGGGATGCCTTCTGCTCTGAGGATGCGCATCACGCTGTCCATGTGCGCGCGAGCACTCGCCGGGTCGCCCGCCCGCATCTGCTCATACGTGCGCTGCGCCACTTCTGGCGCAATGGGCTTGATGGGCCTGCCGGCGCTCATGGCCTTGAGCTGCACTTCAGCGGCACGCTCGAGGTAGTAGAGGTCGTCCCAGGCCTCGGCGACGTTCGGCCCCGTGACCATGACGCCGTGGTTCTTCAGAAAGACGATGTCGGCGTCGCCCATCGCCTGCGCGATGCGGTCGCCTTCGGAGTCGTCCAGCGCCAGCCCGTTGTAGCAGTCGTCGACCGCTGTTCGGCCGTAGAACTTCAACGCGGTCTGGCCGGCCCACACGAGCGGCGGGCCTTCGAGCATGCTCAGCGCGGTGGCGTTCGGCATGTGCGTGTGGAGCGCGACCTTGATGCGAGGCTTGAGCCGATGCAGGCGGGCGTGGATGAAGAAGGCCGTCGCCTCCGGTGCGCCTTCGCCGGCCACCACGTGCCCGTCGAAATCACAGACCAGCAGCCGAGACGCCGTGATCTCGCTGAAGGCGTACCCGAAGGGGTTGATGAACATCAGATCGTCGTGCCCGGGCACCACCGCCGAGAAGTGATTGCAGACCCCTTCCTCGAACCCGAACCTGGCGGCGAGCCGGAAGCACGCGGCGAGTTCGATTCGCGTGGCGACCGCTGCCTTCGAATCAAGTTTTAGGTTCCGCGACGTGGGGCGGACTTGAGAGATCGCGAGTGTGTGCGCCATGCTGAGTCTCGTGGAGAGTTTTCACAACCAGCCCAACTCGCCGAACAGCGGGGCGACCTGATCGAGTGTGCTCAGGATAGCGTCTGGCGTGTAGTCAGGAAGCAGCTTGCGGCCCGTCCCGCGATCGATCCACACACAGCGGAAGCCGACGTCGCGCGCGGCAGCGTGGTCCAGGTGCGGGCTCGCGCAGATGTGGACCACATCGTCCTTGGAGACACCGAGTTGGGCGTGCGCATGGTCGAACAAGCCGCGGGCCGGTTTGTAGACGCCGGCCTGCTGCGCCGTGATGACCCGGTCGATCAGGCCGTCGAGCTGCGCCACGTTGGACGCGATGATGTCGTCGTCGGTGTTGGAGACGATGCAGAGCTTGAAGCCGGCGTTCTTCAAGCGGCGCAGCGATTCGACGACTTCCGGGAACGGCGGCATGGCGCCGATTCCGTCGGTGAGGATGCGGATGTCATCGGCAGCACTCCGCAGCCCCAGCTCGTCGAGCGCCAGGCGCAGGCCCTCGCCCGCGATCGTGCGGAACGGGCGATGCGGAGGCATCTGCTCCAGTGCGTGCTCATGCGAATCGTAGATCGCGATGAGCTTGGCAGGGTCGATGTCGACGGAGCCTTTGCTGCGCAGGATGCGTTCGACCGCGGCCAGCAGGCCTTCATCCCATTGGATGAGCGTGCCGTAGCAGTCGAAGGTGAGCCATTCAGGGCGGGTGGTGTGTGAGAGCGACATGAGAGATTGGGTGCAACGCACCGTAGCGAATCAGATGTCCTCATGGTGCCCATCTGCTCTTATATTTGGAAATTAAATATTCACGACATTGCCAGTGAATAATCGACTGACGGAGGCGGTATGTTGGATCTTGAACTTCTGAAGACGCTGGTGTGCGTCGTTGACGAGCGCAGCTTCTCGCGTGCGGCCGAGCGAGTCCACAGGACCCAGTCGACCGTGAGCCAGCAGATCCTGAAGCTCGAAGACAAGTTGGGACAACCGCTTCTGCTGCGTGATCGAACGGGCAAGCGTGTCGTGCCGACGGAAGGCGGCGAGCGGCTGGCGTACTACGCCAGGCGGCTGCTGGCCATGGCGCAGGAAGCGGAAGATGCGTTGGCGCGACCAGCGTCGTTGCCGCCGGTCCGTGTCGGCGTCCCTGAGGACTTCGATGCGGTTCGGATGTCGACCATTCTGTCCGGATTCATGGCCTCGCACCCCGACGTGCGACTCGACACGGTGAGCGGCATGAGCACCGATCTGCGGCGCAGATTGGACGCTGGCGAGATCGATATCGCGCTCATCAAGCGCGAGCCAGGGGTTGGCGAGTGCATCGCCTCTTGGCCCGAGCGCCTGGTGTGGGTCACGGGTGCGCAGGGCTTGCGTCGGGAAGAGGGCAGTGTGCCATTGGCGCTTTTCCCAGAGGGCTGCATCTATCGGCAGCGCGCCATTCGATCGCTCGAGATCGCCGGCCGGACGTGGCGAGTTGCCTTCGGCAGTCAGAGCCTCACCGGAATCCAGGCCGCCGTGTCTTGTGGTCTCGGCGTGACGGTGTTGCCGGTGAGCGCCGTCATTGAAGGTCATGTACTCCTCGGCACGCGAGACGGCTTTCCCAAACTGGCGCCGAGCGAACTCGCGCTCGTCGGCTCCAAGCGCCCATTGAGCTCAGCACAGCGTGAGATCGCGCAGTATCTTGTCGCCGCGATGGAGGGGCACACCCGTTCGGCGTCAGCCCGGAAGAAACCTAAGAGCGCTTGATGTAGACACTCAGCCCCGCAGCGAGCGCTGCGAAAGTCACCGCGCAGCGGGGGCTCTCGCGCAGATCCTCGTGCATTGCGATCCAGGTGTCCATCGTCAGCGAGAACTTGGTCTGCAAAACGCGAACCAGCGCCTTGTCCTTGGCTGCCAGTGCCGACTGACAGATGCCGATGCCGAAGCCTGCGCGGATGGCCCCCAGTTGCGCCAGGTCGCTGTCGGCACGAAACGCCAGCGCAGCCCGCGAGAACACGGGGAACTGATCCTGAAATTTCCGGATGAATGCGCTCTCGTGATCGAAGCCGATGAGCGAGTGGCCGGCCAGCTCCTCCATTGATTTGGGTACGCCGTGTGCCGCCAAGTAGCGCTTGTGCGCGTGCAGCCCCAGTTCGATGCCACCGACGCGTTTGGCCACCAGCGCGTCTTGTGTGGGTCTGAGCCCGCGGACCGCGATGTCCGCTTCGCGATGCAAGAGGTCGTCCACCTTGTTCGACAGGACCAGTTCGATGATCAACTCGGGGTGCTCGCTGCGCAGTGCCGCGAGGACCGGCGGCAGCACCTCGACGCCGATGACCTCGCTTGCGGTCAGCCGCACCGTTCCGCGAACGCCTGATCCGTGGCTGCTGGCCACCCTGCGAAGCGCTGCCGCGGTCGCGGCCACGCCAGCGGCATAGGGCCCCAGTTCGAGCGCGGCATCCGTCGGCGCGAAGCCGTCGAACAAGCGCGTGAAGAGTTTCAACGCCAGCGCCGCTTCCAGGCTGTCGATGTGGCGGCCGACGGTCGGCTGGGTCAGGCCCATGGCACGCCCGGCTGCTGACAGCGAGCCTGTCTCCAGCACCTTGAGAAAGGTCCGGTACCGCTCCCAGTTCGGTTCGGTCTCGGTCTCGGTCACTGTATGCATTTATTTATAGAAGAGATGCAATTCTAGGCAATTTTCATTTGCCCATCCATTTTGCAAACTGCAGTCTCTCGCAGCAGAAGCCGATCGAAATCCACGGAGCCCACCATGAGCAACTCATCCGTCGCCATCCTGACATTGCCCCATCGCGTCGACTGCGAGGCGGCCGTCTGGGCGAGGTGGGTGGGTGCCGCGGCATTCACGGTCGCCGTGGTCGCGCTTGAAGCCTGGCTCCGGATTCCGCTCCGACCGGTGCTCGACGGCTATCTGCAAGCCGCGCTGTCGCGCGCCGCGTCGATCGCTGCCGCCGTCTTTCGCAACCCCTCGTTCTGAACTCAACCCAGGAGAATCGTCATGTCCACAGTAGCTCTGTTCGGCGCCGCCGGCGTCATTGGTCAAAGCATCGCCGCCGCGCTCAGCAGCAAGGGGCAGCCCTATCGCGTGGTTGGTCGCACCGAAGCGAGCCTGCGCAAGACCTTCGGTGCCGACCCGCTCGCCGAGATCGTCACCTGGAACCCCGACTCACCCGTCTCCGTGCAAGCCGCCGCGACGGGTGTCGAGACGCTGATCTACATGGTCGGCGTGAACTACTGGCAGTTCGAATTGCACCCCGAACTCATGCGCAAGACGCTCGCTGGCGCCATCGCCGCCGGGGTCAAGAACATCATCGAAGAACCCGACAGCGTGCGCAACGTCGGTGATCGACATGCCGTGCTTCATCTTGATCAGCTCGAACGCTCTCTCGAGCCGTAAGCGCAGCAACCAGACGTGAGGCGTCATGCCGACACTGCGTTTGAAGAGCTTCAGGAATCGAAACCGGTCAAGGCCCAAGAGAAGGGCCAGGTCCTCCAAGGTGATCTTGTCGCACAGGTGCGCCTCCATGAAGTCGCGCACGCGCAGAAGCTGCTGAGGCAGCAACGTGCCGGGGACGACCTGCGGCGATGGCTTCAGCAGCCGCGCAAACAAAGACTCGAAGAGTTCCATGACACGCGCTTGCTTCAGCAGCGGATCGGCAGATGCGTTCTGGAGCGCAGCGTGCATGCCGATCAGCTGGTCCGCGAGTTGGGTGTCGCGCAGCACCACGGCTGTTTGCGAAGGAAAGTGGTGCTTGCCGGTGATCTCTTCACCCAAGCCCTTCAGCAGCGCAGGGGAGAGCCGAAAGGTCTGCAGCGTGTATGACTCGTCTGAGCCGGCAGTGCCGTCGTGGACCTCGCCCGCCGGCATCAGCTGAATCGTGCCGCGGGTGAGGACCAGCGGCTCGCCTTGGAACGACTGGCGCTGTACGCCATCGGCCACGAGCGCGATATGGCAGTCCAGGTGGTAGTGAGGCTCGAAGCGAAACGCAGAGAACCGGGCCGTGCTCAAGACAAGGCCAGGCAGCTCCACCGCTCGACTGTATTGAACCTCTTCACGCAAAAGCTTGCTCCTGCTTCCGACCGACAGCGTCAGACGGCGCTAGACCTTGAACCAATTCACCATGGCCTCAATCATTGTCTCGCGCACCTGATCATCAGTCTGACCGCTGCGCGCGCGGACATGGAACGAATGATCGGCGTCCTCGAAGACCTTCAGCGTGACGCGATCTTGCAAAGGGTCCAGGACATTTCGCAGGAGCGTCAAATCGGCCAGCTCGTCGCGCGTGCCCTGCAAGAACAGCATCGGGCAGTTGACCTGGTGCAAATGAGCGGCGCGCTCCTGCGAAGGCTTGCCGGCCGGGTGAAGCGGAAAGCCGACGAAGACCAGGCCGCGAACGCCTTCCATCGGGGCCTCGGCCTGTGTCTGCGATGTCATGCGACCGCCGAACGATTTGCCACCCGCGAACAGCGGCAGATCAGGCAGTCGGCGCCGCGCTTCGGCCACGGCGGCGCGAACGGCTGCGTGCGCAACCGCAGGCGAATCGGGGCGCTTGGAGCCACGCTCCATGAACGGGAATTGGTATCGAAGCGTGGCGACCGCGCGCTCTGCCAGCGCGGCAGCCAACGCCGCCATGAACGGATGATCCATGCCGGCGCCCGCGCCGTGCGCGAGCACGAGGCAACCACGCGACGCCGCCGGCGCGCAAAGCAGCGCGGATACGGAACTCCCGTCGTCTATCGGAACCGTGACCTGTTGCACCGAGGAACCCACCTGCCAAGAACGACCTTGATCATTATGATTTGAGCACCTCGGCTCGTCGACTCCCCATGTCACTCAAAGCTGACCCGTTGGAGCGATATCGAACCAAACGCGACTTTGGCAAGACGCCGGAGCCGAGCGGCGAACTCGGCTCGCCAGGAAGCACACTCGCATTCGTCATTCAGAAGCACGCCGCGATCCGGCTGCACTACGACTTCCGGCTCGAGCTCGACGGTGTGATGCTGTCATGGGCCGTGCCCAAGGGGCCCAGCTACGACCCCAAAGAGAAACGCATGGCGGTGCAGGTCGAGAACCATCCGATCTCGTACAACGCGTTCGAGGGGACGATTCCGGCCGGGCAGTACGGCGCCGGCACCGTGCTGATCTGGGACCGCGGCACCTGGGAGCCGGTCGGCGACCCGCGCCAAGGCCTGCTTGCAGGCAAGCTGGTGTTCACGCTGAAGGGCCACAAGATGGCCGGCTTGTGGGAGCTGGTCCGAATCGCGAAACCGGGTGACCGCCAGATTGCCTGGATCCTGTTCAAGAAGCACGATGCGTACGCGCGTCCGAAGGCCGAGTACGACGTGGTCAGCGCATTGCCGGACAGCGTGGTGGCGAAGCCGCTCGGCGCCGCGGTGCGCGGGCCGAACGCAGCGTCGCCGGCGTCCATCGAACTCGCGGCCGCCATCAAAGCCGAGCTCCCGGCCAAGTTGGAGCCGCAGCTCGCAACGCTGAGCACCGGCCTGCCGGCGACTGGTGAATGGGCCTTCGAGATCAAGTTCGACGGCTATCGCCTGATGACGCGCATCGACAAGGGCGTGCCGCGGCTGATCACCCGCGGCGGCCACGACTGGTCGTCGAAGATGCCGACGCTGCGCAGCGAACTGGCAAGCCTCGGCCTGCAAGCCAGCTGGCTCGATGGCGAGATCGTCGCGCTGGGTCCGAACGGCATCCCCGACTTCAATGTGCTGCAAAAGGCGTTCGAGAATGCCGCGGCCAGCGAGCTCCTCTACTTCCTCTTCGACGTTCCCTTCTTCGAAGGCTACGACCTGCGCCAGGTGCCCTTGCGCGAGCGACGCCAGCTCCTCAAGACTTTCCTCGAATCGAAGCAGGCTGCGCATCTGCGCTACAGCGCAGACTTCGAGGCCGAGCCCGCCAACATCCTCGAGTCGGCGCGCCGGTTGAACATCGAAGGCATCGTCGCGAAGCGCACCGACGCGCCGTATGTCTCGGCAAGAGCCGAGACCTGGCTGAAGCTCAAGGTTCATCTGCGCCAAGAGTTCGTGATCGCGGGCTACACGAACCGGGAGAACAGCGCCCGCGCTGCCGAGATCGGCAGCCTTTTGCTGGGCGTCTACGACGACGATCGCCAGCTGATCTCGGTCGGCAGCGTCGGCACCGGCTGGAGTTCGGGCACCGCGGCCTCGTTGAAGCAGACACTGCAGAAGATCGAGGTCGCCGCAGCACCGTTCTCCGCGGCATCTGCGCCTGCGAAAGGTCGATGGGCCCGACGCGCACCCGGCAGCGAACGATGGGTGAAGCCGCAACTCGTGGCCGAGGTGAGCTTCGGCCAATGGACACCCGATGGACAGATCAGGCATGCCACCTTCGTGGGCCTGCGCGCCGACAAGCCCGCGAAGGAGGTCAGGCGCGAGCGCAGCATGCAGCCCGCGGGCGTGATCCCGCTCAGATCAGTGGCGATCTCGACCAAGGTGTCGAACCCTGATCGGGTCATCGACACGAGCACCGGGTTGACCAAGCTCGACCTGGTTCGCTACTGCGAGAGCGTCGCGGAGTGGATGCTGCCGCATCTGAAGGGCAGGCCGTGCTCGCTGGTTCGAGGGCCGGCAGGCGTCATGGGCGAGCTGTTCTTTCAAAAGCATGCGGACACGCTGCGCATCCCCGAGGTCAAAGAACTCCCGTCGACGCTCTGGCCCGGGCACGACGCATTGCTGGAGGTGCCGAGCGCCAAGGCCATTGCCAGCGCCGCGCAGATGAACGTGATCGAGTTCCACACCTGGAACGCCCTCGCGAAAAACATCGACAAGCCCGACCGCATCGTGTTCGACATCGACCCCGGCGAGGGGGTGGGCTGGGCGCAGGTGCAAGAGGCGGCCGCGATCGTGCATTCCTTTCTCACCGACCTGAAACTTCAGTCCTGGTTGAAGACCAGCGGCGGGAAGGGGCTGCACGTCGTCGTGCCGATCGCGCCGCGCCACGAGTGGGCGGCGGTCAAGGGCTTTTCGCAGGCGGTGGTTCTGCACCTGGCGCGCGTCGTCCCGGCCCGGTTCGTTGCGAAGAGCGGGCCGTCGAACCGGGTCGGCAAGATCTTCGTGGACTACCTCCGCAACAACCACGGCGCCACCACCGTCGCCGCGTATTCCGCGCGTGCACGACCCGGCTTGGGCGTGTCGATGCCGGTCCCGTGGGACGCGCTCGGTTCGCTCAAGAGCGGGTCGCAGTGGTCGATCGCGACGGCGCGCGAGCACCTGTCGTTTCACCCGAATGACCCGTGGGCCGACTACTGGACCAGCAAGCAGGCGCTGAAGCCCGCGATGCAGCTGATCGGGTTCGAACCCGCGTGAAGCGCCGACCGGCTTGCCGGCGCCGCGTCGAAACACTATTCTGTGGGTCCGGCTGGACGCCTTGGCCTGTCCGGCGAAAGGAGTCCCGATGGCAGCTCGATCACTTGCATCGCTGACGCTGAGCTTCGGCTTGGTGAATGTCCCGGTCAAGCTCTACTCGGCGACCGAGTCGAGTTCGTCTGTCAGGTTCAACCTGCTGGCAAAGGACGGCTCGCGCCTGAAGCAGCAGTACGTTTCGGACAAGGACGGCAAGGTCGTCGAACGCGCCGAGATGGTCAAGGGCTACGAGTTCGAGAAGGACCGCTTCGTGCTGTTCACGCCCGACGAACTGAAGGCGCTCGACGAGGCCGCGAGCCACGTCATCGACATCGTCGCCTTCGTGCCCGAGAAATCGGTGGATCCGATCTACTACGACAAGGCCTACTTTCTGGCGCCCGACAAGCGCGGCGCGAAACCCTATGCCTTGCTGACCGAAGCGATGCGCGAGAGCGGCCGCTGCGCACTTGCGCGCTGGACATCGAAGGGCAAGCAGTACGTCGTGCAGGTGCGAGTTGCCGAAGACGGTCTGGTGCTTCAGCAACTGCTGTATGCCGAGGAAGTGCGCTCCCTGAAGGACCTGGGCATCGAACACGCCGACGTGTCGGGCGCCGAATTGAAGCTCGCGCTGCAGCTCATCGACCAGATCGCGCAGGATGTCTATGACCCCAGCCAGTTCAAGGACGATGAAAAGCAGCGCATCCTGTCGGCCATCGACCAGAAGATTGCCGGCAAGCAGGTGGTCGCCTCGGCACCTGCCGAAGCAGCGACGGGCGCGCAGGTGATCGACCTGATGGACGCGCTGCGCGCCAGTCTGGGCCAGCGCCCCGGCAAGACGCCGGCAGCCAAGGTCGCCCCCGCTGCCGAGGTGATCCCGGCCGGCGCGCTGAACCAGCGCAAGGCCGCGCGCCGTGCGCCCAAGGCCGAGGAGCCGGTGGCCGCGCCGGCACGCACACGAGCCCGGAAGTGAGCGCAGCCGCCATCGATGCACCTTACACGCTGCGAAGTATCGAGGAGATGCTCGGGCTGGGCCGCGGTGTCGTCGCCAGCCTCATCAATGCCGGGTTCGTCTCGCCGACTCGGGGCGCACGCAACGAATATCGGTTCACGTTCCAGGACGTCGTCCTGCTGCGCACTGCGCATCACCTCCGGTCCGCCAAGATCCCGCCGCGCCGGCTGCTGCGCTCGCTGCAGCAGCTGAAGGCCAAGCTCCCGGCCGAGATGCCGTTGACCGGCCTGCGCATTCGCGCGATGGGCAACGACGTGGCCGTGCGCAACGCCGACGCGCAATGGGAAGCGGACTCGGGCCAGCTGCTGATGGATTTCGAAGTCGCGTCGGCGCAGGGAACCGTGTCGTTCCTGCAGCGCGGCCCGTTGCCTGGCGATGCGGTGGCGCGTACGGCTGAGGAGTGGTTCAGCGAAGGCGAGCAGTTGGAAGGCGCCGATCGGGTCGCCGCCGAAGCGGCCTACCGAGAAGCCCTGGCCGCCGCGCCCGGCCATGCCCATGCTGCGCTCAATCTCGGGGCCTTGCTGTGCGAGAACGGGCGCGGAGCCGAGGCCATCGATCTCTACGATCGGGCGATCGCGCTGTCGCCGGATCAGCCCTTGTTGCACTTCAATCGAGCGATCGCGCTCGAGGATCAGCATCGTGACCGAGAGGCGTTGTCCAGCTACCAGCGATGTCTGCAACTGGCGCCGGATCTTGCCGATGCGCACTTCAACGCGGCGCGCTTGCACGACAAGCTGGGAGAACGGCAAGGCGCTCTTCGGCACTACAGCGCCTACAGACGATTGAGTCCGTGAGCTGGTGACCTTGGCTTGACAGCGCCCGGCTGGATGCGCCGTCAACCGCCGCGTTCCTATACTGCGACCATGGACTGGCACAAGGACGCGCCGCACGCAGAGCTGGTCTGCATCGGCGGCGCGAATATCGACCGCAAGCTGCGCACGCTGGCAACCCTGCAGATGGGCACATCCAACCCGTCCGTGCAATTCGAGGCCTTCGGCGGCGTGGCGCGCAACGTGGCGGAGAACCTGGCGCGACTGGGCCTGCCGACGCAGTTGATCAGTGCCGTGGGCGACGATGCTGCGGGCAGCGCGCTGCTGGCGCAAGCCGCTTCGATCGGCGTGTCGACGCAACACACCTGGGTCGCACCCGGTGCGGCCACCGGCAGCTACACCGCCGTGCTCGACGACAGCGGGCAGATGGTTCTGGCGCTGGCAGCCATGCCCTTGACCGATCATCTGACGCCGCAGTTCCTCAGACAGAGCAGCGCTCAACGCACGCTGGCGCGCTTGACCGTGCTGGACCTGAATCTGCCGGCAAGCAGCGTGGCCGCCTTGCTCGAAGAGGCGCGTGAGCGGGGCAAGGCGCTGGTCGCGGTCGCCGTGTCCGAACCGAAGATGGATCGGCTGCCGCGGGACCTGCGCGGCCTGCAATGCCTGATCCTCAACCGCGGCGAACTGCAGGCGCTCCTGCCCGAGGCGAGGGACGACGCCGAAGCCTTTGCAACCTTGCATGACCGTGGCGTTCAGCAGATCGTGCTCACGCAAGGTGCCGCCGGCGTCATCTGCTGTCAGGCCGGCGCAACCGTGCGGCATCTGCCTGCCCCAGCCGTGGAGGTGGTGGATGTCACCGGCGCAGGTGACGCCTTTGCCGCCGGCATTTGCGCCGGGCTCTATCAATTGCCACATGACCTGGCCGCGGCTTGCAAGATCGGGCTGCGCCTGGCGGCATTGACCTTGCAAACCACGGCCACCGTTCACCCCGAACTCAGCCCCGCCTGGCTGAGCGCACACCAGGATTCATGATGACGATGATGAAGCTGCAAGACCTGCTCGAATTCGCGCCCGAAGTCGCCGCCGCCCGCGCCGAGGGCCGCGCGATCGTGGCGCTGGAGTCGACGATCATTTCCCACGGCATGCCGTACCCGCAAAACGTACAGACCGCGCGCGAGGTCGAGGCCATCATCCGTGCGCAGGGTGCGGTGCCCGCAACCGTTGCCGTGCTAGGCGGCAAGATCCGCATCGGCTTGACAGATGCCGAGCTGGAGCTGCTGGGGCAATCACCCGAGGCGCTGAAGGTCAGCCGGCGCGACCTGCCCTTTGTCATCGCCAGCCACAAGATCGGTGCGACGACGGTGGCGGCGACGATGATTTGCGCCGCGCTGGCCGAGATCGCCGTGTTCGTCACCGGCGGCATCGGTGGCGTGCACCGCGGCGCGGAAACCTCGTTCGACATTTCGGCCGACCTGCAGGAGCTGGCGCGGACCTCGGTGGCGGTCGTGTGCGCCGGTGCCAAGTCCATTCTCGACATCGGCCTGACGCTGGAATACCTCGAGACGCACGGCGTACCGGTCGTCAGCGTGGGCCAGGACAACTTCGCCGCGTTCTATACGCGCGACAGCGGCTTCAAGGCCGACTTCCGGCTCGACACCGCCGCCGAGCAGGCGCGCTTCATCCAGACCAAATGGGCGCTCGGCTTGGCCGGCGGCATCGTCGTGAGCAACCCGGTGCCGATGCTTGATGCGATGCCCAAGGCCCAGATCGACGCGATGACGGCTCAGGCACTGAACGAAGCGGCTTCGCAAGGCATCACCGGCAAAGCCGTCACGCCCTTCTTGCTCGGACGCATCAAGGCGCTGACCGAAGGCCGCAGCCTGACGACGAACATTGCGCTGGTGAAGAACAACGCGCGGGTCGGTGCGCAGCTCGCGCTGGCGTTGGCCGCGACGGGCAGGCAGGCGGGCTAGGCCGTTCCGAGCAGCAGGTCTGCGAACGCTGGCGTAGCGGCGGTCTCCGGCAGACCGCTTGCGAGGTGCCAGGCGTGCTCGTGTCCCTGGTCGCGCATCGACGCTGCGGCCTGTCGGGCACGCTGGCCGCTGCGGCAGATGAAGACCAGCGGCGGCACGTCATGGGCGCGCAGCCACAGGGTGGCGTGTGCGCTCAATTGCGCCATCGGTACGTTGATGGCGCTGCGTCCACTGAGCTGCACCGCACCGCCCTCGGCGCGTTCGTGGGCTTCGCGCACGTCGACCAACAGAGCCTCCGGGTGCAAGCGCAAGAAGGCCTCGAGCGCCGCGGTGTCGGCGATCGCGTGATCCGGGACGGGCGGCTGCGCGGCAAGCGCTGCGCCACAGCGCGCGATCGCGTCGCACGCGGCATCGATCGTGGCCGTGTCCGTGAGCGGGCCGAAGGACATGCGGACCGCCGAAGCGCTGCGCCACTGCGGCAGTTGCATTGCCTGCAGCACATGGCTGGACGTGGCCTGACCCGACGAACAGGCGCTGCCCGCGCTGACGTGAACCCCGGCGTCGTCGAACAGCTTCAGCAGTTCCGCGCTGGCGCGGCCGGGCACCGAGAAGTTCAGCGTCGTCGGCAAGGCCTTGC
>Ga0307509_10005934_pt1 | contig 16711 bp, 12 predicted proteins | sample 10_EM_MG_FD_202245 | JGI IMG/M metagenome (GOLD analysis project Ga0307509, IMG submission 202245) | Populus trichocarpa ectomycorrhiza microbial communities from riparian zone in the Pacific Northwest, United States - 10_EM | ecosystem: Host-associated > Plants > Roots > Unclassified | place... | reverse complement strand
ATTCTGCTTCATTTGCTCTTTCAGAAATAGGTTTTTCTTTTGCTAATATAGTTGTGGCTATTTAGCCTTAAGGATTTGAAAATTGCGAAATTTCAGGTCCCCTTTTTGAATGGCAGGAACCATACCACCTTTAATATTCCCCATGGTCTAGCGGTTTTATTTTAATCCATCCGTTAGTATAGTGGGAGGATAATAGATCTAAAATGGTTTAAAATCTCTTTCAAGTTCCCGAGCAAACAAGCCACGCAAGGTCCCATAAGTCACTTGAGTGCCCTAACTGAAGTCAGGTATCTGGATACGATGATTGATTAGTAGGTCAACCAGGTAAAAGGATCTGGAGATCTTTGCTCTCTACCGTAAAAACTCGAATAATTTGCCCATGTGCTAGGACTTTGGAGTTGCCTCTCCTTGTAAGGTGCGATTTTTTTTTCTTTTTTATCTGTCTCGGGGGAAAGATTTTCAGTGTTTTTCGCCAGTTTTCCGGAGGAGGAAATTTCGGACTACATAGCACATGGGGCAATTATTCGAGTTTTTACGGTGGTTGGCTGGTTGCTAATGAAGGTGACCATTGCATGCGGCTCCCTTGCGAGTACAGTCCAAAAGCGCAAGCTAATAAAGACGAGGCAAAAAAGAAAGGCGGGTGTTTGCTCGTAGGAAACAAAGTACTTGTTCTTGGGTAAGAATGTTCTTGGCAAGTGGAAAAAGATAAATGACAGCGCAAGCAGGTTTTCGACATCACAGGTACCGTACTCGGGAGTGCATGAAAGTGGTAAACATTTGTGGCGCTGAGTTGCACAAAGTGACAGGACTACGCAGGCACGATCTATACCCGAGCAGTTCTGCCACTCTCTGCCATAATGCGCCACAAAATGTTTGCCACTTTCATTCACCCCCGAGTACATCCCCTATTCGCTTATGGTACTTGCCCCAGGCATGGAGTATCTGGAAATAGGAGCGATACTCGCGGATTCCTTGCCATATCTTTTGCTGACACCGGTTTCCGGATACCAATTTTGCAAAGCCGAACAAACACATTGAGATCATAGATAATATCAGAGAGAATGAAAAACCAGAGAATATAGAGAATTAAGAAAACCAAAAACACCATCCTAGCGATTCCTGCCTTCCATCACACTTCTTTCCTAAGCCCACTGTCAGAGGCATTGGGGAATGTTGCTGCCCTTGTTGCTTGAGATCGTTGCCACCGATATATCCCTAGTTGAAAATGAGGGCGAAGTATGAGACTCAGAGGTGGTGGGTGGGAAAACAAAGAACGCGAGCTGTAGTGAGCTTGATAGATCCCGTGCCCATGGAAGCGAGCTATGGCCTCCGGGCAAGGAAGTGACCGGCTAAAGTTTTTTCCCACCACCCCCGGGGGAGACTCGGCGCTCTTTGACCAATTGGCAATGGGTTGTTCCAACCCGGCATCTTCATACCTGGAACAAGTACATTGTTTCGGTTGGAAAAAAATGAGAAAGGGAAAGAGAGAGGATTAGAGAACTCTTTCGACAGAGCGTTCATCAAGCACGGTCATTTATGGATGATAGGCATCTTTTTAGGGTATTACCGGGAAAAAGCAAAAGATAACGTGAAAAACTACGGTCTGGGCGTCAAAGGTTTTACCGCAATTTACTCATGTAAATCGGATTAGCGCTAGCCGGAACTAAGAGTATGGTGTGGCCATGCCGACCTCCGGTCACAGGTCGTCACATTAAAAATGAATAACAATCACAAAGCCGTCAGTCTGGCCATAATCCAAGGTCTGTAATATTTCTTACATATGAATAGCAAACCAACACTCATGGACTCTCACTCGCTCTGTGTCACAAAATTTTTATACTCGCCAACGCATTTCCCTCACCCCAGCTCGTTAGCGAGGCTTTAGTCCCTCTTAACATGGATCCGACATACACAGTAAATACGGTAGCCTATGCCAACACCGGAAATGTGTAAAGCTGGGGGTTTTTGAGGGATGGTGTTATTTCACTCGCCCAATCACGACTCACTGAGGCGTCCTGGTGAAATATTTCGAGTGGTGGAAAAGCTAGAAAGGCGAAGCAGGGATAAGAAAGCAACCTAGAACGGGTGAAAAAAAAAGACTGCGACGGCCCTAGTGGGGAAGGAGATGAGGATAGTTTTCCAAAATGCATCAATTCCCCTGCTTGTCCGGAACCCAAAATCGCATCTGCTGCCATCCAGAGGAGAAATATCTCGCGTATGTTTCCGATGGCGATAACCCGTCAGAGCTGCTATATGGTAAATTCTCAGTGATGGTAGAATTCGCTTTTGCGCCATAGGAGAAACAGCTAGCAATACGGAACTCTCAGATGAGTATGGTACGTGGACAAAATTAACCGCCTAGCAAAGCTCGACGGCAACGCAACCGCCCTCATCACCGAGTACTTCCAACACCACCTGAAGAAATTTCTCTAGATAAATTTCTACAATGTAGTCTACTATGTATTTACATTTTTAATTTGTAATTGTTTTTTTTGGTTTACAAGATTGTGGGGTTGGTGGGGGAGTGTGGTTGACATGGCGGAGATTTCTCTTGCCTAGTGGGCGGTTAATTTTGTCCAGGGACAATACTACAGTGCAAGACCCCAAATGTATAGCCAACTGCTTCACCGATGCATGACATTCGATCTGTTCCCTGGATTAAGAAGATTGTTGTCTCTCTGCCCTTGAGCTGCAAGCTATCGTGGATGCTCCATTCTTTGATTTGGCTGCTTGATGTGTTAGTGGTTCGGCTAACGAGAGAAAGATGGATTTGTAGTTTCCTTGTTCAGATTTTAGGCATTCTGGCTTGTGATTCATGAGGTAAATGAAATTGTGTGACAATTTGGGGTGTCGAATATTTTGTACGGCTCAGCGAGGTATCCCGTGATCCCATCCCCTGGCATGTAGCTCGAACTGAGTAGTAGCCCTTAACCTCGTTTGTGTTTTTCTATTCTGGCGTCGCGCTGTCCCGGGGCGGCTATGCCAAATTGGGCAGTACATTCCGGGGTGAATTTGTGGAAGGAAGGGATATTAGGCCGTGAGTTGCTTGGGGTTTCGTTTCGTTTCACCGCTTGTCACTCACCGTGCATTGTTTCATTCTCGCAGTCCAAAAGATTCACCCAAGTAGGTTTCTCGCTACCAGTGCAGCCGTTAGCACGGGGGTATTGAGGTGCCTCTAGAGGTATCTGTGTAGTGTTCCCCCCCCACCCCCGAAAACCGAAGGACAGCCTAAGAGAGGACACACGAGTTCAGCTTCTGTAGCACTAGCATGAGAAGAGCCGGGCAAGGCTTTCAAGAGGATAGGGGAGGGATTGTGGTTTTGTGGGATAGCTTTCTTCTTCTTGGGAGAGATGGAGGTGTCAGCGCCGGTGGGCAAGTGATATCTGGGCATTACTTCATAGAGGGTGTAAGACATGATCGTAGGATCGGGACCCGGGCTCCCTGTGACAAGAGGCGCTCGTGGGGAGAGGTACTTGTGAGATTTGTGTAACGATAAAAGTAGGGTTGGAAGGGAGGTCATATGCCGGCTATAGTGGGAGATAGAGGAAATTATATGAGAGGAGTTTGACTGAGTTACATGATCCGAGTCACCACTGGCCTTTAGTATCCTAACAGGCCTGGGAGGAGGAGCAAGTGCCGGCTAACCCTGAGAGAGGCAGTTACTGTCGTTGTGAATATCCCTGCTAGGTGGTCACGGCTGAGGAGGTGGGGCGGGGGGTTATACAACTGCTCCCAGTGTTCGCAGCCGTCCGGGGCCCCCGTGGGGCCCGGCGGGGGGACTGCCAAGAGCCCGGGACGAGAGGGGACGCAGGACGTGGTCCGTCCTCGTCGTTCATTCCTACTTGTCGGGCAACTTTAGAAAATGACCGGACGGGACGACAAAATGCCGTCCGTTCTCGTCCTTGAACTTCGAGGACGGCCGTCATTACGAAGGACGACGAGCCCCATGATGTGAGACATCTTCTGGTATGGGACGGTAAGTGCCTACATAGGACCGCCGGGGATGATAGGGGACGGCAGGGGACAGCAGAAAACTTCAGAAAACATCGGAAAACGGCGGGGGACGACGGGGACGGTGGGGGACGACACAATGTCGTCCGTCCTGGTCCTTTGTTCTAACTTGTCGGGCAAGTTTTGGAAAAGACGGGACGGGATGACGAAATGCCGTCCGTCCTCGTCCTGGCCCAGGACGGACGGGCTGCCCCGTTGCGAACACTGACTGCTCCATCTCCTTTCAATCGGAGTGGCTTTAGAGGGTCATTAAATATTACTGACATATTCGGACAAAGATTACACATAAAGTGACGTCTAGAGAGCAGACAGAAAGGCAGGTATATAGGATCCCCATTAGCACCCCAATCTTTATTTATCTGCTCTTGCCGCTAAGTAGTAGACCCCCCTGCCATAACCTTAAACATTATATATCGTCTATAGCTCGCGCCTTCTATGGTAAGCAGTGGAGACAGAAAAGTCGAGTTGGACGAGCTTATAAAAAAAACAAGGGGAGGAGTCAGGGAATAACAGGAGGAAAAAGACGCCAAGAGTGAGAAGAAAATATCCAGAGAAAATGATTCAGCAGGGCGATTAAAAAGAAAAAACCACAGCAACTCTGGTCGAGGAGGGAAGGTAGAGGATAGTATCCCAGCAAATCTACCCATCCAACGAGTAGATAGGAATTCAGCATTGCATCCGCCGTCCATCGTGAAGCGGAATATCTATAGTATATATCTGGTAACTAGGAAGAAAGAGAGTGGATGGGAAAAGCAAAAGGAGGAATAAGGGAGGAGTGGAAAAGCACAGGTCGACTGCAAATAAGAGAATTGAATAAATGATGCGGAGATGGGTCTTGGTGTTCCTCCAGCGATAGAAGCGCTTCAGGGGCAAGACGGAAAGCGGTTGGGGCCAACAATATGATTATATTGAGCTGCCGCTATCTGCGGACTTGGGGACAGAATTACCATGGTTCAACGGTTTCAGCTGCCAGCCACGGGATGCCGGCAGGGTAGCAGGCCGGCCGTTAGAGCCTATTATGTCGGTATTAGAATCATGAGATTTGAATTGCATCTCTACCACAGACTCGTTCAGATACACAGCGGAGGGCGGAGGTGATGCCGAGGAACGATGGTCTGCTGTTTTGCAATTTCCATTGGCCCGCTCTAGTGAGACAGCTACAGCTCCATAATGTCGATCGGAGAGAGCTAGCGATATTGGGTTAGCTGTTATCTGGCCTGGCGGTGTGGACATCTCTCTGTTCCAAAAGCGCCTTTACTACCCCCGAATGCCCGTTTTCAGCCGCCAAAGATAGTGGCGTCCGGCTATATATGGGGTCTGCCTGGTCGGGATTGACATCCCCTCGTTCCAAAAGCATCTTGACTACCTCCTCTTGCCCGTTCTCAGCTGCCCACGTGAGTGGCGCCTGGCCATATTTAGTGTCTGCTTGGTCGGGATTGACATCCTCTCGTCCCAAAAGCATCTTTACTACCCCCGAATGCCCGTTTTCAGCCGCCCACGAGAGTGGCGTCCGGCCATATATGGTGTCTGCCTGGTCGGGATTGACATCCCCTCGTTCCAAAAACATCTTTACTATCGCCGAATGCCCGTTCTCAGCTGCCCACGATAGTGGTGTTTGACCATATTTAGTGTCTGCTTGGTCGGGATTGACGTCCTCTCGTTCCAAAAGCATCTTTACTACTCCTTCATGCCCTTTCAGAGCCCCCCACAAGAGTGGCGTCCGGCCATAGTTGGTGTCTGCCTGGTCGGGACTGATTTCCCCTCGTCCCAAAAGCAGCTTTACCACCTCCTCTTGCCCGTTCTGAGCCGCGCACGAGAGCGGTGTTTGGCCATATTTGGTGTCCGCCTGGTTGGGGTTGACGTCCCCTCGTTCCAAAAGAATCTTTACTACCCCCGAATGACCGTTCTCAGCTGCCCACAAGAGTGGCATCCGGCCATATTTGGTGTCGGCCTGGTCAGGATTGACATCCCCTCGTTCCAAAAGCATCTTTACTACCCCTGAATTCCCGTTCAGAGCCGCCCACAAAAGTGGCGTTCGGCCATATATGGTGTCTGCCTGGTCGGGATTGACTTCCACCCGTTCCAAAAGCATCTTTGCTACCTCCTCTTGCCCGCTCTGAGCCGCGCACGATAGCGGCGTTTGGCCGAACTTGGTATCTGACCGGTTGGGATCCACGTCCCCTCGTTCCAAAAGGATATTCACTACCCCCAAATGCTGGTTCCGAGCGGCCCACAATAGAGGCGTCCGGCCATAAAAAGTGTCGGCTTGGTCGGGATTGACACCCCCTCGTGCCAAAAGAATCTTTACTGTAGCCGAATGCCCGTTCCGAGCCGCCCACAAAAGTGGAGTCCGGCCATCGCTGGTGTCGGCCTGGCCAGGATCCACATCCCCTCGTTCCAAAAGCATCTTTACTATCGCCGAATGCCCGTTCTCAGCTGCCAACGAGAGTGGCGCCCGGCCATAAAAGGTGTCTGCCTGGTCCGGATTGACGCCCTCTCGTTCCAAAAGCATCTCTATTACCCGCGAATGCCCATTCCGAGCCGCCCAAAAGAGCGGCGTCTGGCCATAAAAGGTGTCTGCCCGGCCGGGATCGACATCCCCTCGTTCTAGAAACAGATTTACTGCCCTCAAATCCCCGTTCCGAGCCGCATACAAGAGCGGCGTCCAGCCAGAGCTGGTGTCTGGCTGGTTGGGATTGATGTCCCCCCGTTTCAAAAGTTTCTTTACTATCCCCGAATGCCCGTTCCGAGCTGCCCACAAGAGAGGCGTCCGGCCATAAAAGGTGTCGGCCTGGTCGGGATTGACACCTCGTTCCAAAAACATCTTTACTACCTCCTCCTGCCCACTTATCGCTGCCCATGTGAGAGCCGCACTCCCCGTGCAATCGGCTGCATTAACGTCCCATTCCTTCATATCTAATACCCCTTCAGCTATCTCCACGATCCCCAGGAATGCTACCCCGTGGAGCCCTGTAAATCCTACGGGTCCTGCCTTCCCGCGGTAGTACGGCTCCTCGAATATCTCATTATAATAACGCAATAACAGTAGTTGGGCACATATATGCCGATCAAATATATCGAGGAGTCTTAGAGCAAGTGTTTTTATATTTCCCGTCACCTCGCTTCTCGCATGCCTCCCCCAATGAACCGAAGCATAATCTAGGAAGGGAATAGTTGAGGGGGCCAAGCGCAGAGTTGGTGAAAGATCCCGGACAGATCCAAAATTAAGGTATGTCAAACAAACCTCTGCAATTGCTGAGTGAGGGTGATGGAATAGGGTCGGATCACTTGACAGATGCTCCTGAAGAGTAATGTGCACCAATCGGACAGTGGACGAAGATGCCTCGACTGTGACAAGACCAAGGCAAGATGCTACAAGTGTCCTTAACGCAGGAATTTTTTCCAGATCCGGATCGGCAGATCCTATCTCCACTCCCAAAGCATGACAAAGCTCCTCGCCTCGCAACGGCCGTTCGGAATACAACACCCACATCAGGACCTTCAGCCCTAGTACCGATTTACACCCCTTCTGCGCCTTGAGTCGTGATAGAGTTGCCGTGTAGGCCTCGCTCAGCCTATTGCCTTGTGTCATTTCTTCGAGTTTCTTTCTTCTCTGGCGGATGGTGACCTCCTCCAGAATGGCGTCGATGTTTAGCGATACAAGCAAGAATCTTCACATATTCCTTAGCAAATATACATCAACAATGGCCTTGGGGTGCCGAATTTTCCTACTCACATATCAGATATCTTCTCCAGAATAACCCTCACAATGTCTGCTCGTAACTCCCTGTTCATAGCCTCTGGCTCGGTATCCCTATTTCGCCTCATCTCCACATAATCCCGGATATCTCCCGGGCTAGGGCTTATGGGTATTACGACCGCCTTGGAGAAATATCTTTGGACATCTCCCCCGACGTGGGGCCTCCCAGTGAGGAATATTCTCGTCTTAGGGGACTCCCGAACAATGTCTCATGGTGACTCGAAAAGCTCTGGCAGGCGCTTCGGTAAACATTCGTCCAAAGCGTCGAGACAGATGAAAGCCTGGGGTAGCGAAGAAATTGCGATTTTCAACATTCCCATCAGATCCACAAGTCGCGGCACCCTACCACCGAATTCCTTTTGCCCTTTTTGAAACGCCTCCCGTAGATAATCCGGGATTCCTCCTCGACCTACTAACTGCTTTAGAATAGCCCCCATGATGTTGGCGATTGTTTGCTCTTTCTGTGAAAGGAAGTCGCAGTACAGGCCTGCAACGGCGATATCTTCCGTCCCCGCCTGGTCGCACAAGCTGTCGATCACTAGGGAACTGGTGTTTCTAGCAGTTAGCGGTATTCGCTTCCTCCAAAGAATCCTACTACTCACCTCAGATATGTCTTACCCACTCCTGGATTCCCGGAGCAAAACAAGACCTCCTTACCAGCCCCATCCTCGCTGCCTCTCCACTCTCTAAACTCCCTCGTTTCCAAAAGCCATTCCCCGACACCGTCGAACCGGTCGGTGCGCACGTTCCTATGTCTGTTATTTGGCTCCAATGGAGAGAGCCAGCGCAAAATCAGCGTATCCTCCTCGGATTTATAGAAGGTGTTGTTGAAACTACCGATTATGTTGTTGCAGTTAGTGTTGCCGTCGCCAAAGCTAACCGACCGCCTAAGTAAAGGTTGGGACATGGTATCCTATTATCTTATCCAAGGCGTTGGTTGAGCGTAGAAACGGTGTAGCGGTTCGTAGAGGTATCAGGGAGTTTATAAATATTCAGTTAACAGAGCTGAAGAAAGCGGGGTGATGAGGCTTGTTGTGCCACAACGACTCCCCAATCGTTTCCCTTCTGCAAAGGTGTATGACTAATAGGAAATACCACCCATAAACCTATTATACCACCCCACCCGTCTCCTAAATACCACCGGTGAGAAATCTGTCTTTTCTCTCTCCACCCGCCATGTCGAAGCGGTTTTTAAAATACTTCTATTGCATACCACCAAAATCCAAGCGAAGAGGCCAAATTTGATGGTATACAGTAGCACTCTTTTTTTAAAACGTTTCGACATTGCGAATAGGCGCGACTGGTAGGAGCGCATGCCAAAATGTGGTGAAAAATGGACATCTAATGACAAATGCCTTCCCCTCCCCTAAAAGAGCTACAGTACCCACCCTAACGCCCACCCGCAAATAGGACACTTCCGAATAAGAGGACCCGTTTCAAAATAAGAAAGAGGAGAATCGCCCTACGAAAATACCATCTTAGAATCAACCCCTAAAACTATTACCGTTGGGTCACTGTGTGGTCGCTGACGGGGAAGTCGGCACTACTACTTGTGGCGGTTCGGGGGATTGGAATATGAGAGGGAAGGTAATGGATTAGGGCTTGGAATTCAGGACTCAGAGAGTGAGGCTGAGAAATTTCTCATACGGGAATTGAGGCTGTTAGTGCAATGTCCTCGCCGCAATGCAACCGGGAGTGGTGTGCGATTGGGAGTTGCATGCGCGTTAAGGAACTGGATCTGCGTCCAGGTGAGGCTTTGCTTCGATTATATCACTACCTATCTAAGTGGAATATTTATTTCGAGCTAAAGAGATGTCAATTGATTGAAGCCTAATGCGGTAGAAACCCTCTGCAAACAAAACCAACCGTAGCAACTCGGCAAAAAATTAAAGTAGGATTGAGTTCTTGCTATATAATGCTATCAACTTACGGATAAGGTGTTGAGTAGATGCTTCCACGGCTAGAGATATCGTGCTACCCCGGATGCGGGGGGGGGTGTTGCAAACTCATTCAGATTTCTCACTATAAGTTACCCTATGGGGTGCTCGGCGCCGTGAGACGGGTAAGATGGCTGCTGGTTCCCACGAAGATAGTCACTCTGTTACTGCGTTACAATATTTGAGGTTAGTAGTTAGCATCGAGGGAAATGGAGGGATCCCCGATCCCTGGCCTCTAAGATTGCCGCCACTATCAAGTGTTTAATTATGACAGGAGCAGTCTGTTGAAACTTACTACGGCTGGACCTAGTGTTTCACGTCCTCACCAGAATCACTCGGTGTTTTGAAAATTCTGATATGCGTTTGACTAGTATAGTGGAAACATGTAATCAGACAGACTAGCACTAGCTACCAACTATGAGACTGGATTTGTATTGGGATAGTTTGAGATGCGAGACAGTGGAGGATTTCCTACATTTTCCTTGCGTCTTTCCTTTTTCTGTCTCTCTGTTTTTCACCAACTGTGTCTCTATAAGAGACCATCTTGTTCCAGATTCTTTTCCAATATCGTTCATCAACGTCCATCATCATCATTCTTTATGTTTCTCTTCTTTCTTCTTTAAAATAAGAATCAAGTCTTTTTGTCGCTTGCCTTGTTGCCCTCGTATTCGAGTGAATATATCAACCGTCCGAGTAGGCTCTACGATATTTTAAGACAGACATGGGAATTTGGACTTTGTTTCCCCAATTATCATTTTTCCCGAGACAGAGGTTCAATTTATTTCGACTATCCTAAGATTATTATTACAGTAGGGGCCTCATATGTCTTCCCTTTGACCGTAATCCCCTTGAATTACACAGTACTCACCCTCCTTTACCGACAGTACTTCGGGAAGCTGAATATTTAGTGAGGACTTCAGCAAAATATCGATTAGAGGAGGTATTCTTAGCAAAGACAAGCGAGTACCCTCAGATGCAGCAAATATATTATGTAAAACTTTTTTTATTAGCAGGTTTATTTTTCCTTGAATTCTTGTATGTTCGATCCCCACAAGGCAAATCCTGTCAGTTTCGGTTGTTAGCAACTATAATTACTACTGGATTCAATCCCAAAAAACTCTACTTTCCTTGTCTTAATAAGGTGCTCTTTTGAATAGTCCCCCAACAAAAGTAACCAAACATTTGACGCTGCAATATTCTACTACTAGCATCTCAATTTAGCCTCTTCATTCCTGAACTCACCGTTCCTTTACCACAACAACACAATCTCAATAAAACCTTTGGATGACACGGAAAGTATTATTTAGGATTATGTTTATTTTATTTTTAAATATTTTTTTGGTTTTGGTTTTTGAGGTCATTTATTGAGTTGTGTGTTGACATGACAGTGAGTGTCTTTGCAGAACATTCGGTTAATTTTGCTAAGGAACAATATTATTCCCTCAACAGGGTAAAAGTACTCCCCTACCTGAAATCTAACATTGCTCCTTATGAACTAAATGATAGTTGTCCATCAATATTGAACACAAGGCTTATTAACTCTATCATAAGACCTTATTAGGTTTGGCTTTTCTGTTTTGATGCTCTACTATAGTCTCCTGCCTTTTCAGGATTTTAAATCATAATATTATAATATGGGCAATAAAATAATTAATTACTAAAAAAAGAAAAAAAGCTTACATGATGTACTTGCTACGAAGTCTGCCGTTACAGTGGGATATTACTCAAAATTGATGGCATAATATTATCAGACTTTTGTTGATCATATTGTCCACGTGCTTCCCCCAAATACTCTTTGGCCTTACCGTTTCCCACCCGGATTTGTGCTCTGTGAGGTAGCATGTCAGGGGCCTGGACACTATACAGAATGGTATTATGTGACAAATACACCCCACCAATGAGGAGCCATCTCTTGGGCTGCTGAAACAGTGGAAAATTTTATTTCACCCCTCTCAGCCTTTGGGACAGGAATTATTAAGGTGCTCTCTGAGTATTCTTCGGTGATGGTGTGCTTGGCACAATCATATTGCTAATATTAGTTATGGTCTGGGTTTTTTTCACCTGCGAATTTGCTAATAATTAACCAAATTTGCGTATTAACCTGTGTCTCAGACACACGAGGGGGAATAAAGATCTTCCACCGTTTCAGTATCCAAGAGAAACCGTTGAGCCCCAAAAAACCCTTGCGATTCGCTGTCGAACTGTCCTTCTATGGCGGGGCGTAACTTAAGCCCAATAGTTTTGGTCTATCATAGCAAGGAAATAAAATTTCCAAAAGGAGAGCAAATACAACCAAAGGGTCTAGGCTGTATCTTTTCAGTAAAGTGCAAATTGTTCCCAGCGGCCTCTTGCCTCTGGATCCAGACATTGGCGACCTAACAGAGGTAGAGTATTGAAAAGGTTTTTGCAACAACCATGCCTAGGGAAGCAATGCAGTCACCGTTACACGACAGGCAGTATGATAGCAAAAAAGGCCCTGTCCCGCTTTCGGACAAATTGTGCCGGCCACCAGTGAAGCGACATACCACCCACTGGGATTGCGTCTTTAGAAACCCTCAATGGGGGGAGAGGACTTCGTTTTCCTTCCGCTGCGCCCCAAGCTATGATAGGTGAAAATAAAAATGCCAAAATGCCACCTCTCTGGGTAAGGCTCTACCTCCGGAGGGGGCTCTAGCTGTGCAAGTGCTAGGAGGGATGTTTTCGCACAGTTACCTTAGAAAACTTTCCCACTGGTCCTTGGAACAGCCGAGTGTCCTGGAAAGCCAATCATATTGTCAGGGTCATTGCTAGGTTCAGACAAAATACCACAGTAAAGGCCGGTGATAGGTCTTGGCATGACGAATCATTTTCCCAACCCTCTCTTGCTCCCCAAGCGCCCTTAAAGCAGCCATGTCATAGCTCACGAGGAAACACTCAGTATACCAATATTCATGTCTCCGCTACGATATCGGGCTAACACTGATTTATGAAAAAAAATATCAAAAAACTATCTGCTGAATGACGAGAGAAACCCCAACATTTTGAAAGGACAGTGGTGCCCAAGCACTAACTAAATGTTCGTGCTAATTAAGGAAAAAGAAGAAACAACCTTAAGAGTCCAAGGTCTGATGACGTAACTAAATTTACTTGCGCGAGCAATTACTAGATAAGAACCCAAAGCCTTTTATAATGGCCAACCGCTCAACTAGAATGAGAGCACGGAACAATGTGGGGGAGTGTGATGTGTTGCGGGGCAGAGAAAAAATAAATAAGAGAATGTTGGTATTGCACGTTGACAGAACTAACCGAACATCAACTACGAGTAAGAGGAAAAACTCCGGTTATGAAAACACCCCCCCCCCCACTGACGCTACCATACCGATAGCCAAAATGAAAATAAAAAAGACTATTTGGCCCAACTGCAGAAGAGGAAGCTTAGAATCCTAAACAAGAAGGAATTGACGAAATGATTTGGTTTTGGGGTTGAGGTGCAGGGCTCTTGGGAGTATTTGGTTGCTTTGCATCTTTTGTGTTCAGTTAACTTTGTCCAAGCAACAAAACCTAGAACCCCTTAGCGGGATCGAACATAGGGAACCTCAGTGCGATGCCTACTGAATTTTTGAGAAGTCTTTACGGATTCGCGCTGATGGCGGCATCCAAGAGAACGCCAGCATAATACTACGGTCAATTCCTCCCCGATCAGCCACAATCCCGAGGCGGCTGCCGATAAAGAACAGAATAAAGAACACTAACCCCGACAAGGTCACCGCTCTGTTGTGCGGCCCTCATCCCTTCCCGTATGGCCACCTTCTGAGCAACAAGCTCCTCCTCAGTTGTTTCCATGCTGTCGGAACGCGGGCCGGATTCGATGGTCCTCAACCTCCTCTCTTCCTCCGCCTCGTTGCCCTCTTCTAATTTGATTATATCGGTATGGTCAGCTCCACTTACTTCTAGTGCTTCCATAGGGTTAGGGTTGTGGTAGTGGGTTGAGCCAAGCCCTATTTTCATCGAAGTCGGGGTACTCATGTCTCATGAGGCATAGATTTCCCCTTGAAAGTCAACGGGCAGGTGGGCGGGGATGGGCTGATCTTGATAAAGATAGAGGCGGAATGGAGCTTGTGAGATAATTATTTTACCGATAGAGGAGGAGGGACCCTTAGTGGGCATCGAACACCCGGGCAGGGCTTCATGGGGATGGCTAGGCATGATTAGCGAACGAGTTTGATGCTTTTGACAAACTTGCTGGTCCTGGTTGTGCTGGACGAGTGAATGGAAGTAGGTTGGCAAGTGGGTGGACGTCAAGAGAGAGGAGAGAACCCCAAGGGTAATTTGCTAAAGTAAGAGTGGAAGGCCGTCCGCTTGTGTAGTGGTAGAACACGGTGGGCGAGAAGGGTAATTGTCACTTATATAGGGTATGACTATGGGGGACTTGGAGGCTGTTGGGACTTGGAGATGCGCTGCATGCTGGGTGCTCAATATTGGGGGGGCGCGCCGGCGAGGGAGGGGGTCTCGGTGGTCGGGGGTGTATAATGATTCCCGCATGGAATCATAAGATATCACTCATGACGTTTGATCCCAGCTCCGTCTAAAACAGAAACCAGGCTAAAGAGGAAAGCTTTGGTTTGTACTCCACACCACATCAAAGATGTGATGCGAGTATTTTTATGAATCGCTAACCAATCGTCAGGTGAATAGTGTACAAAACATCACCAATAATCGTGCAGTGGGTGATCCCTTATGATCTGCATGGCTCCGGTGGTTCTAGTACTCGCGGTAGGGGCAAAGTATTGGAACACAAACAGGGGGGTAGTTGTCTGTGCGAGGAACAGAAAAAAGAGCGGTTAGTTTCCTTCTTAGGTATCCGGCGATCTGAATGAAGGAAATTTTGCATTGGCTATCTTGACCCTAGTTTGTTCCAATACTTCACCCCTACCGCGAGTAAGCTAGTTAGAAGGAAACCCACAAGGGTGACAGATTGGCCAGTCTCTACTCCCCTGTTCCACCCCACGATTTCGCGCACTGAGTGGCCAATAGCTAGTGAGCTTGGCACAGCCCAAAACCTTGTGCATACCACAATTCTTGAGACAAGTCCCCCGACCCAATGACAAGAAAGGCGACCGCACCCCGAATCACCGGACCCGCAATTGTGATTAGCTGGAGGACGCTTGTGGTTTAACGGGGACAGTGGGGGCCTGCGGGGCGCAGAATTTTCCTGCTACGCCTACGCTAGCCTGGGTTCCTTGTCGCATAGTTTCGCGGTCCTCTAGGCGAGTGTTAGAGCGCTCCCCTTTAGCGGATCACGCGAGTTACAAAATTGTTCAACGTTGGAGAACGAATTGGGGTTGCTCTCTCCACAAAAAAAAAACCCCCCTTGGCTGCTACTCCCAAGCTTTCACCGCAGGGACAATTCCCCATCACCAAAGCGTCACCCCTAGAAGGATTTCAAGGTTGGTCATCGTGAGGGATCGTGATTGCCAAGACAGGAGCACTTGTGTCCGTCCATACATCAAATACTTGAGCTGTGGTGCTGGAACTACATTCATAACTAGTGGGGCGCAAGCGATAATTAGTCGGATAATCTTGAGAATTTTCCTGGCCAGGTCGCATTCTGGATGAGTAAACTATTTGGATACCATGCGCTTCGTAGTAAACACTTTCCGATACAAGTGTTCGAATACAGTATCGGCTCTGCACTGCACCACACAGTACCAACTACCACGAAGTAGGCAACCGAAAAAGTGAAACCGCTTGTATAGAATCGCTGTTTTCTTTGGCCCATAAAAAAGGGGTGGGAGAGACCAAAATAAAAATAGAAATAGAAATTAATTTTTATATGTGATTCCTATTTTTTTGGTTTATATACTATTTTTTTACTGTTTGAAAGGGTTTTTCCTCCCTCGCCTAAAAGTGGTATGTCTTGGGTGCTTTGTTGTGCTAAGATGCTAAGCGGAACCACAGTGGATGGATTGTCCTCGTTGATCGGGGTTCTGCGGCTGAGAGAGTGCGCAATGTATGGGGCTGGTTAACTTACACGTCTCGACAAACCTCTCTTTTGACCAAAAGGAAATTCCATCATGCGCACTCATGCAAGTGTAGGGGAGCCCCTTCATCGCAACAACCTCCATCCTTGCCGACACACAGTCACCCATTCAATCTCTCACCTCCGCTCCTCCCAACCGATTCCCCTTTTCCAGACAGGGTCCTCGGTAGTTCCTCGAGTCGTCAGATAAGGTCACGGACAGGATACGGTAACCAGTGCCGTACCGTATCGCACCTCACACATACCGGTACTTGCCTGACGTTTGTAAAAACGACTGCTCTTGCATATGTGCAAAAAATCGACCAGAGCCTCAGGATTTGGGTGGTATGCAAGAGCAGTCGTTTTTGCAACGTCATGCAATTGGGAGCAGCCGAGTACGTTTTAAATGCCCTTACAGCCTTGCCTCAACTTACAACACCCCTCCTGACGTATGCAAGCTGTGGCGCGATCGTATACTTTCTTTTCTTGTCGCACACCATATGTCTGATGCGCGGCGGCGGAAACAATCTCCTCGAATCCCGAGAAAACCGCTTAATAGCTTCGCCTATCGCTCAGTTCTCCTTAAAAAATAAAAGGGAAAATAACCGAAGGGTTCAAGTAATTCTTTGTTTTCCCTTTGACGTTCTTCAATTTCTTCGCCCTGTTTGAGGGATAAAAAGAGAGGAAATGGCGTGTAAATATTTTGCCGTTCTGTGTTTTGGTACAAGTTTCACTTTTTCTATGGTACTTGTACGATATTTCCAGATCTGTGGCACACGGAAGGACTACTCGCCAAGCAAATGGCATCCGGAACCCTTCTCGGATTTCTAGTGGAAGTGACCCCCGGGTAAATCCTTGGGGTGGGTGGGGTTCGGAATGAGAAAACCTTTTAAATACCATGCATTTTTGTGCATACCTTTCGGATACCATCCTTGGCCGAGACATACCATCCAAAAGGTTTCACATTACAACAAAAAGTAAACCATTCTCAGAGTTTCAGCAGCT
>Ga0307509_10005932_pt1 | contig 16715 bp, 15 predicted proteins | sample 10_EM_MG_FD_202245 | JGI IMG/M metagenome (GOLD analysis project Ga0307509, IMG submission 202245) | Populus trichocarpa ectomycorrhiza microbial communities from riparian zone in the Pacific Northwest, United States - 10_EM | ecosystem: Host-associated > Plants > Roots > Unclassified | place... | reverse complement strand
AATCTCTTTACTATTTAAGTGGTTTATGTCTTTCCTATTATTCCATGTGTAGTTAGCGGTAATAAGCAATCTTGACCGTTGTCTAATCTACTTCTTCGTCTGAGTATCGAGCGCATATTGCAACACCGTCTTTCACCCATACTAGCTCCGAGGTAACAAATCCTGGGGCAGACTTGACAAGTTTCAGTTTCTCTAATAAAACCGTGAATTCCAAAGGCATTATACGAGTATCATACTTAAGAAGTAGTAATTTGGGGTCATAAAAGTCAGTTGAAATCTAGTTGGCTACGGTACTTGAACTCGGATAATCGGATCATGTATTAGGACGTTGGAGTCGGCTCTCCCGGTGTAAGGTCTTGTACTTTTTCCATCTTCATTTAAGGTCCCATTGTCAAGGAGTTAGTTATTATGGTACCCATCAATCATTTCTCTATTCTCCTTAGGGGATGTCTCGAGAACTATTAATAATCATTCTATTTTAGTCATCTGTTGTGCGCCGCGAGTGTTATCGTACTCGTACAGTACATACAACATGGGCTTCGCTGCTCTGTGCTCAACTTGGCCCTAAAGTGAAAGAGTTCGGATGAGTGCTGATATTACTCACAAACTTATTGGTCCTCTGCCGCAATGAGAATTCGAGGAGGCAAGTACAAGCTATCGCTGGGGCACTCGCAGAGGTAAGAGGCAAGTTAGGTTACCCGATAACAAGTGTGGGATTCACGAAATATGGCAAAATTCCGTGCTTATCTCAGCGCTCACTCATATCCACGACCCCCTCTATCGGGTACTGTTTGCCTAGCTGCGGGTACTACTCATACTCATAGCCGGGCCCTCGGGCCATTGGGAACGACCGCAATTTCCTTCGCAATGTTCCGTATTGACAAAGCATTTAACAAGGTTAGAGGAGACACTTCCCCAAAGCTCCACACTCACATCCTCAGGAAAGGATAGGGCCTTCTAGATACATACAATTCCCTCAGCACACTTCCGCCATCAATACCTGCAAAAGGTCGATTAAATAGGAAAAATACTCATTTGACTCGCGGGTATTATGAGCTCACTGCCCATACACAGCCAAAGGCCAAGAAACTCACTGCCGAAAGCCCACCGCCTGCCCTGCTTACATAATTACCTCGTCAAACAGATCCTAGGCAACTTAGGCTTCAGGGCATAGGGCTTAACCCTAACTTTTTTCGCGAGGGACCGTCACGGTTACCTTCTCAACGTCAACCACCTCGCGAGAAGGTAACAAAGGGGGTATGTAGTAATATAAAGAAAGGAGAGGAGTGGGCAGAATCAATAAAGATAATCCTATAGCAGATAAACAAGGTTCACGTAACGCAATCTCATGTCTTCTCCGTTGAGCCTATAGGATCACCATCGGTTAAGGAATGGTTGGTTGGGCGATGAATGTTTGGTGATAGCGACGGGTCAACCCGGTTATCACACGCTGGGCCAACCCACCACTTCCTTGCTTAGGTAAGCAGGCCCATAGAACGGACCATGAAGTACTATAGACTTCAAGACTTGTCTGTCATTGACACTAAGTATGGCGTATGGCTTTTTTTTTTTACGTTTTGGGGCATTATACCGGTATATTACTTCCTAAAAGGTCACAATTGAGTCTTGACTTTAGGCCAACCATGGCTTGTTCAACCTTCAAGAAACGATATTTGGGGGGAGAGCTACCGAGAGGTATCTTTCTGGGTCCGTTTTTTTCCATCGTGCAGGTCCTTGTAGTGGACTATTCCTGTCAAGCGGAAGCGGGGGGGAGGCCCTGTCGACGGAACAAAATAAATCTTTATCATATCAGGGCGGCCCATTGAGTAAAGATCCTCAAAGGCGACCTTTCAGGATACCCAGTGCGGGTACTACTGACCTTAGGTTCTTCATTGGAATGACATTCTGGTGGTGGTGGGGATACAGGGAAATTATAATACATTTTTTTTGCTCCAAGAGCGAATGCAAAATGAAGATATGAGTGAGCGCCGACGTTGAAGAGAGGAGAGGTAGACGAGATATAGCAAGAGGTGTGCACACTCCCCGGAACAGTTCTACAAAACTCCGAAAATCAAAAACCATATATATGTACAGTGTGAAAGGGGCGCCCCAGGCCCATTCTACCATTCAAGCCCATTGATCTTCTTTTCCGTCGGACTTCCATTCCCATCTAACACCTCGGTAGGCTTAGTGGCCTTCCGTCCCTTGTTACTAGTATTTTTATCCATGTCCTTGAAGGGGTCTTCCGACTCCTCCTTCTTGACCTTCCACCTCTCGGTCCCCAACAAAGAGTCTAACTCCGCAACGCTCGGCAGCTTCAAGTAAACCCACCCGTCACTTCGCTCCTCCACGTCAAACGTCGCAATACTAACTTCTTCATCATTCGCACACCCGCCGGGAGTCTTGCCTTCAAGTGTGTAATTCCTCTTATGATATGGGCAACTAACCCACATTTTCCTCTTCTCCTTGCCCTCTTCCGTACCGTCGTCTGGGTCTTCGCCTATGAGGCCGTCCGAGAGCACGAAGGCCCGTTTGTGAGGACACATCTGCTGCGTGGCGTAGTATTTGCCCCTCACTTTGAAGATGGCGAGCTGGGTGTCGCCGCGCTTGACTGCGGCAGATACCGGTGTTGCGGAGGTTGCATTGGAGAAGTACGAGGCTTCGATAATCGGTTGCCAGGCGAGATTTGACCAACGGTGGTTCTTGAAATCGTATTTCACACTTGCTTTGGGCCAATATGTTGGCCTAGATTGGGAGCGCTCATTGATAATTTCTATGGTCTCGCTGGCCTCCGAGGTGTTTGCAAATTGCTGGAATTGCCTAGGAATAATGAGTTAGTATTTCTCCATCAGACGTTAGGGTAAGGGCGAGTGCATACTTTCGCCGTTCTTCGTCTTTGACGACTTCCGTCCATTCGCAGAAGTAGGTCTGCACCAAGTCTTGCATCTCCTTTTCGAGCTGGTCGCAAATCCCGAGCTTGTCGTCCAGGATTACTTCCTTTAGGTACTTGATTCCTCCCGGGAGATTTTCCATCCAACGGGCAGTTCGCTGGAGCCTATCTGCAGTACGGATGTAGAACATTAGGTAGCGGTCCAGAATCGGAATAACCCTTTCGATGGGGCAATCCTTGATTAAGAGTTCCGAGTGACGAGGTTTGGAGCCCCCATTTCCGGCAACAAAGATGTTGTATCCTGTCTCAGTGGCAATGAGGCCAAAGCTAGAATCGAAGGTTAGCATAGGGCAGATGCTTTAGAGGAGTTGGGGAGGTTACTCTTTGTTCTGGGCTTCTGCACACTCCCGAATACATCCCGAAACACCAGATTTGATTTTATGTGGTGCGCGGATACTTTTATACCGCTCTTCCAGCCTAATTGCCATACCAACACTGTCGCCGACACCAAATCGGCACCACGTGGTCCCTACACAGCTCTAGGATAACGTTGTCAGCAAGTCTCGAGAATTGAAATCAGTGCAGAACAAACCTTGACTGTTCTCAAACTCTTGGCGTAAGCGTGTCCACTCTCCATCCCCGCCTCTACAAGCTCCGTCCAGATAGCTACCAAATCTTGTTTTCGCGCACCAAACATATCAATTCTCTGCCCACCAGTGATCTTGCAATATAAATTGTACTTCTTTGCTACGGTACCGATAGCGATGAGTTTCTCGGGTGTAATTTCCCCACCCGGCACTCTGGGAACAACCGAGAAAGTCCCGTTTCGCTGAATGTTTGCAAGGAACTTATCGTTCGTCTCTTGAAGCATGTGCATGGGTTTATCCATTACGTGCTGATTGAAAAGAGAAGCGAATATAGACGCCATAGTCGGCTTGCATACCTCGCAGCCAAGTGATTCAGGATCTTTACCGCACTCACGCATTACTTCGGGGAAGGTTTTTATTTCCTATGGATGTCAGCGTGTCCTTGAATGGTGCATGAGGGAACCAACCTTCACTTTAATGATATTGAAGAGGTCAACACGGGAGTAGGGGAAGTGTGGGCAGACTGTGGAGGGTTAGCAGTGGCATAGCGAGGCAGAGCGAGTGGCCTACGATGATTTGAGACCTCGGCTCCCATGGCCTTCATCTCTGCATTGAAAATTGACTGAACGAGCGGCATGCAGCCAGCACATCCAGTGCCGGCTTTTGTGCAAGACTTGACCTCTCCCAAGCTCTTGCAGCTGCCGTCTTTGACTACTTTGCTAATATCTCCTTTCGTTACATTGTGGCATGAGCAAATCTGGGTATCGTCGTCCCTGGCATCACGTTAGCAAGCCCCCGCAGAATTAGCTAAAGAAAGAAAGAGAAACTTACAAGTCGTCTGGGTTCTCCTCTCCCTCGGTTTTTGCTCCCAATATTAACTGCGAAGGTGGAATTTCCAAAGCTTTCCCGGACTTGACCATTCCTACGAGCTTGATATAGTCTAGTGTATCCCCAATAATCATTCCACCAAGTAGATATTTTCCATCTGATGTAAAGATGTACTTTTTATAAACAGCTTGGAAGGGATCTCGGTAACTGAGAGCTTTGACTTCTCTTCCTCTCCTCTCCTGGCTTGGGGAGCGACCAGGTAACTCTTTAGGTCCATCTCGGTCAGCGAAGAAGTCACCGAAGGAGGCGACGTTGACACCAAGCAATTTCAGCTTGGTTGAAAGATCGGGGCGTCTGAAAGCTTTCGGTGTCTCCGAATGGCCATGCAGAGCCGATTTACAGAGGTTGAATGCAAGGACTTCGGCCATCTCGACTCCGGGAGCAATTAGACCAAAGGTCTGATTTTCCCATGAAGCACATTCTCCAATCGCATAAATTCCGGGGACGGTTGTTTCGACACTATTGACCACTCACAGTAAGAACAAGGTAATTTGAGAAATTAAGATCCAAATCGTAGGATATACTCTTTGTTAATGATAAAACCCCCTCGACTAGCAGTCTTGATCCCGGCACTACCAGCGAGCTCATCTCTAGGTTTGATACCAATCTATGTAAAGGTTAGCATTGATTGCCGTCGAGTAAGCATAGGAGAACTCACAGCGAAGCAAATACAGGTGGTTTCCATGGTCTCTCCATCCTCAAATGTGACACTCTCAGTTTGATTATTCTCGTTGGAATTGATCCTTTTAATCTTTCGGCAGCTCAGTACGTCGAGCCCCAGCTCTGTAACCTTCTCGAGCACTAATTTCCCAGCGTCTTGATCCAGTTGCCTTGACAAAACCCAAGGGTTTTTATCAATCAACTTGACAGATCCAAACTGCTCGAGGTCCATCATCGCCTTCGCCGCCTCAAGGCCAAGTAATCCGCCACCTACTACACAACCGGTTGATCCATTTACCGTAGCAGAGAATGATATCAACTTCTCTAAATCCTCGATATTCCGGTAAACAAATACTCCCTTGCTGTCATGTCCGGGTGTATTTGACGGAACGACCGCATCCGAGCCAGTTGCTAAGACGAGGATATCGTAGCTTACATCATAGCCGGCGGATGTTGTTATTGATTTCGTTACAGGATCGATTGATGTGACTCTGGTGTTGATTTTGTGGTTTAGAACATCTGGTTGTGACTCGTACTAATATTTCGGTTAGTCCACATACTTTCTCTGGCCGGGGCAAAGTAGTATCTGCTAGTGTCTAGTACATACCCATTCTTTTGGATTCAAGTAAAGATCCTCAACTTTTCGGTGTTCGAAAAATGAAGTCAATCCCACACGGTTGTATGCAACATGAGACTCTTCACCAATAACTACAATCTCGTACTGTTTGTTTTCGACATCAAGCTTTAGGATCTTTTCACTAACGCAAAGGATTAGCCAGCGACCAAATTATTTATTAGGAAGAAAGCATACATGAATGCAACTGCTACCATCCCCAGGCCAACAACCACTATTCGTTTTCTCTGAGGCATTGACGAAGCTGTGCCGTCTGCACCATTTGTCATATCGTTCGTTGTTTCATTGGCTCCACCGGGCACAGTGGGACTATCCCCGTTGGCAATTGAAGGTCCGCTCTCCATCTCTACCGGTACCAATATTGTGTCTTCGCTCTTGATACTCAGAGGAACCTCTATTGCTACTGGCAACTTTGTAGAGCTAGATGTGTATCTCAGAAACGCGAGGATAACGAGACAAAGAAGATCCAGAAAATAATCCATAGTAGCACTTTATCAATAGGTTAAGTTTGCCACAACTGATAACAACTTTTCCTCAGTCCGTGCGATAACGGGAGCGCTAGAAAAAGATAAGAATGATCACGTAGTCGGGAGGACATCAGAACTAGAGGCCCCCACCAGGGGTCGGTTCCTAGATATTGCCTGCCCGTGCCAGATCCATTGCCGCAAATTAAAAACACTTTGTTTGTCAAAGGAGATATTTTCCATTACCGCTGCACTACCGGAGCAAAAAAAAAAAAGCCTAGAGACGCCCGAGTCAAGAAATTGAACCCTGTTTAAGGGAAATCCCAAATCCCGCTACAGTGATGGATTCTCAAACTGAAAAGATATTATAATATTGTACAAGCACATATTAACTCAGCTGCTTTTCAAATACGGATATTATACCCGCGGAACCATTCCTCATATTTCTCATTATTAGTAATATTATATACGGCAAACTACGGGGGAGGGACTCACCCGTCGGGCGTCTCGGAAAATCCTAGTAGCGCTATAAAAATAATTAAGGAATCTCACGGGAGAGAGGGGGTCGATAACCATGTTGTTGGAACCGACCCTGGCTGGAACAGACCAATCAGGGTGCTGCCGACGGAGGATGCTTCGGACCCTGGTAACTTGGACGGAGAAAACCCCCGCGGAAACTTAGCTAAGAAATGGCCGACAGAAGAGTGTGATAGGCAACAGGCCGTTTGATAACGGAAAAACCCCAAAGACGCCTCCTCAAAGAAATATCCGATGCGTCCGCAAGGTCAGTTATTATGAATAGACTGATATGAAGATCGTGCCAGTGTTTAGTGGCTAGCTGAAGAAAAAAAAGTTCCTGCGATAAGTGCCAGCATGTGCTTGTGGCTTAGTTAAGAACCGTCTAGCCTGCGGAATTCTCGATACGACGTGCTCGCCAAGCTTACTAGCTGAAGCGCCAGTGCAGCGTTGTTCCCACCTAGAACGTGTTGTGTGTAGCATTCCGATGGCCGTTGTTTGGGGAGGAGGACAAGTCACTAATTCATCGGGTGATAATTGGTGAAGGGGAATAGAAACAATTGATATGGGGGGTATTAGAAGTGGGCTGCATTCTCAGCAGCCCCCGCAAGAAAAAAGAAATGAATGAATGAATGAAAATAATAAATAATATGGAGGGGGTATTGGGGGCCCCCTTGGGAATGGCGTGGGGTTTTAAAAGCATATTTCTTCAGATCTCCTATCAGACCGGTAGCTATGATATCGAATGGAATACAGTACGGTATGATACTCGGCCATCGTAAAATTTACTCGTCTAAAGATTCTCAAACCCCCATTATTAATTTTTTTCTCGGTAGGCAGCTCAAACAAATCGAAATATTCGCTTATGGAGGGCAAGCGGGGAAATGTGCAGAAGTACCAGGGGTTACACCTTTATTTCTAATCGCTATGAACATTCGCAAGAAAACACCAAAAAAGAGTAAAAAAAAATACATGATCATAAACCCAAATCTACAAAATCCATCTAACATCGGCAAGAAGAATAAGAGTGTCTAGAAAAATACCATGTCACTTTCCCCCCACCCGGCAGCTATCAGCAGCTCCCGAACGCTCTTCTCTAATGGCTCAGGCCCACATATCAGCGTTAAGGGTTTGCCACCCCCGCTCCCCTGCGAGTAATTCTGTTTGATGAGATCCCACCCAATTCTACCCCTCTCGCCCTGCCACCCCTCAGAAGGCTTTGAAAGTGTGTGGATAATCTTGCACCTTTCTGGATGTGTCGCTGCAAATGAATCTAGGTCCTCTCGGCATAGAATATCTTCCTCGGTCCGGTTTCCATCGAGGACGACGCATGTTGTAGGGTCCGTAGGGTCTGAGAGGACTGCCCTGAGGACTTGGAAAATAGGAGTTATCCCACTTCCACCACAGATCATAAGGAATGATGTGACATTGACCCGATTATCCAGAAGAGAGACGACACCTTGTCCTTGGTATATGAGTTTACCAACGGGGCCTTTGAAGGACGATGTATGACCGATTTCTATTATCAGGTTAGCAATAGAGTCATAGGGATCCATGATAGAGGGGAAACCTACGTAGTTTATCCATAGCTTGTGTCATCTTCCCACCCGGAGTAGTTTGTGTATCGAAGTATACCTTGACAAGCAACCGAACAACACCCATTTCCGTGTTACATGAGATGGGAGTGTACGGCCGTGTAATCACCTCTCCCGTCTTTTCGTCCCGTATCTTAATGAGAAGATGTTGTCCGACGGGAAGACCCAGTGTTTGTGTTGGGCTATCGAGCTTGAAGGCGAATATTCTAGTATCCCATGATACCACTTCTTTCTCTACGAGAGTTGCTTCGCACCATGCTCGAGGATCCAGGAATGTTTCCGAGGGCTCCTTCTTGGACAATGTGGCCTGCTCAAGGAGAGCTTCACGTGCAGCAGGACTCAGGGTACCAATGTGGTATTTTGGCATCATTGCTTTCGCGCTCTCGCTATCTGATAAAGCGTTAGCTCTCTGGTTCTAGATTGGAAAGGGAGTGACCTACGAATCCCTACAAACTCATCAGTGGCATCTTGCCCCGCAGCGGATATAATGCTCGTAGCTCCTCCTGGATGTTCTTCAAGAAAAGGTTTTCCATCATATACTTCTCCTTCGACAACAAACCAAGGTTCGGTGGCGTTGTCATGACTTCGGAGTTCCTCGATTTCAATTGTCCTCTTCACGGAATCGCTCGTCATCTTCACAACATCTCGTACTTTAGGCGCCCTGACAGTTGAATCAGTAGCAGACTCCTGCCCAACCACCTTCTCACCCCAATTGGGGCCCAATAAATCGCCCCCCTCATTCTTCACCCGCTCCATCCATCCACCCCTTAGCAGGGCCGGTTGGGTCGGGTGTTCAAATCTAACATGTCCACTTTCTTTACGGACTGCGACCCTGAACCATGAATTGTGCATCATGCCCAACACCGACCAATATGTATCTCTGGGTTGGGTGTTCATGCTATCGTCCATGGCTCTAACAACGATATCATCCGCAGCAATCAAGGCAGAGACAGGAACATCCAGAGACCAAAAGCACCAACACAAACAAGCGTCTCGTGCGCCAACGTCGAGGCGACCTCCGAACAGAGTAGCGTCTCCAGGCACAGATCGGTACAAGTCTTCAGGATATTCTATTGAGGATAGGGTCCAGCCTTGAAAGTAGAAGCGGAAATGATATCAGTATTAGACGAAGGGTGTACTTGGGCGATTGGGAAAAACCTACTTCGGCCTTTGTCAAGGGAAATCTCAACACGAGTAATCCTCCTCCCAGCCCCAGCATAGGCGTACCCCTTAAGGTTGTATTCCTCTTTTGCTGTCTCTAGAGACAGTTTCTCGTCGTGCGCGGGATATGCAATCGCTGAATTAACAGAAAGATCATAAATCGCGTATCGCTCATCGGTCCACCAGTCCTTGTTCTTCTTCCCCATCTCTGGCGTGACCATGGTTGGCAGAACCCTATTATCGTAGATATGGTACCAATTCTGGCTTGGACCCTCCGTGATGATAAGCCTCTTTAACCACTTTACAGATCTCCCACCAATCATGGATGGGACAACCACTCTGAGTGGACGTCCGTGATCAGGGCGAAGTTCTTCCCCATTCATTTTGTGTGCGAGCATAATCCCGCGGTTCGGATCGTATATTTGAGAAAGGCGGATGGAAGTACCATAGTTTCCATTTGGGAGCTCGTCTGCCCCCTCCATACAAAGATATCTAGCATTTCTTTGAGGCTTTGCAGCAGCAATAACGGACGCCAAAAGAGGCCCTGTGAAGAGCGAGGTCGAGACACCCGCAGCGCCCCATGAGAAACCTTGAGATTTGCGAACCTGATTTTGCTCTTTTCGACGGTTTCCGGCACAGACAAGAGTCACAGGAAGGGTAACCTGTTCGAACTCTTTCATAATTTGACTTAAGTTCAAAGTTAGGGGGTTTTCTACCAACCTTTTACGCAATATCCAATGTTAGTTCAATATATCCACCTAGTCGTAACTAATAATCATATTCTAACTTACCCTTCAATCGTTATTGTCCAGTCCAACACTTCGTCATCCTTCACTTCTGGAACGGCCCCATGGTTTCGGACATAAAAGAGTTCCGGGGGTGTTAAAAATCCTGAATTCGCTAGTCAGCCTTACGTTCGAAATAATGGGAGGAGCCAAATGCACACACCAGAGTCAAACAATGCCGAAAGGGGGGCTTCGACGTTGAATGGGTGCACTCCCGTTAGTCGTATCAGCCTTGGGTCCCTGGGGACATGTGCATCCGGCGTTCCAAGGTCAATATCAAGGACCTTTGGTTTTACCGATGGCGGTGGAAGTGGTATATTTTCCAAATAATCGCATTCATCGTCGCCTTTGTCGGACTCTGGGGGAGTAGGTGGAGCAAGTTGGTTTGTATTCCCGACAAAACTCGTTCTTGGGGGTATATGAGGGTTGGTCTCAGGGTTGGTGGGGATGCTGATAGAGGAAGCAGTATCAACAGCAACAAACTTCTTCGTCTTAAAAAAAAATCGGACTAGAGAAAGTATGCTGAAGAACCATCCCACGATAATGCCGAAGGGCTTCATTTTTAACTGGTAAATCGAGTCAAACATAGACGTCGTTCTGTGAGAAACCCAGGTGAAGTTTGGGGAATTTCTTGGGAGCTTAGCACAAATGTACTAGACACAGGCACTACCGTATCCTAACGATACCGTTCAACAGAAGATTAGTTGGGACGGGCAGATTCACTCGGGCAAGCCAAGGAGGTAAAAAAGTGCGCCTTCCAAGCTTGTTAGAAAAGCACGGGCAGATGGTGACCCTTGCCAGAAGCCAATACTAAATTCCCCCAGCATCTATAATCGTTTTCCCCACCTCCTACTTGGGATAAATCAGCTTCTCGGCCCGCAACCGGTTACTAGCCCTATGGCCTTTGAACCCACTAGTGCTTAGAATTGCATGGGATCCGATAGGAGATCCAGTCTCCCCTGGTACCTGGCGGCCGGAGAACTGCTCCGCGGAACACTTTTGCCCGCCGGAAGAACAACCCCGTATCAAGAGGGGATCACAACAAAGTCTCAGGACTGGTGATTGAACTAAATATTACTGCGCATTGAAGCATGCAGTGGATCAAGAATCCACATCTTGAAAACAGCCGGGACGAGTGATTCTTAATGATGAAAGCGCTAAGGGCGCGTAGTAGTGGAAAAATGGCTCCATGCAACACAACACCATTATTTCTTTTTTTCTTCCCCCACCGTACAGGGGATGACTGGTAGTCTAGACCATACCACGCCTTGCTTGCCGGAAGTCAATAAAATCTTTGGCTTTGACCCCCACGACAAGAGGCTGAGCTGTCCACCCATAACGAAGTCAACGCGAGATCGCGGGAATCGGGTGCTCGGACACTGAAAGACTTTTTTATCCCTGCATGAGGGCATTTGCAAGAGCACAACAAAAACGCCTGTGCCATGAACTTGGAAACGTTATTCTGTTTCTCAGTGCAGTTGTCGCAGCTTCAGCGAGGATCCTTACTTACTCCCTTATCTCTTCCTTCCTTCCTCAGTGTCCACTAACTTGGCTTGAAGACTCTTCGGGAGTTGGAGGGGAGCCAAAATCCGAACCCTGGGTGAGGTTTTCAAGCTAGAAAACGCTGAAAAAAAACGATAATTTCGCAACTCAAGAACAACCCTATTTAGAACTATCATATACCAATATTTTGAGACCATATTAAAGACCGAGGTGGGTGGGTTCTTTGGTTCCATTTTTCTCCGATTCCCTGGGCCAACTCACCCGACCACTTTCCTTTTGGGAGAGACAGGACCCGCCAAGCGCTCCAGCCAGTCACCAAATTGGTGGCTGGTCAGATTCAGTACCGTAACGTCCCAAGACGGGCTGAGATAGCGAGAAACCCCTTATCTGGGTTGTGCGTTGTGTGATGATATTTGTACTCAGACTTTCTGTATCGTTTTAAGCTACAGCATAGAATGTGTTATCGTTACACTACCCCAGCAACCCAGCAACCCAGTGCCCCTCAGCGAATTTCCAGTCATCGGGCTGCTGGCCGCTCGCTTGAACTCCCACGGGGAAGTTCCCCGATAGGACCCGCATCAATCTATCCGTCCAATTATACCATCTCGGAAGAAGCTGGAACATCTGCCTGAACTGTATTGTGCATGGTATTCCCTTTTTTTTTCTTCCTCTTCTCAGGTTTTCGCTAGTTTTTTTCTCTCCCGATTCAGGCTGTTCTTGGCAGTTGCTGATGTCTGGCTACCGGGTGGCCCTTCGATCCTATCGGTTGTGGGCAATGATCGAAAAGAGTACGCTCCACAATAACTCTCGAAGGCGTTTTATGGACTGTAGCCATGAATGATTGGAATTGCCCTTATTCAATTGGCTTCTGAGTGTACTGTGCTGTCGAGAGGCGAGACGGGACAAACCGTATGATGTTTGAGACAGCAACATCCTAGCTATTATATCGCTATCTATCAATTTGGCTATCTATCAATTTTGGTTATCTATCGATTTGGCTGTCTCTGCCTGCCTATCTATCATTCTCCAAACGTACTGGGAAACTAATATATAAAAGCTGGAAGAAACCCGGCGGTTTCCTGATTCCACTCAATAGAGATTCGAGTAAAATATAAAAGAGACCGATTGGATCTCTTGCTGGAGAAAAAGACGAAATACCTATTCGAGCTTTTGAATAACTTGTGCTTTTTTCGCTGTCTATCACTCGGACCCGAAGGAAACAAAGCACACCCTCCACAATGCAGTTGAATCTCTTATGGAAGGCGCCCACCGTTAACCCGGTGAATCACAAAGCCCAGTCAGTGCCTGTTCTGAATCCTTTCAACAAGTATGGGCGGACTTTCTTCTTTTCGACATTCGGATTCATGATTGCCTTCCTGTCATGGTACGCCTTCCCTCCGCTGGTAAGTTCCTGATCTAAATTTTACGCCCCGGCCTCCCCTGTTTTTCCGTTCTGATAGCTGATTTGCTTTGTCCCATAGATGGGAAAAACCATCAAGAAAGACTTGCATTTGAGTCAGTCCGAAGTTGCAAATTCCAACGTTCTTGCTTTGACGGCAACGTGGGTTTACTCCTTCCTTTGCTTCCAAATATATATAGAATTTACCTCTAACACCTCGGTGATCTAGTCTCGTCGTCCGCCTTTTTATTGGTCCTCTATGCGACCGCTTTGGTCCCCGCCTCTGTTTCGCTGGAGTCCTGCTCGCAGGTGCAGTTCCCACTGCTCTCGCTGGGCTCGTTACCAACGCAACCGGTCTTCTCGTCCTCCGCTTCTTCGTAGGTGTCTTGGGAGCCACTTTTGTCCCTTGTCAAGTCTGGTCAACTGGTTTCTTCGACAAGAACGTTGTCGGAACCGCCAATGGACTCATGGCCGGCATTGGTAACGCTGGTGGTGGAATCACATAGTGAGAACTCTCCCTTCTACGTACTGCACCTGAATCGCAAAAGTCTAATCTGAACACCCAGCTTCGTCATGCCCGCAGTCTTCGACTCCTTGGTTCACGAACGTGGCCTAACCCCACACAAAGCCTGGCGCGTGGCCTTCATAGTCCCCTTCATCCTCATTGTTACAATGGCCCTAGGCATGATATTCCTCTGCGAAGACACGCCAACTGGTGCATGGGCCGACAGACACAATTTTTCTGTACGCACAATCGAAGGTAAAATCGTGAATGCGACGGGAAATATCGGCGACCTACCCACCACAGATCAGGACACTAAGGGCACCTCATACACCGAGAAGGACAAGAAAACCAGTGACCCGGAGAACGCCAGCAGTAGCGAAAGCATAGACTTGGAAACCGTCGCTCAGAGCGAGGTCATTCAGGCTCCCACTTTCAAGGAGGCTATCCAGGTCATCTTCTCGCTGCAATGTCTCATGCTCGCGGCACCATATGCTTGCTCCTTCGGTGGGGAATTGGCGATTAATTCGATTTTGGGATCTTTCTACATGAAAAACTTTCCTCACCTCGGGCAGACGAAATCCGGAAGGTGGGCTGCTATGTTTGGTCTTCTCAATCTTTTCTGCAGACCTGCCGGTGGGATTGTCGCGGACATCATTTACAGACGTACGAAAAGTGTCGCGGCGAAGAAGTGGTGGCTTGTGTTCATCGGTTGCATGCAAGGTGTTTTCTGCCTCGCCATTGGACTTGTAAATCCACACAGTGAAGCCACAATGTTTGGACTTGTTGCGTAAGTCACCTGACTCTCCCCATCCACCCTTCCTTCCCCCATCCCTTTTTCCATATGCTAACAACGATTTGTACAGTGGATTGGCATTCTTCATGGATGCTTCCAACGGCGCCAACTTTGCCATAGTCCCGCACGTGCACCCCTTCGCCAATGGTATTCTGTCGGGAGTAGTCGGCGCGACGGGCAACCTGGGCGGTGTAATTTTCAGTGTCATCTTCCGATACAATGGCGTGAAGTATGACAAAGTCATCATGATCATCGGGGCAATCTGCATTGGGATAAATTTGGGCATCAGCTGGATAAGGCCAATCCCGAAAGGACAGATTGGTGGGAGATAAGAGACGCCTTCCTTTTCAACAAGTAATAATATATCGCTAGTATGATACCTTTTTTGTATTTATTATTTTTTTCTCTCTGTTTCTTCACGATTTGTTTATGATCAATGTGGTGTTTCTTTCTGAATTTCTCCTCTTTCCCCCTTACCTCCTCCTCCTCCTCCTCCTAGCATATACCTTCCGGAGCACCTCTTGGGTAGAAAAAACAATTTGTATCTATTAGATTTGATATGCGATACTATGTATGGGTTGCACTAGTGTTGCACAAAGGAATGCAGTTCTTTGCCCTAACCGAAAGCTTCGGCAACATGAACTGGGCACGCGCGTGATAAGCGAGGGTAACCTTGCGGGAAGAGTCGGATAGGGTATCTCGGCTTGGTACTCGAGTGCTCTCCCTTGCTTTAGCATAGAGTACTTGTATAGCACCTACTCGGGTACTGTACCCAATGTCAAGGGGGTGCTATGAGATCCCTCGAGAGTCATACGAAAGCACTCGGAGGGTGGCCGTGGCCGAAGAGTGACTAAGTATTGGGCAGACGAGTAACTTAAAGCGTAAGATAAGGGCAGGTATAATACAAGATGTCACTTCACAGCCCGCGCCGTTTGGAGGCGTTGGGATACTGGTATTCGGAGAGGCTTGGACCTTGGCGCTGTGTGGACATAAACCAGTACAGTAGCTTGGGTGATTGATTACAGGCCATTCAAACCAATATCGCCCAAGGGTTAGGTGGAATGAACCGGGAGAAGAATAGGTCTCATGTACTGTACATCTACCGAAAGAAGAAGGAACCCAAAATCCCAGAGGAGTTTGTTTCCACCTCTTCAACTGCTGAAACATCCAGGCTCACTGTTCATCAAACAAAATATTAAATGCTAACCTATTTGAGGGGTCGTGGAGTTGAAAAGCATTCCTGCTTGTGAAGGAGTGTAGTCTACTCGGTAGAGGCAGGGAGATAAATACGAGTAGAATTCTCATAAAAGTAGGAATGGCGCTAGTGCTGATTTTCTTGAACCCGTTCAATCGTCACTCTCTCTGTATGTTTAAGCTGTGGGCGACTTGGCGTTCTTTGAGCCTTCTTGTTGGTTCGGCTGCCTTACCGGTATAGTAGCTTCTTCACCTTACTTCGCCATTCCGACTTTGATGAGAATACGAGTGCTTGTACTACCGATACTGGTACCCTCGATTAGACTAATTAGTCTCCCGGTTACAGAAATGCAGTCCATGTTTGGTCCCGGACAACCAACTACAGTCGCACCCCGTTGTCCCGGACCTCACCCTCCCGGATCCTTCGTTGTCCCGGACAATTTTTCAAGATTTGTGCGAGCTACATAGAAATACACCTCACTGTCCCGGATTTTGAGGGTTTCCGGACCGGATGAAAATTTAGATATCTCTAACCCCTATCCACATAGAAACTATATTCAGTGTCCCGGATTTTCTCCTAATTTGGGCCTGAAATATCATCACATCACAGCCCCCTAAAGGCACTATTGATATAAACCCCCCACCCTGGTCCAATGAGTAGGCAACAAAGCTCATATATCTGCAGTGGTGTTAGACCAAGGCTTTGTGATGTTTTCCACTTACTGTATTGTTTCTGTATGCAAGTCCGGCTGGTGGCATCGGGAAGGTTGTGATTCCATAATTTGCCTTGATCATTTGAGACAAAATCCTTCGGGATTGGGAGGTTTCTTAAATCCCATCCACTCATCTAGCCCATCTAAGCTTTATTTGGAATAGCTGGAAGTCATATATGCACAATTATCACTCGTTTTTCAGTTTTTTCAAACATCATCTTCATCAACCATTTCACCCTCCTGGATGTTTCACTGTCCCGGACGGTGAACTCCTAACTTTGGCCATCCGGGACAACGGGGGTTTTTTTTTTTGTTAAATCCATGGTATTGTTTTAGGTACATGTAAACAAAAGTAAACACTTTCCGGGGCACAAACCGCTGCATTCGGGAAAAATCCCATGGCAAAGAAAGCCCAAAGCACTAACAAA
>Ga0307509_10005931_pt1 | contig 16717 bp, 26 predicted proteins | sample 10_EM_MG_FD_202245 | JGI IMG/M metagenome (GOLD analysis project Ga0307509, IMG submission 202245) | Populus trichocarpa ectomycorrhiza microbial communities from riparian zone in the Pacific Northwest, United States - 10_EM | ecosystem: Host-associated > Plants > Roots > Unclassified | place... | reverse complement strand
TCCTTTCCTTTTGGCGTCGGTCCTGAGACAACAAAGTAGGTTTTATTTCCGTTCGGCCTCGTTACATACGTTAACACCCTGATAGTTTTGTTGTCGAAGGACGAAGGGTCGACAGAAGAGTCCAAGGCTTTGCTGGGCAAGTACATGGCTCTCCAGTCTTCGACTGATCCTCAGGTCGCCGAGAACGGCCTACTCGCCAAACTCACTCTCAGTGACGCATACTCCCGATTCACGGCTGATATGTTCCTTTCCTCGCTGGCAGAGTCTGGTGCGTTGTTTTCTCGAAGTTCAAAACTGCCCGTCTCTTACTTACTCACCCAAAAGTACTTTCGCTACCTTTGGGGATGGTCGGGGAAACCCCTCCTTCGCTAAGTCCCAGTGTACTGGAGATCCTCGGGCTCCTTCAGAACGCGGAAAAACTGTTCTGGTCGGACTTGGCGTTAATCGCGAGACGCGGACACGTTTTCCAGGTCCGAGAAGCGGCCCTGTCACTTGCCCTCATTAGAACGTTCCAAGGGTCGCTGGGGAGAGGCGGTGTTGATGGCCCAATCGTGGCTTCCCGCCTGCTCGGTATGTTCTGAATCCAGCATATCTATTGGAGATACTTACGGGGATACAGATGCTTCTTCCGCTATCACCCTAGGGAGGGAGATGGCGGAAGCGATACGATCAAAGTTCCCGGACGCTTCCCACGACGACCTGGTGTGGCCGAACCTGAGCCCGAATGGCTCCGCCCTACCCCCGCCGATTCCTGCGAAACGTCAGGAGAACAAAGACGAGCCAGATTTCGACGAGGAATACTGGAAATACTGGAAAACAGTGAACGACCACCATTTCACTGCCAAATTCGACCCAGAGATCCTTTCTCAGAACGTGGCGGAACGTCTCCCACGCAACTGGACCGTTGTCAGCATCAGTGTCTCGGAGGATCGTAGAACCATCTTCGCGTCGAGACAACGCCCGGACCGCCGACCGCTGCTGTTTAGCATACCCCTCGAGGGGCGAAGGGAGGGAGAGGAAGAAGTCATCACGTTCCAAGGCGCACTGGATGAGTTCGAGGAAATTATCCGGCTCAGTGACGAGACAACGAGATCCGCCGAACAGGTCACAAAGACCGACCGTCGACAGCGGTGCAACTGGTGGGCTGAACGAACGAAGTTGGACACCCGGCTTCGTGAACTGCTAGAGAATATCGAATTCTGCTGGCTCGGTGCGTTCAAGGTACGTCCCGGTGTATTCCTACATGTCGGACCTGTATCTCACATGTCATCAGACCATCCTCTCCCCAGCAGCCGATGTCCCGGCGGAGGTCCTATCGAATTTCCGAGTACGCCTAGAAGGGGTGTTCCACCGCGCGTTGGTTTCGATGGATAGGAAGCAGCTAAACGCTGTCCAACTCGATGACTCATTGCTCGAGTGCTTCATTTCCCTCTCTCCAAAGTGTCGTTCAGAGGAGTTGGAGGACCTCGTCTACTTCGTCCTGGATCTGTACCAGTTCAACGGGGTTGCCATCGCGATCGCAGAGGTGGATGTCGACCAAGTGGCCGTCGACCTTCGAACGGCGCTGGAGGAGTTGGCAGTATCTTCCCAGGGTTTAATTAAGCCGATACCGGACAACCACCTGTTTCTGATCCTGGATAAGAACATCCAGGGGTTGCCTTGGGAATCTATCCCTGTCCTGCGCGGGGAGAGTATTAGCAGGGTTCCAGACATGAGGTTCTTGTTGGACCGGCTTAGTCTGGCAGATTATCAACGGGGCGACAAACCTCTGGGCCCGGGCGTCGACCGGGCTCGAGTTGATCCCCGCAAGACATTCTTTGTGCTAAATCCCGGTGGTGATCTGACAGGTACTGAGGGCAGGTTCAACAGTTGGTTGAAGGAGATGAAGGGGGTAGGGTGGAAGGGGTTGACTTCACAAGCGCCGAGCGAACAACAATTTCTCAACGCCCTCCAAACACAGGATCTTGTCTTGTGAGCCGTTTTCCATCTCCTCATCCGGTGAGACAAAGTTGACCACCACGAATCAGGTACTTTGGGCACGGGGGTGGCGAACAGTACATTCGCTCACACAAGATCAGGCATTTACCTCATTGTGCTGCAACCATGCTCTGGGGGTGTTCCTCCGGCGCCATGAAGGATATGGGAGACTTCGACCGTGTCGGGACGCCGTACAACTACATGGTGGCTGGATGGTAAGAGAGTGTTTTCTGCATCCGACTCTGCCGAGACGTCTGATGGATGGCGCACTGTAGTCCCACGCTGATTGCCAATATTTGGGATGTGACGGACCGCGACATCGACAAGTTCGCACAGTCGGTCTTTGACAAGATGCGGATGACGAAAGAAGAAGTCGATCGTTGGAATGATGAGAGTGATGGAGTCTCAGTCGTGACTGCAGTTGCCCAGTCGAGGGATTCGTGTAAACTGAAATATCTCACGGGCGCGGCGCCGGTGGTGTACGGCATCCCGTTTTATCTGTAGGGTCGATTTGCGTAGGGGGTAGTTCCAGAGCGCGTCATAGTAGGAGTGGTTTACCTAGTCTGGTAGTGGTGCCTCGAGTTTATGGAGGGCGAGCTGCCATCCGCCGATCTACCGCGTTGGCATCCTCAGTTTTCAGTGTCCGGAGAACTGAATTCGAGAAACTCGTGACGGGCAATCCTGTGTCGCTCGGTGATTTCGGGGTTGGCGCCAGCCAACGTAAGTACACTGAATTAGTCGCTGACCGTCTGGTCGTCGTGGCAGGTCTCGAGCTAAGCTCTGCGGTATCAATCGCGCGTAAAAGTCGGATGGGCCGTGACAGGTCCTGGGGATGGCCCGTTTGCGCACAAGCTGGCTCGCGGTTCTAGCTTCTGGTGGTATTCGAGATCCCTTTATTGTTTGGTGGCGTATTACACGTACACAATCTTACCTCCGACTTTCATCCACATCGGGGCTTGCATTGTGCGGGAATCAAAGTGCAGCCTATACTTGGAAAACCAGCCCTTGAAGTTGCCGCTCGTGGATGAAAGGGGGTTGACGTTAGGTCGACATACGTAGCCTGCGACGTGGCTTGCTCCATCGGCAATATGCTCATCAGGTGCTACCAAGACAGCACTAGCGTGGGGGTTACACGACCCGCTACTTCGGATGCCTCGTGCGGGAGGAGCGGGACGTAACCGAGGCTCGCATGGGTCCAGAGTCCACTATAGCCAAACCTGGGCCATAAGTTGCTTCCGTCCGAGCGTTGAACGTTGATCGGATCGACGGAGAAGCCCCCTATGATGATGAAGGGACCATACGCGTTGAATTTGGAGAAGGATCAGGTGGCGGAGAAGGTTACTCCTGTTGCTGGACGACAGAGCCGGTGTACTGAACGTTACTGAATAGGGAGAGGGGCCAACAAGTAGGCGGCGGGTACAGGTCTCGTATACGAGTGGAACCGTTACCAAAGCTAGTGAAGATAAATGAAGAGCTACGACGGACACAAGTTATCGTAAACCAGCTTCGGGTGACGAGAGAAGAAGACAAAGGTACGACCGCATCCGAGTTGTCACTTGTTCGGGTGAACGAGTGGCGGGGAGGGCGGGAAGGATGTGGTTTCCTAATCTGGAACAAGACACGATCGAAAGAGGCAAACGGGAAATATACGAGGGGAACTGGGGTGAGAACGAGCGGTGGTCGCAGCTCTGAGCGTCCTTGTTCCAGAAGGAGATACGATCGGTCGACGGCGTACTGCTCTCGCCTGCCAGCCATCTACAAATTCACTTGATATGGCAACCAGCAAGGCGGGCTGGGTTCCTAAAGCTCACTATGGCTCATTTCTACATCCACCGTTTCATGACGCCCAGCGAGAAACGCTCTACAGTCTTTTTTTCCACCCATCAATATTCGTGATATTCTGCGCAGATAGCCTAGTCCCCAATTCAAAACCAGCCCCGACTACAAATATCTCGACACGTCCCCTTTGTCTTCCCCGGTCCTTTCATTCTCTCCACACACCGTCGCTGGATATAATCTCAGCCCGTTCCCATCTCACCCCTCGTCCCACCGCCCGACTCCCGACGCCATGGATATGGATCTCAGCCTCATCCTCGGCCCCATCGTCTTGGCCGTAGTCTTCAACGTACGCCCCGCCCGCCCGTTTCATCTCCCACCTTTGGTTCACATCTTATCGACAGGGTGCCGTGTACGGAACGTGCGTTATCCAGTGGTACAACTACTATACCGCCGGGTATAGGGACCCATGGTATACCCGGTGAGCACAGCATCTCCCGATCCCGAGTAGGACACTCGCTCACAACCTTCCTCAGCCTCCTGGTCGCTTGGGTCTTCTTCCTGGATACCTTCCATACGGCCTCAGCAACCTACATGTTGTGGGAATTTGTGGTACCGAACTTCGGAAAGCCCGAGATCTTTGTTCACCTGCCCTGGTAAGTCTGCTGTACCCTCATCGAGTTAGTCCTGGTTCGATTGAATCCGCTCGTCAGGCCATACCCAACAACTCCCATCTTCAGTACGTAACCTCACCTTGACACCCTTTATTTGCAAATACTAACTCACATCACAGTCGTAAGCGATCACGCTTGGACCTAATCACGCCCCCACTAACATCCCCACCCACCTCTTCGTTTTCCACAGTGCCTGTAAGTCGCCGATCGCCCCCCGTTCTCCGTATTCGCCTCACGAATAAATTCTCCACAGTGCATCTGTACCAGTTCAAATATTCCTGGCATACCGAATCAAGGGTTTATCACACTCTTGGCTTCTGTTTATCATCATTGCAATCTTCTCACTGGCGCAGGGCGCCTGTGGCTTTGCTGGGGGTGTTCTTGCCACGATCGACCCAGAGTGAGCGATATTCGTTCCCATCGGACTATCACCCGTACTCAACCGCCCCCAGTCCAGCGCATTTCACCGCACTCCTCCCGCTTGCCAACTCCTGGATCTCAATTGCCGTCTTTGTCGATGTTTCAATCACGTACGCGGGCATACTTGTATCCCAGAACATCCACGCTTACGTCCTTTCAGAGTGTCGCTCTTCTACTTCCTCCGCCGAAGTAAGACTGGTTTCAAGAGTGAGGGTTTTTTCGCTATTCACCAGACAACTATTTAACCGTCCACAATCTCAGGGACCGACAACATCATCGAACGCCTTATCCGAACTGCAATCGAGACTTCCTCCATCGGTGCAATCTTCTGCGTATGTGATTCTCAGTATTCCATATAATCATCGATCCACAACTTCCCCAAACAGATAATCGATGTCATCGTTTTCACCACCCGCATCGATACCAACCTTCACTTCTTCTTCGCTCTGCCGCAGGGCCGCATATACACGTGAGTATCCAGCGCGGTTGTCCCACCTCTCCCACTGACGCCGCCTTTTCTTTTCGGCATCCAGTAACACTCTTATGATGGTACGCACGCTCTCGATATGATGACCCGGAAGAGTTTGCTAATCCAACACCCTCCACCTAGACCCTCAACTCGCGAGCAACCCTACGCGAAGAGATGAACTCGACACACGTGAACAGTTTCAATGTGAGCGTAAGTTCCTCCCACTGACATCACCAGGCGGTCCGACTGATCACGATCGCATGGATACAGGGCAGCGGCTCGGGAGGTTTCAAGCGAAAGACAGAAGTCAGCGTTGGTATTACCCAGTCCATCCAGATGGATAGGATCCAATCCGTCCACGGCAATGACCAAGACTCCTACGATGAGCGAAAAGTCATGGCCGTTGCGTAGTGTAACGAAGGACCTTTCTCGGCTCGTCATATGCGTCTATGTCATGTTACCATCTTGTTGTCTCGCGCTTTCGTTGTATCCATAGTGTTTCCGGTGTAAAAAGCCCAGGTTAGACCGCCTGACGTCCATGCACCCGGATTGGGTGTTAGTTATCGCTGTCCGCATAGTCTCTTGCTGAGACGTACTCCTTGTCGTTCATCTCTCACTTTTCTTTTGTTCGTTCACGTTTTGTAGAACCCCTCAGGTCATCTTGAATCCGACCCGTTACGACCTTGACCACGTCAGACCGCGGGATCTGTCACAGCCACGAATCTGAAGGAACTTAGGAAGGGAATGCCACACAAATTCAGCGTTCAGTGCACATGTTGAGGCTGATATCGATAAGCAACCAACCGAAGCGCTCTCCGCCACGATCGATCTCGGAGCCGGCGATTACCGAAGTGTCCTCTGCAGAGCCTTGGTTATAGCACTGCGGCGGACGTTCGACCGGTCAAGGAACCCCCTCACGACCGCCTCACTTGTGGCGGCGGGCCGGTCCCTCCAGATATGGGTCCAACAGCCTCGCCTTTCCCAAGTCATAGGTTGCCCATTGTGGCTGACAGGTTTATTCTGTCCTCGCCACCCCTTTCTGGTGGTAAGCCTTGCAGCTAGCGGCCCGTATACCCAGCCTCCCTGTTCTGTTGACCGTCGTCCAACCGACGTCCGCTAGGACGTTCTGCGCCGCAGGCGCGGGTATTAATATGGGGTACCCCTCCGCATTCTGACCACCACCCTGCTCCTTCACTCTTACCCCAGCCACCATGTCATACTACCAGGTTGTCCCCGGCGCCTGCTATCTTCACGGCGCTTCAAATTGCCCACATCCAAGTTGCGCGGCCAGCCAAGTGCTTATCCATCCAGCCTCGCCGACTTTCACCACCTTCACGGCCCGCACTCATCGTTCGCCCATCATCACCATTTCGCCTCTCCCCGGAGTCACTCCGCTCCCCGCCTCGCTCGGGGTCGTCAATTTCCAGAACACGTACAACTACGACTCTCCCAGCCAGATTTCGGCTCTGGTTCTCACCAACCCATCCGTTAACCCTCTCGTGGCGCTCGGTTCGAGCTTGTGTCACGGCAAGGTCCATTGTGACATATCCGAGTCTCCAATAGACGTCTGCGTCTCCAAGGTATGGGGAAACAGCGCCCCCATCACCGAAGAACAAAAGCGTTCTCTGGTCGTCGATGGCGCGCTACATAGGCGTTTCCGGGTCAGGTTTGACCATCCCGGTTTAACACCCACCTGGCTCGACTTCCAGGGTATCCTGACCGTCCGAGACCTACTCATGGAAATCCATTGGCATCTCCACGAGCGGATCGGGCACGGGGAGAAGCACCACCTCAAGAAGGATATGAACCTTTGGAAAGTGGCGAGCGACGCTCAAGTGAAGAGGTGCCAGGACGCGCTCGAATCCGATGCGGAGTGGAAGCGGGGGATGAAGAGGGTTGATATCCTGGGAAAGGAGTGCAAGTTCCAAGGGGTTTACTTGGATTCCTCGTTTATCGGTGATCACCTCACGCTTCATGCGGTGTTTGGAAAGTGATCCATAACATGTCTTTCCTTCCCTTTCCCCTCTTTTTCCCTCCCTCGCCATTTTTTCGGACACGTCTTGTAGCAGTTAGCCAACACCCTCCACCTTGTACGATATTCATGGAACTTGCGATTATGTTTATTTCCCCCTTACAATACGGATACACAAAGCGTTTGACCAATGTCATTGGTGTCAATCATGGGCAACGAAAGACGGAGTGGGTTTGGTGAGGAAACCCATAGGCGTCCGAAACACAGTACAATACCGTCATTGGAAAACAGTTGGTTCAACTCAAGCAACGACAATGTCCAAGATCTCCAACCTCGGGGGCCCGGACGCGCCGTCCTGCCTGGCGCGAAGGGCCCTCACCTTGATGACCTTCCTCCCCCCATATTCGCTGGCTCGCAGAACCTTGGTCGCGGGGGATATATATCGAGCGGGGGGGTCGCCCCCCGCCGGGAGTTCGAGTTGGAGTTCAATGGTCGCTAACCTTTTGAAAACTCCGAGCGCTGAGATGTCTGGGTCCCAATATTTACCCTGGAGGTGGGAAGTTAGTTCATCTAGAATCAACGCAGAATCGGGCAGGATCAGCGTACGAGGTAAGGGGAAAAGGAGACCTCTCGCAAGTTGGGGTGTTTCTTTGCTAGCCCTGGTGGATCAAATATCAGCGACAGGGAAACTGGTCACGAATCCGGACCAACGTTTGATCATTGCCGCAGAAGGGCTCGTGCCCGACACCCTCTCCACTTTTGGACAACTGGCCGCAATGGTCCCGAGTATTTCGCTGCCCCCTCCAGCATTACAAGTAACGTCCTCGACATTTGGACACGAGCGCAGAATGTGATGAGCGCTTGTGGGCAAAACGATGGTTCGGATAGAGGGTATATTTGTTCCCTCGAACACCTGCTTGAGCTTCGTCGTCATCTCTTGATGAACGTGGCACAGTTCCAAAGTGTGGAGGTTCGGTAAGGACTGGAGACAGTTTACGAAGGTGGGGAGGATCGTATCCATCTGGTAGCGAGAGACTGTGACGGACATCACACTGTCGGGAATGGCGGGTGAGATGGGGAGGAGTGGGTGGAACGGATATTCACTGACCGGACATGGGTCGCGAGAGATGGGTTCTTGAGCAAGATATGACACTTGCGTTGCAAAACGTTCCCAACATAGATGTACCACGTAGAGATGGTAGGGACAACACAGGCTTCCACTCTCTCCCACAGCCAGGACAAGAACTTTCGGCGAAGCGTCCGGCATGTTTGGGTTATTGCCCGAAGAATATCAAACCGTTCGATGAATTCGCCCGGAAGAACGTTGATACCCCAGATGCCCCGATGGCCCATGTGTCCCGTGTGTCTGTAACGGAGGTTTATTACTGGAAAGTAGGAGAGGATCTCCAAAAATGTCTCGTCGGGAAGTTTAAAGACTGGTTTCTGCATTAGCGCGCGCATACTTGTGCGCCCACGGAAAAGGAGCTCACCTGCGCTAGTCTGGGCGATCTCCGGGAGAGCTGCCTCCACGATTGGGGCCATCTCGGTGGTGTGAACCTTCTTGGATACGCGTCGTCGGGCCATTGGGAAGAGGAGATGTGGAATGTATGCGAAAGGAACGGTCGGCGTGCGGTTGGTAGGAGGATCACGGTTACATATATGTACGCGAGGGCATGATGGGCGCGAGTCATTTGGAGGTTGACCCGCCCTGTCCAACTGCACAGGTTCAACGTTCAACGTTCAAGATTTAGGGGTGACTCGAATCCCAACGAATGTAAAGCGTACCAGTCATCAGTCATGCCGAACCAATAGTCTGGGCGGGGGCGGGCGTCCCGTGGGTAGATTTGGAGGATGTCGACCACGCGGCGGCTCCCACCGGTTCCACCACTTGATACATGACGCGTGATGCACGACGGGTCATATCGCATGGATCACCTCCGTGCACCTCTCGAGCACTTTCCTGGGGACTGGGTCCGCCGGCCCAGGGGGAAGCGATCCAGACGGGGAGGGGACCGCCCGTGCCACAGTTTGGCGGAACGTTCCTCTTTCTACCGTGCGGCATACCGAGTACCGCCCGAACAAGGAGAATCACGGGGTCAGGATCTATGGCACAGATGTCCTGAGGCGAGTCAGTTGCGTCTGGACGGACGCCACCGTTCTTTTTTGAATCTTACAGGTCGTGTTTCCTCCAATCACATCTATACGCACGTGACCGATACATTTGGGCGCCCGTATATCGCTCAGCGCTCATCGATCTCATCGTTTACATGCGCATACAACGTTTTCCTGGCAACTAGCTCGAGTACACTATGTCGCCACCAGACAGCAGGGAGCGCAAACCGTATAAAGGTTCAACTGGTTTCGAACCCGCGAGAACGATACGTGATGTAAACTACCTGCTTTCTCTTACAGGTTGCGTGCGCCCGTTGCAATAGGCTGGTGCGCCCAAGCACCTAGACCAAACCTATTCTGTGACGTGAATGACGCATATCTCACTGCTATTCTTAGGTCTATCTACATCCGGGGCGGACGCTGGGCGGTCTTCGAGTTCCTCTCCCCTGAGCTCTCAGCATGGAGCACGCTCGCACGAGGGACGACGACAGCAATCCTCATCCTGCTGAAAACTCGGCTGTACCCCTCATCCAAGTAGGCCCTTGCCTTTTGACTCAGAACAGGAGGGAGTTCGAAGTCGAGTATCCAGCCTGGCCCTCCCCGTCTCCATCAAAATCATTGTTCCGAGGCTTCGAAAAACCGAGCTTCTTCCGCATCGCGATCCTCACTGCCCTGTGCCTTCTTACATACCCGGCGTTCTACATCCTCACATTGGTGGCGAAGGACAAATCGTTATTCACCGTGCGAATCATCGTCTCATTGTGGTGTTCTGGGGTCGGATTCACCCTCGGATACGTTCTTCTCAAGACCGGAGCACAACATCTTGAGGCAGCAAGTGAGTTCACGCTGGTCGGGTGTCCAGACTTTCTAAGATTTTATCCTGAACAGCCTGGGCCACCGTGATCCACATGAGCTACGGAGGTGATGGAATGAAGCTCCGCGATCTCGCCGAAAGCTCGCGCAACCCGACACACTTTGTCCCCGCCTTCTGGGTCCTCTGGTCTCGTTTCTGGAGTCGAGAGACCGCCAGGGTTTCGCGTAAATCATACGAGTCCGTCCCCAGATCGTTTCCCGCTCTGCGCCTTCTCACATCGCTGCAGCAACCGACCATGGTCCCTGTTCTTAGGATTCTTCGTCGTCCTCGCCATCCTGGCCCCCCTGTTACCCTTCATATTCGGGCGTATCATGGCGATCGAAACCTTTGTGAGCGTACGTGCCACGGACCTGCCTCCGTTCTTGTATTCCCTAATTTTTGAACAGTCTAAACGCAAGGTATACCGGGAAGTGTTAATCGCTGGAGACCTAACCAAGGAGGACGTTTATCGTATGGAAACCCGAGGATGGTTCTTCCTCACCGGCAGAACATCGTTTGACACTGCCGAATTCGTTTACGGCAATGACACTGTATACTTTGCCCAACCGACTCGGTCCCAATTCGCCCCTGGCGGTTCCGGGCCTGGGACTTTCAATCAACCTGGGTCGATCGGTCTGAAGGGTACCCCGGACGACACTCTCGAGTCGGCGGGTGGGGGCGCACCTAAAACCAACACAGGCGTGGTTTTACGGTATACACCACCTACTGGGTGGAGATGTAGTTCGGGTCCCTGATATTTGCCTTTTTTAGATACCCGCAGTGGGGAATCAGGATTCACTGCGAGAAGCTACCCGACCCTGAAGTCAACTTGTGAAGGAGCTAAACATACCTTCTTTTGAACCACTCACCGATTTGTTTCTACCCAGTGTGCCCTCGTCGAGCCGAAATTTCACCTATGCCTTCGTCCCTCTAGATTTTATGCAAGGGTTGTTTGGGACGTACGGCCTGGACCTACCGGTACTCCTTGGCGACTTACTCGATGAGAACGATACCTTGCCATCAAATCTCAACCTCTCAACGATCTCCTACATCAGTAAGCTCTTGTCAACCTCCCTCGCATTCTTCGTGCCTAACCCGCATTACAGTGAAATTGCCGGACGACGGCGAGGGATTTAACCTCCGTTCCACGTATATCCAGTCTAGTGAGCAAGAATGTACATCCGTCGAGACAATCATCCTCCGATTCGACACCGAGGACACACCTTCTGGTCGTTTCCCTGTATACTTGAATAAGTCGTTGCCACATGCCGAGGGGGTCAAGCATGTGATTGGTTACGATGCCGCAGTTTGTCTGCAGAGGTACGAACCTTGGATTATAGAAGTATACAACACGTCTATCGCATCCCCCTCCGCTCTGCGGATCGTCGGGAAAGGGAGCCACAGTACCCCACTGGCACCGAGCGGTAATGTCCGAGGAATTCCAATTGAGAACACTAGATATCTCAACACTACGGGAAAGGTACCAGCGTTCGGCGTAGCCTATGGCAATAGCCTCAATAAGATGGTGAAAGAGATCACGAGTCGGAATAGTGATTACCTCCCCTCTCCTACCGTGGGTCCCGTCGTGCTCCCGCGAACAACATTTCTTCTAACCTCGACGTACTCCGTAGGCCGTTTCCTTTACCGAAGGCGCTGGACCTTGGGGATACGTCGAACTCTCCAAAGACATGCTCGCGGCCACCCGCGCAAGGATTGGTGCCGCTTACACTCTACCATACGTCGCGGGGTCGGGACCCGTCGTCGCACAATTGTACGAGGACGAGACGCTAGCATATGCCACTTACAAGCAGTGGCAACTGGCCATCCTTCCGATACTTGTCTGGATTCTGGGGGTCATTGGAGAACTGTTTGTGCCAAAATTACCGCTCAATATTCCACGGAGGGAATTTGGAATCTATAGTTGGTTGGCGCTGTTGCAATCTCAGGCATGTGGGTTCTGTCGTGCTCGTTGCGGGGGGTTAACCGGTCATTAACATTCAGGAGCTGCGATTTGAGGCAGCTAGGGACCTCGATAAGTTCGTGAGCCTTGACGAATTGGAGGAAAAGTTTTCAGATAAGCGGGTCAAGTTTGTCATGGGGAAAGGCGAGATTTGATTCCCCAGATCATCACGCTGACCTTTTTGCCGCCCTTTTCTTCTTCATTGTACGACGGGATGATCGTTATCATGACAATGTCCAGTACGGCAATACACAGTCTATTTCTTATTGTGAGTACATCCCCTCAACGCCCTCACGCCACCAATGTCGATGCTCGCGGTTTGATCTATGGTCGTGGGTTGGGTCCAATTCAACCTTACGGAGTCCCAGTGTCCGATGCTCCGCGTATCTCCCCCATCATCCTGTGCCCCTCGTTCTGGGTTCTGGACATTCAGGAACTTATGTTGAATGGACGATGGTAGTGGACGGTGATTAAGTATATCCCCTGGATACCGGGATCGCTACATAATCGCCAGCGTTGAGCTTATGCTATCCTGGGGGTGAACCACCTGCGGCTGGAAAGGACGTGACCGATGCTTTTACAAATCAAAGGGTCATGCTTTCCCCCAACAAGTCGGTGCGGCTACGCCTTCCGTGCTGATACTCCCCGCCGGCCGGGTTTTTCCAACACCACGTACACAGGCCACCTCGTTTACTTTCCGCTCGAATGAGGCGTTTCAACATACCCTCGTTCGTCCCTACGTTCCGTTCTGCAGGGGATGCCTCTTATTTGTCTGGCTAGGACCATCGTAATGACATCGGGGCATAGGGTACCCTTATTTACGCCGTTGTCACCGCTATACTGCCGCGATGGTCATGAGGTCGTCCAAGGCAGTGCCATGTGTGCTACCGCTACTCTCTTCCAGTCTTTTCCACTCTAGGCCGGATCGGATAGTATGGGGCCGGTCTCTACACGGCCAGAGGTAGGATTATTGCACGCACGCCTGTCAATTGGTGTGCATTTGTTCACGGATGCCACAACATAAACCTAGTCCGCTTTTTCTGTGGTCCGAGCGCACAACTAGGATCAGATGACCCCGACCGCGAAGTGATAAACCTTATTGCGGGCTATCCTGGGCTATCAGGTGGTTCTGGCTCCGAGTTGTGACGCACGAGGCCCGAGACGCCACGAAGCCTAAGCGGGAATGTGCCCACATGAGGCCGACTCACGAGCAGACGTGCCATGCGGGAAATTCCGGATAGGCGCCGCCTCATGTCCCCCAATGGCGATCGCCTCGATCACCGCTTCTACAACCAGTAAGTTTCCTTTTCGCCTGCAACCCTCTCGCTGGTGTTTGGAACCACGGTTTAGCCGAGCGCCTTTGCCGTGGCTCGAACAAGGTGTGCATGAACTGGACGAGTATCGATGCGATCCGCGTCGTCGAAGTGGAAGAGTCCTCTGGCCCGGCGCCGAGTTCGGTGCACTAAGCTTTGGGGAGGGCAGAATTGTTGCCCAGAACTGCCATACTTTCACCAACAGCCACTACGTAGAAATCCGCGAGTCTCGCGTTATGAGATAGGCAGCCAAGATTCTTTGATCCCGTCCCTCGTCCAACCCGACATTCACCCCTCGCGACCCTCGGCATCCCGATCTCCGCCATAGGTAGGCCCCGGGCCGAGGGGACCGGCGGCTTCTACCTCGGTACCAGCGGCGACGACGAGGACATCTTCCTCGGAGTCACTGCCCGGCACGTTGTCCTCCCCCTCGACAAGGGCGACGACAAACCCTACGAGCGCAGGAAGGATGCTAGGGTGCGTGAAGACGTGGTCGATCTAGGCACCTCCGGTTTCAACGAGAAGCTCGCCGCCGTCGACTACGATATCAGGGGCCAAGAATCCGCGATCTCCAACGCCCGGGAGAGGCCAGGCCGACCCCAGGTCGGTCAGGGAGCGCCAGGTGGGGGAGCATGATTTGAAGGAGGCGGAGAATGGGGGAGGGGGATCGTGGCATTGCGCCACGGGATTGCCACTCGCTAGAGGGAAACGGGGAAGCGTGTCTTCGGGGAGCTCGTCTGGGCTCCTCCCACCGTCTTCTCTGCCGAGCCCGGTCAGTTCACCCTAGCCTTCGCCGTCATCAACACCGACGCGGGCAAGCTCGACGCCAACAACTACGTGGCAACACGTCAACATCGGCAACAAGTACACGTGCCAGGAATTCGTGGACAAGGTCCATTTGAACCCCACCAGCCCTACATCCTTCAAATTCCCCGTCAACCGTCTCTTAACGCTCCGAGACCGGTCCCCGAGACCGCCCACGCTCGACGCCGACAACGGGCCGTGCTTGATCCTCTTCAGAAATGGCGCCAAGACGAGTACCACAGTCGGCAAGGCGAGCAAAGTTTCCTCTTACACCCGCAACTATTTTGCTGGCCAGTACCAGGAGTCGAGGGAGTGGCCGGTCATTCCCACCAACAAGCGCTCGGGTACAGTCATTCCCATTGATAAGCACTCTGGCGCGTTCTCCGCCAATGGGGACTCCGGTTCTTGCGTCGCCGACGCCTTCCAACGCATCGGCGACATCCTTACTGGCGGTTCCGGCGGCACCAAATCCTCCGACATGACCTATTTCACCCCCATCACCTTCATCGTGAAGGTCCTCCACGGCTCCAAGCGCTTCCAGTATGCCCACCTCAACCCAGACCTCGTCTAGGAGGATACCAGAAATTCATTTGGGACCAACATTTCCTAATTTTCTTTCTGGGGACGTCGGTGAGGTGGAACCGTCTCGCTTCCTTTTCTTCTTGTCTTGCCCATCCTAATCCGAGGGGTTCACTGTCCGCTCTGAGAGAAAACCGCCACCAGAACCTCCAAAACACCTTCCCCTTGCGCCGATGAACTCGTGAAGGTTAGATAAGCAATACGTGCCACCAAAGGAAAAGAAATATATCCACTGGATAAACACCCCATAGTCCCGCGAGCTTGGCTGATAAAGAGGTCGAGTTGTTTCTCATTGGATCGACGTAACCATGATCATGTATGGACACACTTAACGCGCGTTGCCGTCATGGTGTCTGCCGCTGCAAGATATGGACCCTTTGCATTCCCTGGAGGCCCCAGTTGGGTTTCATGAAATCTACACCCTTCTGATCTAACTTGAATTCGGACCGGACTCCCGGTCCGCCCGAAGCACCCAACCTCCAAGCCTCATGTCGATCACTCCACGTCCATCAGACGGAGTTGCATCCAGCGTCCACTGGCATTTCCCCATTCTACCCCTGGGACGTAGGTCGTGGTGTGGCTCTAGCACGATTTTGGAACTCCGTCGCTCCTGCTTATCTGAAATTATGTACACAGGGCAAACGTTAAACACCCCCCCTCGTATCGCTTCGCCGTCTCGGCCACAAGTCTGGATGTCAACCCCGCCGGGCTTAGACCGCGGTTCCCGGCCCGTTGGGCCCTCCCGCTGGGGAACTCACAGCCTGGCGAGCCAACAGGTCCATCGATTACACCCCCCGCGGGATATCCGGCCCGGGTATTCACTTGAACTCAACAGAAACGAAGAGAGCGCGTCGTTGATGTCGCGTTTCAACAACACCCAGGGGAAGGAGGTTACTCAAGCAGTTTCATATTTTAACAGGGAACAGTGAAGGTCTGGACTCGCCACCTTTTGAAACGTTTCAATAGAGGATTGAATGCTGATTTCCCTGAGGATGTGCGTGTCATTGTTCAACAACTTTTTCGTAAGTCACACATCAGTCGACTGGACCCATTTCTGATGACGGCTCCGGGATTCTGTCCTTTTGGGGCAACCCTCGTTATGTAGGACTCCTTGCCGTGCATAGGACAACCGTTGGGATCGGTCGTATTTGTTTCCGTCTCCGACATCTTCTTCCACCAGAACGGACTCAAAACACTGGTAGGCGCGGGGTACGGAAAAAAGTTCAAATCTACGTCCGAAATGACCGGCCTGTTCGAGCCCCCCCTCGGTTGTAGTCGGTTGTCATGCGCAGTGAGGCGGTTGCTTCTCGCCTGGACCCGGCATCTTGACTCGGACGCGCAGGAACGGTGAGAACTCGATCGACCCGCCCCGCATCGAAATGTTGAGCTTCGATCGCTTCTGACAACTCTGACATCTCACCGACGTTGTCGCTCGGTTATCCAACCGTTCCGATGCACCGCCGACAACGCATCCCTTCGTCTCGGGCTTGAAAGCTTGAAGCTTGAGGCCGTGGGGTTTATTGAGTGCGCACAGCGCCGTAGACAGCGGAACCCACTCAATAGTGCTCTCGGCGCTGCTTCTTCCGTAAACTGACATTGGCATCAAAACTGACACGGCTTTCGATTGTGGCGGTTCCCACGTGTCCGCCCACGAGGACCTACTTTCCAGTTGGGAGAGCAGTGTTCAGTGGACAGCCGCACAACACTGCATACCAAGGTATGCCAGTTAAAACGGCAATCTACGCTAGATTGCTCCGCCACGGTACTAATTCCATGGCCGTCCTGTGGCTTCGCCTTTATGACCACAC
>Ga0307509_10005930_pt1 | contig 16718 bp, 19 predicted proteins | sample 10_EM_MG_FD_202245 | JGI IMG/M metagenome (GOLD analysis project Ga0307509, IMG submission 202245) | Populus trichocarpa ectomycorrhiza microbial communities from riparian zone in the Pacific Northwest, United States - 10_EM | ecosystem: Host-associated > Plants > Roots > Unclassified | place... | reverse complement strand
CACACTCTGGGTGATTTACCGCCCCAGCCCCCCGAAACTCCGGGGTTTCGTCATGATCTACCCCCCTCGATGGAAATGAAGGTCGTCCCCGGCAAAGGTCGGGCGATCTTCAGCACCGTCAACAGCGAGCCAGGTTTCGTTCCAGATAATTGTTACGCTTCGGTTCCTGACACTAATCCCTGATTCAAGGCAACACATTGCTCTGTCATCGGCCCCGTGTGCTGGTTTTGTCGACCCCAAACGTATCGAGATATTGTTCTTATTGCTGCGCGGAGCTCGTGACTAAACGCTGCTCCGCCTGTCGGACCGTTTGGTACTGTGACCTCGTGAGTGTCTCCCGAAGAACAAGATCTCTCCCCCAAATCTTCCTTACGTCTTCTCGCCCTAAATCATATTTTGACTTCAAACATCGGAGGCCGATTTTGACTGATGTGGAGATGCGCCCCCATACGTACAATTTACTGACCAGGGTGGTCTCTCCATAGGCGTGTCAAAAGTGGGATTGGACCCTACACCAATCTGAATGCGAATGTTTGGGGCGTGTGAGAACTCTGTCGTCTGACCAGGAGAACCCTTCGACACCCCCTGACGCCGTCAGATGCCTCGCTCGGATCTCGTTTGCAAAGGTCAAATATGGGTTGAACAGTGATACAGTACGGTTGGATTCCTCTGACGATCTGGCTGCTAAGAGGTAGTGAAACTGACGGATCTAGCTTTACGTTTAGGCGAAGGAACTTAATTCGTTCCACTCCTGTTCGTGTCCAAGCCTAGAGCAACCATACCTGCCGCTCACCGTACTCATTCTAAACAGTGAAGGGAGCCTTGTCGCAGTCCGCGCAGGCCTCACACACACAACTGGCCCACGCCCTCGTACAATACCTCGGCGTCGAGGCTCCTACCGACCTCGAGAAGTACGGGATCCGCAACGCTGGTGACCTTGTGGATCTCATTTCAAAGGTTAGTCATTGGGACGTTCCAACCCGGCCGTGAGGTTCACAACTTACGCTCGGAAGTTCTCCACCAATACACACACCATCACAACCCCAAACCTGACGCAGATCGGGCTGGCAGTCTCGCCGATATTGTCGTTATTTAACCACTCATGCCAGCCAAACGCTGTCCTTGTGTTTCCCGGATCGCCACGAGGTAACAAGGGCTCGCCTTCAATGCAGCTCGTATCCATTCGTGACGTCAATCCTGGGGACGAAGTGAGCATGAATTAATCACCCTAACCGACGCTCTCAAACTATTCGTCGCAGATCGTCGTGTCATATGTAGACACAACCCTCCCTCGTGACCAACGACGGGCACAACTTAAAGACACCTATGGGTTCGATTGTGCCTGCCTGTTGTGTCAAAGAGGTGAGAACCAAATCCACGTCGATCCTCGAGCGGCTATCTACTGCCCGGCTCGATGCGGGGGAATGTCATTCCTCCCCACCCCAGGTACTTTTTACGGTTAGACCGAGCGATTTCCGCGCTGTGATACGCCATCATACAGAGAAACCTTTTGTGGAATGTACCACCTGCAAGAAGCGAGTTCCGACCGAAGTCGAGGCGGTTCAAGATGCGTTGAGGATCGGGCAAGAGGCGCTTGACAAGGCGACCGCGTTGCAGGACTCAGGTACGGGTTTCGGATCTTGGGGCTCCACGGTGGGTTCTGACTTGGAGTCTAGATCCGGCCCATGCAGCCAGAATCGCGGCAAACATAATTTCCCTCCTGACTTCTGCGGGAGTAACGAACGGATCTCACCCTTTGCTTGGCCTCCTTCGATCTCACCACTACCTCCTCACAATCTCGTTGTCGTTGTCCGCAGATGCGCTCGCCAGGACGACGCCCACCCCAAACACCAAGGAAGAGCACCAAAAGTTGCTTGACGAGGGGATTCGGACGGCGGTGAGGGTCCTCCAGGGGCTGGTAGAAGTCCTGCCATTTGGACACCCGATCCGAGCAATACACCTCTCGGAACTCGGAATGTTGTGTGCAACCGACGAGGCTGCGTCCAATATTCCCGCCCAACCTCAGCCGACTAACGAGAAGGTGTTTCCTCCGACTGGTGCAGCTCGACTGCAGCTCGCGATAAACTACCTCATCGAGGCACGCAGAGAGCTGCTCGTTGCATTTGGGGTCGAGCGGGGAGGTGGGGACGTAGGGAAGAAGGTGAGGGATACGCTTATCCAGCTCGAGACCGAGATGGGTATTTGGAAGGAAGGCGTCAAGACTGCGTGGAAGGAGCAGGTCGCCGACCGGCCCAAGAGGTAGGCAAATAAGTACGGATTGATCGCTACGGTGGAAGTTTTATAACACATAACATCTTTGCCCATGGGTTCTAAAATTCCCGGGACGCATGGCAAAGTACCGGGTCTTAGCGACTTTTTTCGCGTTCACATCCGCCAAAAACCTCATCCCGCGCAAGTCCGTTCGTCGGGAAACTCGTCAGGGACGGCCGGTTTGTTGTGCTTTTGATAACCTAATCGTGGGGAACCACGGGGGCGATACTAAGGGTCAGGCAGACGGAGAGGATGCTGATGGCGATAATCTTGACGAAGATGGATTGAACCCGAACCAAGTCCGGGCGGTGGAGTCGTCTGAAAACCCGTTGGCATTGATTTGGGGCCCACCAGGTACTGTGGAAATCCCACTGTGTGTGAACAGCCTAACCGTTAGCTACGCGGAAGGTTCCCAGATATTGAAGAATATACCTTGGCTACTGGGACCCTTTTTGAATGGATGCGTATGTACCTAATGTTACGGATAGTCACCCAGTGAGCGGGTGGTATATTCTGCATGTCGCTTGAACTTAGATTTGTTCGCACAACAACTTATGATGCACGGAGATTGAATCGGTGGGGTAATACGGGAGGCCAATTAACCGTAGGAGATGGCACACAATTTTTTCATGGTAGATTTAACAAGTCAGTTCTGTCTCTCTTTTCCTGTCTCCCCCTGCTAATTTTCCTGTCTCGTCCTCTCTTCCAGTGACCTTCAGGAGTGGTATTCGACAGGAGACTATCCCCCCCCCCATCTCGTGGCCCTTCTTGAAGCCCTTCGCCCCGATGGTTCCCTCGCCGTAGGAGATTCCCCGTCTTGTCGTGTGCTTCCGTTCCCTCTGTCCGAGTTGGAAGCCAAGTTCTATTTTGCCGGCCTGTTCCCCGCCCCGCCCCCGGTCGCTCGCACCAGCACCACTCCGTGGAAGGTGCCAACCAGCCCGGAGACGTACCAGAAACTGCAGGAATTCCGTGCCTCCGTCAACAAGCCGTTCTACTGGGACCGGAACGCCGAAATAATTTCCAAACACGGCGCCCTTCTGGACTCGATAAAGGTCGAGATGCTCCGCCCAGTCCTTAACCACCCGCTCAGCGAGGTCTGGGAAGACAATCTGGGTCCCAAAGTCTGGGCCCTTCTGGATTCGATGGAGGTGAAGTGGAGCAGCGCCGACATTTTCCGCATCGGAGCCCCGCGCTGGAAAGAGCCTTTCGCCCCCGTCATCCTCTGGATAGGTGTGATTTCCGGATCCCTCTCTGGCGACTACGGCACCGTCGTGGCCCCAGAGTGCCATAAGCTTCTTGTAGAACACGATATCACCGACGTCGACGTCGAAATCCATGTAACGCGATAGTGGTTTCAGGTTCATCTGCACGTGTATTTTGGGTCATTTTCCCTGCGCTAACTTCGTTCGCATCGTTCCCTCATATGGTCACTCAGTGACGAGACGATGTCCATAATTACTAGTGTAAATTACTCCAGCATATTGAGGCATTGGCTAGCTTGTGCATTTCCCAAAGCCATCCAACCGAGCCTCCTCCTGAGGCATTGGTCCAGTTCGAAAGTGTTCTCATTAATTCCTTAGGGAAGTGAGGGTCGTCTGCTGCCGTGGGAACCGTCCCGGGCTCTGCCGCTGGTCGGCCCTACACCTTAATTATGGATTAGAGTCGAAGTGTCAAGGTGGGGGGTCACCAGGCAATGTCATCTGTTCAGTACGTTTCAGAGACCCCAGTGCTGGTCAGACTTGTGGCCCCTAACGCCATATCAGCACTTACCTCTCGGGCTCTCGGTAGGGTCCGCCACAGGATACCTTGGCCAATGGGTGGTTTATCGAGGTATAGCGGTAGGGTGGTGTAAGTCCATGGGATCTTTGCCAGCGGGTTTTAACACGGATTGGGATCGAAGCTTGAAGGTGGATTACTAGACGACAGAAACAACAAATACGCAGCGTCCGGCGTATAACCTATGTAATATGTGAAGGCCCAGCTCACGTACATAAAGACGTGCAAGAAGGGATAAGTTAGTGGGATGTAGGTGATATGGTTAAGCGGTAACGCGATTCTAAATTATGCTACAGCCCGCAGGTGAGCTGGTGTGTGCGGGCAAGACGAAGCTAGGGCATAAGGGAAACCCGTTGAAAGAAAACATCACAAAGACGGTGCGCCGCAATGAGATGCAACACTGTATCGTCACCACCTCGACCGCTTCGGTGCCTTCAGCTCTCTCAGTTGCGGGATAACTGCGACGATATCCCTTTCCTCGACCTCCCCCTTCCCTGTCTTCATCATCACCACGGTTGCCTTGGATCTCCTATTCGACACCTGTAAAAATCTCCTGGAAACCGACCACCGCTTCGCGCTCCTCCGAGCCTCTTTCGTCTCAACTCCCTCAGGCTGAGATGGTGGGAACAACAAGGACTTTATCGGTGCCGCCGCCGGTGTCACATGGTCAGCGAACGGCATGCCAGAATCTCGCTTCAGCATCAGCCGATTGTACGGCCTCCCCATCGAGCTCTCCCGTCTACGGGTCGAACCCAAAGCGACTCGTTTGTGGTTTGAGTTCGTCCTTTGAAACGAAATCTTCGGATTTGGCTTGGCCTGGGAGAACCGACGCTGTTTTCCTCCCGTCTTCACTGGTGGGTATGAAACCTCGATCGCAACCGCGCCGCTCCCCCTGTCCCAAGTCATCTCGGATATCGTCGGCGTGGAACGGGGTATCCCCGCGCTGATATCGATAACAGGGCCTTTGGGGACGGGAGGCAAGGAAGCCGGTACTGGGGGGATCCGAAGTGTAATCGAGGGGGGTGGGACCACCCACGCCGGGATCCGAGGTACAGGTGGGGCGTCCGACTCTGGAAACCCAACCGCAAAGGGTGTCATGAGAGAAAGGGGGTCAGAGACCCTCCGTTCCACCGGAGATTTGATAGCGATGGTGCTCGTAGGAGAGATGGGGGAATTATTAAAGACGAGTGGGGACACAGGCGCCGAGGACACGCGCCTGATCGTTTTGGTTTGCGGGAATATCGTCATACCCCATCTCCTGGCGGGGCGGAGCGGTGCTGGGCTCAGTAGAGCTGGCGTGACCGGGGATTTTGGCTCGGGCGGAGAAGGAGAAGGGGGTGATCGGATCGTAACATCGGCTGGTTCTGGACGAACCGGTGAGGAGGGAAGGCTGAGGGCGCAAAGTCTCGTCAGGTGTGGAGGAGGGGTGGTCAACGGGGGAGCGCCCATTGAACTTGGAGAGCTATCCGTCGTGGTGTATTCGGATGACGTGGCAGGGGATATAGTCAAGGCCAACCTAGGAGAGGATCTTGGGAAGGGCGAGCCTGGGATTCTTGGGAGCGGGCGGCGAAGGGGGGCGTTACTGGGGACGCCTGACAATCCTGGGAGACCACCAGAAGAAAGGGAATAACCTAAACCAAGCGTTGCGACAGACTCCTTGATCGATGGTCGAGGTGCAGATCTCCTGCGGGGGTTGGACACGCCTGGCACAGCCAGCAAAGACATGTCCAACGGTGTTGGGGCATTACGACGCCCACATTTCGTTCTTCTTGAAGTCGTGGTGAGGGACATTATCTCGTGAGGTGGTAGGTTAGATCCTGGGTGATGTAGGGGTGTGTGCGCCAGCGCAGACCGGGACCCTCGAGAGTTTTATGGTACAAGGTGGAAGGGACGGAGCCAAAGAACACAAAGGCGGTGTTGGCATCATCTCGAAGGGGCCAGTCCCTGAAACGAAACAGCCTTGTCGCAATCATGATGGTGATGAGAATTATCCATTGAGCGATAGTCTGCCACTGTGGTTGATGGCGGATCCCACCCAGCGCGCCTGGGAACGTCAATCTGGAGAACGTCTACTGGGGATCCGTGGTTTCGCGTCAAATGCAGTGCCCCACCTGGCCCGCCAGTCATGAAGCGGCGACCTTCCACGATTCGGATCACTTGCTGAACCTTGGTGCGCTTCAGAGCCTGGTGGGAGAACGGGGACAGCGGACTGCACTTCGAGCGTCCTTCCATGATCTGTGTCACCGATTCATAACGTGGCGGTCAATGGCTGAGTTTTCCGAATCTGCTAAACCCCGTTCCCGAAGACTCCGGCAGGGCCGGGCCAAACGTTGACCAGGCGACGTCTTGCCATTGTCACTGGTTGTCCAGTGCAACATGAATGGACCCGGACTGAGATCCCCGGGTCGCGACAACTCAATCGCAAGTGTCTAGCGAAATGAAAAACTTCGATTGCCACGAAGAAATAGGGGGTAAAGATGTCAAAACAGCTCCTCATCCTCGGGTTTGAAGTTCTTCGCCTGGTCCCAATAACCAGCGATCTTCGACCCAAGAACTTCTCTAGCGGCTGCATCGGTCGGGCACGTCTTCGGCTTGAAGTTATTAAACGCCCTCTCCCTCAACTGACCCTCCCATACTAAATCACATCGGTTGTCCTCCAATGACACCACCTCCTGAGCGCCATCCTCCCCAGTTACGACGGTGGTTTTGTTCGCCTTCTCTGACGGTCCGGCCTCATCTTCATCATTGTCGATTTCCACCTCCTCGACACCCCGCGCCCTGGCAGCCTCAGTCCACGAGATGCGTTGTAACATCAAGCGCTTGTAATTCCGGATGAACTTCGATGCACCCTCGACGTAAACCATGTTGAATGAGGGATGGAATATGCAAACACCCGTCAGGTTCAGCTGTTCGGCGTTCTTCCGTACCTTGAAACGGTGGGCAGGGTCAGATAACACCTTGACCCTAGTGAAGAATAGTAGTTTCAGTAGTTATCCAACAAAATGGAGGACGTGCGGCGCTTACTTGAAGATGGCACCATGAATTCCACGCTTCTCAGCCTCCAGCTTTTTGGTCTCGATCTTCTCCTTCCTCTGTTCGTCCGTAAGCTTACGTTCCGTATTCATCTTCTCGTGGGTATGTTTTCGCATGGCCACCTCCCTGCGGACACGCGCCTCGACTCGGGTAGGATCCTGGACAGCGTCGGAGGTCAAGACCTTCATAAGGTTGGCCAACCGAACTACCAAAAATGTTAGCATCACCTTTGCGGACAGAACTGGGGCAGCTGCGGGTACCTTTTGGTGCGTCTGGAGGGATAAGGCCCATCCTGATCCGATCGCGTTTATCCTGCAACTCGGCCTGGCGCGTTTGTTTCCTCCGCTTCTTGGCTTCCTAAACAAGACTTCGGTGTGATGTCTCAGCCGCAAGTGAGGTCGAGTTCACCTTCTTGGTCAGCATCAGCGGTTTGGGGGCCACCTTATTCTTGTCTCCGGGAGGAGGGATTGGGATCGGGTGCTGGATCAGATGATCGATGACAGAGCTCCCACGAAGGTTCAAATGCTCGATGCCCCTCTCAAGATCGTTGTAGCTGCCGCGAGGAAGTAGCTGGTTGTCCCACCATTCGGCCTCAGGCGGGACTTCGCGCTGAATGATGCAGGGAAATGGGTCAGACTGGGAGAATAAACGGGTGATCTGACGGTACCTTGATGTTTTTCTCCAACGTGTCAAACTCTGCGTCCAAACCGGCCTTGCGAGCGCTCTCTGCAATCCGCTGTTTCAACTGCTCCAACTGTTGTTGCTGCCTCATCTGGTTCCCAATTTGCACGTACTTGCCCTTCTGATTGAATCGGAACGACCTTCCACTCCGCTCTTTCGGGGCTCCTTCAAAGCCTTTATCGTTCGCGGCCGCTGCAGACCCGGATGCATATGGATTGGAAGTGTCCGTGGTTACAGACGCGATTGTGGGCACTGGTGGTGGGGTTGGGGCATTCCGTGTATTAGCCTTCGGATATTGGTCAGGGTTTTTGGCCACGAAGTGGTGCGTTGTCTACTGACCTTGATAGATGCAAACTTGGGTTGCATGGGTTTGTACCTGTCCTTCTTAGACTGTGGTGCGGGGATAGACGTATCCAAGAGTAGTGGATGGGCCGCCATCTTCAAACCTACACCCTGCTGAGCGGGTTCGACAGGTTTGTTCTTCTTTCCGGTCTGAGGAAGTGACTGCAGCCGAAGTCGTGTGAGCAACACCAATCACAGCGATGAATCGGACTGACCATGTACGGATTCTCCTTGATAGCAAGACGACTCTGGGATTCTGCAACGCGCCGTTGGGCTTCAGCCACACGTCGAGCAAGATCATCGACTGCAGGTGGCGCAGGCGAGGGCGAATTGGAGGGTTGTACCGTAGGCGTCGACGAGGTCCGCGTCGGGACTGCAGATTTCATCGCGGCCAACTTTGCGGCAATCTCAGCCCGCTTCTGGGCGATGAGCGCGTCTGGGGTCATCTGGCGAGAGGCCAATTAATCGGGATACACACAATGTCAGTAGTGATGGCCGAGACATACCCCTCCTGGTAATTTAGGCGCATGGGAAGGTGTCTAGGGTTAAAAAAGAGGGTTATAGAAACGTGAAGTCAGAAATCGGGTTTGGGGGTAAAATCACCTTTTGGCTTCGGGTGAGCTGGGGGTTGTGGAAAAGCACTCACAGTTGAGACACTGGGTAGGCAACGAACATGAGGGTGGGACGAGTTGGGTTTCTGCAGAGAAATACGAACCTTTTCAACTTCTTCGACGCACTAAAGTCGCCATTGCCTTCATGTGCTCGTTTGCGGTCGCTCATCGTAGCCACTGAAACCTGGGGGAGTCGTGGTCGATGGCGGAGCGGGATGAGCTTTGGATATCGTGACGCGTGACTAGCTTCCGGGCACCGATGTTCTCCTTCCTCTCCCCGACGCGAACCAAAGTCAGCGCTGCCCTCGCTGCCTGTCGTTCCCAGTCTTCTCTCTGGCCATGGTCCTCGACCGGCCAGTCCCTCTCCATCTTGGGTGCCAGGTTCCGACACCAACTTGCCCCCAGGAAGGTCAAATACATCAAAAGACACAAGGGCGTCATCCCGATCCCCATCGGAGGTTCCACCAAAGGCACAACTCTCGCTTATGGCGAATGGGGTCTTCGTATAAAGGGCAACGGAGTTAGGCTTACGGCCAAGCAGCTTCAGACCGCTGAAGAGGTTATCAAGCGGAAAATCAAGCAAGTCAAAGGATCGAAAGTCTACTTGAGGGTCTTTCCAGATATTCCCGTTTGCATAAAGGTAACCAGCAACGCCTTTTACCGACCCTCCGATTCACTAAAGCGCCGCCGGTTAGGGAAACGAAACACGTATGGGTAAGGGCAAGGGAACGTTCGAGTTCTGGGCAACTCGGTATGTCGCTGTCCCCCACGGGCCTGCGCATCGAATAACGTTTATACCTACAGTGTCTCCACCGGCCGGGTGATTTTCGAAATCGGTGGCACACCCATCCGAGAAGAACTGGCTCGCGAAGGTTAGCACCCACTGGAACGTTCATCTGACTTAAAGCTGAGTTGTCTCAAGCGTTACGCCAAGCTGGCGACAAGCTACCTTCAACAACCGAATTCATTACGCGTAGCACACCTCCAAGACTCGGAAACAAACTCCTATACCCTCCCACTCCGGTCCCCGAGGTGACGACGACCCCGGAAGCACACGCCGATGCATCCCAGTAACCATACGTTCAACTAATCCAAATAATCGTAATCGTTACCCTGTCGTTTCTGGTCACTCGGGTATTCGAGGGTGTTGGCCTCCCATTTAGAACGCAAATAACATATCGTGCACAACTGGTACATGTGATAGAGTTGGAGAACACACAAAAGGGACAAAGCAATGCGAGAAGCTACGACATGAAGATTGTTATGTGCACAAACAACAAAAAACGAGCGGAAGCCAGGGCCCAAAGGGCCTCGGACTCAGGGACGAGCCAAATAGTCAGCGTATAAGTTATCAACAAATGACTTGTCAGTCTGAGGAGGACATTGTTAGCAAATTCGTATTGGAGGGGTTAAGTCACCCACATGAATCAGAGTTAAAACCTCCCTAACGAAGGTGTTCCGATCCATCTGTTTGATGGCTTTCTGTTTGGAGAGAGAGGATTTTGCGACGGTGGATATCAAAGACTCAGTTACCGCGTCCCGGTCCAGACCGTCCTTGTCCTTGGAAGTGGATGCAGTGGGTTGGCCATTGGCTTTCCCATTTATTTGGCTTTGGGCGACAGCCTTGGTTTTCCCCTTGACGCTGGAAACTGCAGGAGACTGAGGTTGAACGGGGTTGGCTGGAGGTTCGTTTGGGATGTTCGGGCCAACAGCGTAGCCCATCTTGACAGGGTCATCCCAACTCTTCTCGATTTGGTCCCTCTCCTCCTTATTTTTCTCTTTCTTTTTCTTCTTCCCGCTCGCACCGGCTCCGTTTGTCGCGCTTGCGTTGGCATTTGACTTGGGGGAGAGGGTATCGATGTTATTCAACGCACTAATGTCGTTGAAGTCTAACTCGACGACGTCGTCATCCGAGGCCCTATCGTCCAGTGGTTGGCGGGGGTACGGCCACAGTTCCGAGTCGGGCTCGAAAGGCACGAGCTTCCGCGGAGTACCAGGCATAGCTTTCGTCTTGTCGGCCTTGGTCGAAGAAACTTGCGAGATCTCTGCTGGTGTGAAACCATTCTGTGGCTTCCTTGTTACCCCTGCCTTCGTATTCCGGTCCTTGGGTTGGTGTGAGGGGGAGGATGCAGGAATCCCTTTGAGGGCCGGCCTGGGAGTAACATCCCCTTGAATCCTCGGGGTCGTCTGAGCATCGTCCGAGCCGGACAGGATACCGGGGAACGAGAACGAAGGGACGGTGGATTGTTTGCCCTTGGAAGAAGAAGTGACCGCGCTCCGCGTGGCCTCAGCGAGAATCGAGTTGATATTAGAGGTGGGGTACTCGATCTCTTCAGAGCCACCTTCACTATTTGATTCGTTGTCGCCCTCGTAGCGGTAGGTGGTGAGGTTTGTAGAGGACGATGAAACGCTTCCGCCCGGGCTGGGCGCCAAACCCAATAGGGTCGATATCACGTTCTGGTTAAGCACCTGGGGTACGGCGGAAGGTGTCGGCTGGGGAGAGATTATCTGTAGGATGGGGGCGGGTGATTGTACAGGGCTGGTGTGATCGGAGCCATTGGGGTAGTGCGGAGTTGCAGACGCAAATATGGAATCCAATAACGCCTGACTTCGGGTGGTGGTGTTTGGGTTCGATGGCGGCTGGGGCTGTAATCTGTTGGCGTGTACGGACGCGCTGGTTGTGGGGTTCTGGCCGGACAATGCCGCAGCGAATAGGCCATCAACCGTGATCCCCTGCAGCCCGCTGTTCGCAGGGATCGGGGCCGGCGATTGCGATGGTTCTGGAGCGAGCTTGGAAAACAACTTGTCGATTTCGGACATAGACGTGGTAGCACTGGTCGGCCGAGAGAGCTTATCCTGCTTTGATGAATGCGTGATCGAGATCTTAGCTCTTGTGACTACGGGAGTATTAGACAAAGGGGAGAAGATACACGGAATATAGGAGTACCTTCTGGCGTCTGTTCCGGGGAAGAATCGTTGGAGATCATGAGGTACGGGTTTGGTGGTGGAGGGCGCTCAGGCCCGTACCTAAACTGTTCAGGGTACGGCTCACCCCGTTTGATGTAGTCGTGTAACCTGTGTGATGTTTTCAGGGTCCAACGCGAGTCTCAATATTCGAGGAATCTGACCTCATCAGAACGTCTTTCATCGGCTCCCTGGAATCCGTAGCGAACATCCAAAGACCGACAGTGATTGCCCTGCCCTTGGTTTTGTCCGCCGCGAGGTCTGGATCTACGTCCCGATCGAGGGGTAATCCGAGGCGAAGTGCGGTGTAGTCTGGATAGCATTTATACATAAGGTAATCACCCAGGATATTCATGTCGTCCTCCGGGTACATTCGTTGGATGTAATCATCCATCCCCATCCGGTTGAGCATGTAGAACCCGTACGGTGGGTATGCGTCCCTTCGTGCCAGAACACGTCACGGGAGGGTTACGAAATTTTGACGACAGCACGCACCTCTCGTACAAGAACATGCTCCCCTCGTAGCCCTTCTTCTCCCACTTTTCTCCGTTGTAGTGGTACAAACATACATGGCTGAACTGGTCAAAGATTGATACAATCGAAGGGTCCCGACGGCGGAGGACCTTCAGGTTGTGGTTATATCGTGAGCCGGGGGACATTCCTGCGGCCGTAGGGTTAGGAGATTCGTTGTCGACGGCGCGGGGTTGGTTGAGATTCGCGTTCACGGCATTATTACGGACGATCTGGGTGTTGTTTGCGTTAGAACCGGAGCGTGCGCGTCGACCCATGGCTTCGTGTCAGTTGGTAGAGGGTAAAAGCGGCTGGGGTGGTCGCTGAGCAGAGGTTTGCAGCTGCCGGACTATATGGTGGCTGGGGGGTGGGGGAAGGGAATTTGGAGAGTTTACTACGATCACCGGCGCCTTCCCACTCTAGTCTCCCATCACTCCCGGAATACGCAAACCAGGGTGGGTTCGTTGACCCTGGCCAACAACTCTTATCAGCTGTGTCCCAGGAAACACACATACTGATACCAACTTCAAGCGGCGTCGAGAACTCCGGTAGCTCCCCCACTACAGCCGTCTAACTTACAGATTTGTCTCCAGCTACTGCCGACACAGCTGCCCCACAACCCGACCGGTCTCTGTTGTCAGACCCAGCAGTTCCATGTAGCACTGCTTCCGTCATTACGGAAGAAAATGGGTGAAATATCCGGGATCTGTTGGTAAAAGTCGGATTTCTTAGGACTTGGGACTTGTTGGATAACCTCCAACATGTTCAGCAGCCGCTTGCTTAGGGTCCCCATGCGGAAGCTGGCCGAGCACTAGGGGTCCAGGGTTAGTTCTCCCAACTACTGGATGGGCTCTCCCCACCGTCAGGAAAGAGAAGTTTGAGGCGTTTCCCAGCGCAGAGTTTGACCCCTAGAATTGCCCCATCAGCTACGGAAAGCAGAGATCCCAAACCTTTCCCTCCGGATTACTACGTCCCAGGTCCCCGTTAACCAATACCAGGGCTGGGCCAGGGGAAACTCGGGCGTAGAGACGACGGGAAGGATTGAAAAAAGTTCATTATTAGCGTGATATTTTTTGTTCTATCTACGGGGACGTTCCGATGTCATCGATTCGTGTGGGGAAAAGGAAAGGATACTGCACAGAAAAAAATACAAGGGGACAGGAAGGAAGTTATCGAGCTGTTGCAACAGCATCGATATCAAACCGATATCTATGGAACCGTAGGAAGGTGATAGAATGAGACACGGAGGGCTTTTCGATCACTCTGCTGACCAGGAATGACCACTGATTGGGACAAGATGTTCTACGAGTCGAAGATGGCACCATAGGCCGGGATACCGCGGGACGTGAGACCGTACACCAACTTCTCGGTGAGTGTCTGGTTGGAGATGACACCGACGGCTTCGGCATCGAACTCCTTGACCATCTTGAGAGCAAGCTTGACCAGGTCTGGCTTCCCATGCTTGCGGGTGTCGTATAGGATGGTATCGGGGGCATAGTGAAGAATCTGATCGACGAATTCATCACCGAAAGTTTCCCTGACGTTGGGCGAGGTCCAGAGCAGGCGGACGGGGATACGGCCCTCGAAGATTGTGTTGGCACAGGGGCCGATACCGGAACCGGTGGCGATGAGGATCATCCTGCGGAACATGGGCACAATCCTCAAAACACCGTTGGTCGGGAGACCACGTACCCACAACTTGGTGGGGGGGTTGTTGATGATGTTGGCGGTCCAGTCACCGGCACGAGAGACGATTAGAGAGAACTCGTCCCTGGTTGGCTCGGGGATACTAGCAAATGCGTGCCATTCCTTGAGAGGGGAGTGGGTAATACGGATGGCAGTGCCGGTGTCAGGGCGGGCTATAATTAAATCATATCAATACCATGATGGCTGGGCAAATACGGGGAGATGACATACTGTAGTTGAAGTACAACCTGGTAGCGTGCTTGGAAAGAGTGACAGCGCGGACGTTGACCTTGCGGAGACGGAGCCATGGGAGAATAATGGAAGTAGTGATGATACATTGGAGCCAGAAAGCAGCGTTGTGCTTGCAGGCGTGGGGGAGGGGCTCGCCCGGCTTGCGACCGTCGTTGATAAAGAGAACAACCTGGGCCCAGACCAAAGCCAAAGCGGTCCATCCGAGGAAACGGTGAGTCCACTCGAAGGAATCGTGGAGCTTGTTGCGCATGTTGGGGTAGGCGAAGACGAGCATTACCAAAAGGAAGCCCAGGATGATCCACGAGATGACGACGGTGGGAAGGGAGATCTGTGCCAAGGATCAGCGGTGTCTTATTATGTGGGCTGAGGGAAACCTACGGGAGACAAGCCATGGATGTATTCACGGGTGCCCATAGCGACGAAGAGAGTCAACCAGATAGTAGCAGAAATACCACAACCCGAGTGCACTAGGGAATTCATTAGGATAAAGTTGTCGCATCGGAGGCAAGGGTGGATACGCACATCCACCGATGTGGAAGATACGAGCGGAAATCCTCCTGAAGAAGAGAGGGGCGGACTGGGGCCAGGCAGTGAAGATATTGAACAGGGTGTTGATCACGTATTCTTGACGCATCAGGATGGAGACGAAAATGTTGGAGATAACAGCGTAGGCAATCTTTCCGGTGTTCGCCTGGTGAGTTGCTGTGAGACCGATGAATACGGACATGTTGGCCGCGAAGGTGATACTGAAAAGCCTTCGGTAAACGGAGAAGAACATGTAGCGGAGGTTCCGGACGGGCTTGGAGTTCTTCTTCTCGATATACTCCTCATCGAGATAACCCTCCCACCAGATGGCCTTCTCTCTGTTAGAGATATCCTGAGTTGAGTTGCTAGAAGAAGCAGGCGCCGCAACATTTTCCTCAGATTTGGCAGCGGTAGGGAGGTTGACGATTTCGGGTTTCTGAACGGCTGGTTCTGGGACGGCAATGATGTCGCCACTGCAAGAGAAGTTAACGTCGAGGGACATAAGATAAGTCAAAAGGACTCTACTCACCCGGGAAGTGGTTCCTTTTCGCCCGACATCTTGGACACTTGAATTAAGAAGTACTAGAGAAGAGGGTATTAGAGAGTGTAAAATACACTGAGGCAGAGCACTGGGGAAAACCACGCTGAGCATTCCCCAGATTATATAGCATTTTAGTCGGGTCCACGATATGGCCATGGGGTATACCCATACGAGACCCTACCCGGCAGTCGCACGAAGTTGATCGGGTCTAATCGAGAGGGCCGACGGCGCTAAGGAAGGTACAACCATACTGCAAACGGTGGGAGTGCCGGAGCCAAATTGTTCCAGGTCGAGGAACGCATACCGGAATAAGGTACGAACGGAGTGTGCTTCCAAACCCGTAGCGCAGGAACGTGAGGCTCCCAGTAAGTTGTAAACCCAAGACACCCTGCGGCCCCAGTAGGCCTGTCACAGGGAGTCGATCCCCATCCGTCAATCCTGGATCAGACGTGTGCCAAGCTGACCTGCGATCCTTTGTGAACGGGTCGTGTTCGCTCCGGCCCAGTGGCTGGCAGGAGACATGGTGTGGGGAGGTGCAATCTGGCGGCGACCAATCCGGATGCTGAAGTTACACACGGGATCCTAGGATTTCCGGTGCCCGGTTGTTTGTGGCGCACAGAAGATCCAAACCTCGAGGAAATTCGTAACCAATAGGCCGGTGCATTCCGGTTGCGGATCCTCGGTCGTATCCTGCTCGCCCGCCCCATCTTCAGCGTCGCAAGGGACGGAAACCTGTTGGGCGAATGTACCGGTAGATCGATAGCAACCCAATTGAATTGTGTGTAGATCAGTTGATAAAAACCAGTAGGTGATTCTCGCTTCACATCGGTGGGTAGAACGCCGGATTGATATGAAGTTATCTCCCCTCACGTGACCGATATGGGGCGGGAGAAACAGGGTTATCAACTGAGGAATGATGGGTCCATGTCTATCTGGAGGGCCCAGCTGCGGTTGAGGTAGATTCCAGAGCAAAATCCGGACGCCGTTGGTATCGTAAGGAACCCAGGCAGAACGGGCTTAGGTGGATTGATCAGACACGACCCTCCAGGACCGGACCAAGGTTTGTAAGCAACTTTGACGGGGAGTGATTACGAGGGGTGGGATGGTAGTCTGCGAGTATCCGCGGAGTGCTCGCCCAGCGTGGGAGAAGGACAGACCTAACGGATGGAGATAGTTTGAAGGTGCCTGACCTGGTTATGGGCGGCGGCGTAATGTAGCTTGATACGAACAAAACACACCAGATCCCTCACGCAGTCCGGAGTAGGTCGAGGCGCAAGACAATGTGAAACCTCACGTGTCGGCGATTGGGCTCAGGGTACCCTCGAACGGACTCTTAGTCATAGTAGGGTGGATTCCCGACGGAGGGGCGTACCGGTTGTACAGCGACATGGGGAAATGCGGTTTGGAGAGAAGTTCATGTTGGGGGAGGCCCCTCGGGAAACGAGCGCATTGAAAGGACCCCGGCTTTTCCTCTCCCGGTTTCACCCTCCGTTCCCTGTATCGGCAACCGCTACAACAGAATGGAG
>Ga0307509_10005929_pt1 | contig 16718 bp, 18 predicted proteins | sample 10_EM_MG_FD_202245 | JGI IMG/M metagenome (GOLD analysis project Ga0307509, IMG submission 202245) | Populus trichocarpa ectomycorrhiza microbial communities from riparian zone in the Pacific Northwest, United States - 10_EM | ecosystem: Host-associated > Plants > Roots > Unclassified | place... | reverse complement strand
GATGCCGGAACAGCCGTATTTGAACGTCCAATATCACTCCATCCGGAAACCACTCCTACCTGAACATCAAAACCAAAAGTCTAAGTTGACAAGCTGAATTGATTGATGCGGGAGCTCCAGATCCTTTAGCCTGTAAAGGGTTTCTTGATATTTTGACCCTATAGAAGACATACATGAAGGAAAGAACAAAAGGGCATTCACAATAGATTCTCAGCATAGTGGAAGATGGAAAAACAGTGGACTAGTTGGCTATTATATCTGCTAAGCACGTGCCCAATAGGCAATCCAACATGCAGAGTATACAGGACCCGTGATCAATTATGAGAGGGTGGGGGGTCAATGGGAAGGGTTGTTAGTATGGAAATGCGGAGGGTTGTGGGGGGCAGACATGACCTGGGTAAGAGAGAGGTGTATGCAGGATGGGAAGGAGAAGAACACGGAGCACGGGGGGCGGGCTAATCAAGGGATTGGGGTTCGATAGATAGAAGTTCCAATTCTTGGTCTTGCTCATCTGTCACATCAGCCCTATCATCATGCATGCCCAAATCTTCTTGCCAGTTACCAATTTCCAAGCGAGTGAAACCTTTAACATCCAACTCTTGATCTGAACTACCGTCAATGGGGAGAGATAGGCCAACCTTGTGGAAGGAGGTACGAATCAAGTCTGCCTTCTCAGTGTGAAACTGGTAGAAAGCCTTTCCAATACAGTGAGTGGTCATGACACGGTGATCACCCACTGTCCACTTTTCGAACTCCTCCTCTGACTCTAGCTGGAAGATTTGCTCATCTGTAAGATCGCGGATACATTCCTTAAGAGGCTTATTGACAGAAATGTCTAGGGGTTGAACCAGGCTAGTACATCCGGCGGGGATGAAGGAGGGGATAATACGGTGTTGGGAGAGAAGCTCAAGGACTGCCGGAGTTTTGTGGGAGCCCATTAAGTCCATCGCAAAGAGAGTAGGTCGTCCACCCAATACTGGGAGTAAATGGTTTGTAATGTAGCGCTCAAATAATGTATCGTTCATATAGGCTGTCGGGTTGTATTCCACCAGCACACGAGGATCATATCTTTCTTTCTCCCTCCCGAGCCGGCGACCAGTGCCATGAAAAATTATCATTGGTGGGATGCAGGGAATGCCATCAGCCAAAATGCAGAGAACAAGACTCGCTTGTCGCTTATCCCAACCTGACTTCGACTCCTTAACCCAAACGGTTTTCTCTTCGGCCAGGTTGTAAGTTTTTCCTTGAAGATATTCGAAGGAAATTAGCCTCTCGTCTACGTTGCAGATGTTGGAAAGCTCGTATCGACCGACCGGACGTTCTATTGCAATTTCCCAAAAATGATTGATGGGGGGCTGCGAGTTACGTTGATTGAACCGCAGCCAGTTCACGACAAGTGGCTTATAGCCATCAGGAACCTTTTGCGCTTTTTTGGTGATACTTCAAAGACTGATCTTATATCATTTTAAGAAACCACGAAACCATCCGTTACTAAAGCGAAAGATCGTGGGATTCACATTCGCATACAGCTGACGAAATTGTATCTGCAATTGTATTCTTAACCACCTTTGCCTAACTGTTCGCCCTGCCTTCCTCCGCTCTAAAAAATCCTCATATAATCTATCCTCTAACTCCGGCCACAATACTCTCTGACTATATCCTGACTCTTTATCCTTCCTCACAGACGAGTTCTTTCCCTTTTTTTCTATTCTCTCCTTCCTATGCCACCAGTCTGTAATTGTCCTCCGAGGTATTTGATAAACATCAGATACTTCCTGTATAGTCGGACGACGCTATCTTGCCTCTTCAATCGCTGGCCGGGAGATAGGCATCTCATGATGTTCAAGAAAGACCAGAACGCGGAGCTTTTGACTTTGACTATAGCTTCTTTCCGGATATTGAATAGGCTTCAAATCGCGTGGACTAAGCTGCCGTTCTTTGAGGGTTTTCAGTTTTGGCCCTCGTGGTTTGGAACTTCGTACTGGAGGCATTTTGGAAGTCTTCAATATCTTAAATCTTTTATCTACAAGCTTTCTACTTTATAGCCCACCATTATACAACCTCTCTCCCACCCACTGACCCTATAGGATCCGACTCAGACTACATGTACCTCTCTGACCTCTTCTCCTGACTCACAATGCTTGATTAAGATTTCCGGAATCATTTATGACTAATAGCTGTGAGGTGTTCATGGAAATACGAGTGTAGTCACAACTTGATACTGCCCATGCGCATATCTTCATCTCCAGATCACTACTGCTCACTCGATGTCTTGGCTTAATCTCACCTGCTCTCTTGCGCAAGTGCCAAGCCCTATGATCTTCCGATCCCCGATGGTGGATTTAACGAGTAAATACGGTACTCGTCGGTACAGTACAGTGCAAATACAAAAAAAAAAAGCATCCAATCGCTTGGTTTGTGAAATTAATAGGCTTGTCGCCAGCATGCTCTTCAAGAATACAGATGGAGGCAGGTGGATAAGGTACTATGCATGCTATCGAGGTGGTCAACAGGATGCGAACATCTCTATCGCTCGAGCCCGAGGCACCTACCAATATCTACAGCAGAATACTCGTACTGTAGGGGTATGATACTATAATATGAGTTCGAGAGCTAAAGAATGGCTGTGGCCTCAGCGGAGTAATTCATCTTTTGATGGGTTAAGCTCGATGCTGTTACCCTCCAGCAAAATGGCCCCCTCGGCTCCCGTCCATCCTCCCGTACAGGTCTCATACGGGTACTAGAAAGTGGTAAAGGTGTCAAATTCCTCCTCAGCGAGCCAATGAGAGCATCCCTTTCCACATTCAGCTTTCACCCTTGCCTATTTATCATTTAGAACCACCTAATAAGAGATAGAGATGGACCAAACTGTCCAGCTCGCGAAATCGAGAAGGACGAAAGTGATCTCTTTTCTATTGTTATTATTCCCTATTTTTTTTACTAAATTTTTACCTCAGATAAATTTCTCTCCCTCTGGTTACGGGTCCGTCCCTGCAACACGGCCGCAGCTACCTTCTCTCCCCCATCATCTTCTCATCCCTTACCCACTGCTCCCTCTCCACTCCACCGTCCCTCGTTTGTGTACGTACGTACGGTATCATATCGTCTTTTCTTAACGCTCATCTTTTCCTTCTCTTGGTTGAACGAAGCTCTCTTCACCAATACCTCACCTCACCTTTCCATCTATACACCTTTCTCTCACCCGTCTTTCCTCGCCACATCGCCCCTTCCTCCGGCTGTTACCCCTTAGCCTCTCTAATCTTGCATCCCTTTCTTCAATTCCTCTACTCCTGATCTCCGGCAACCTCGGTAGTTTACCGGGGCTCTAGTTCCCTCTAGCCTTCGGAACTCGTTAGGGCTGGAGTTTGAGCTTTTTACACATTTCTCAGTTTCACAGAGTCTCTGGTCTACCCTTTTTTCCTTTCCTTTCCTTTTGTCTTCTTCTTTTTTCTTATTTTCTTCACTATGAGTTCTATCCTCGTCTCATGGGGGCTATTCCTCGCGATAGCATTTGCAGGGTACTGGTGGTACGGTGGATCGGGTAAAGCTCAGCCTCATGGCAAGCGCATCGTCTCGACCTCTTCGGAGAAGCTATCCAGTGGCACCGTCTTTGTGAGCAGCGGGACGGACGGTAACACTGCGGAAAGGAAGAAAAAGCCTAAGAAGAAGAAGGCTGCCCTCTCAAATACCGGCCCTAAAAAGGTGGCTTCCCACGAAGATGGGGAGAAAGTTGTACAATCGACCGATGATGATGTGGCGCAAGCTGAGGATGAGCTACAGGCTTTGCGTAGGCTTCAATCTCTTGCAGAGAATGGTGGGAAAAAAGGAGCGCCATCGAGCTCCTCAGCAAAACAGTCTCAATCGCAGAAATCTCAATTACAGAAGCCGTACCTTACGACCCCCGCTTCCCCATTTGCAACAGCTTCCCAGACATCCTCTACTGGCGCCGATGCAGATATTGACGAAGAGGAGACATCTCAATTGCCCGGGTCTGGGTTCCAACAATCTACTTCTATGGATCCGAGTGACATGCTAGAAGAGTCTGCCTCAGGAGCTCGCGTCCTCACAATCACACCATCGACACAGCCTCCACGTACCCAGAAGCAGAGGTCCACCACACCCGCTAGCCAAAGTGGAACACACGCCAATAAAAACGCGAAGAAGAAGGAAAAGAAGAAGTTAGAGAAGGAGGCAGAGAGAGCTGATCAAAAAGCTAGATTTGAGCAGCATCGTGCAAGTGTGAGAGCCGCGGAAGCGGCTAAGCCCAAGAGCAAACCACCTTCTGATGATCCCATGGTTGGTTCTGCATGGATTACTGTCAATGGCAAAAGGTCTTCCACTCCTACTAACGCTCTGGAGGTCAAGCCAACCTCGGGTGATCTTCTTGACACCTTCGTGTCTCCCCACACCCAAGCCAACACCCAACACATCTCGGACGATAGCGAAGAAGATAAAAATCTTACAAAGAGCCAAGACCTCACCCAACGCCAAGAGATAAACGACTCGTTATGGGAGACGGTTCCCGCATATCTTGCAGCGGATTGGAGTGAGGTTCAGAGAAAAGGTCGGAAGCAGAAGAAGGCAATCCATAATCCCGATAACGGCAAAAGCGGTGATGAGTCGGCAAGTGTTGAATCCACCAAGGTTTCCCATCAACCTAATCCTGAGAGACCCACTGCTTCGAAAAAAGAGGGTCTCAGAAAGGAAATCTCTAAGGCCGTGACCGGTGAACCCGCTAAGAGCGGCAATGGTTTTCAATCGTTGGATACTGGTAGTACTACCAGTGATACGAAAAATTCAAGCTCAGATTGGGCAGAAGTTGATGACTCGGATAACTGGGCGGTTCACACAGAGAGCTAGATTTGCGGGTATTGATCATGAATGCTGTTCTCTAAAGCTTCATCTACTTTCGGATTGTGTCTGGTTGTTGCTTCTTGCGGACTGAACTGTGATGGATATTCAGCCGTCTTCAACTATTCCAGAATATCTCTTCACTTCGCGCCCTTCCTGTTATCTTTTCTCTCTACGGTCAATGAGTTTCCTCTTTTTTATCAGCAAAAATTGGGGGCAATAAAAGGTGGTTTGTTCGGCAGGGTATCATGTCCTAATTCTGTTGGAAGGAAAATTTCCTTTGTCAGCCCTTAGTATTGTCTCTTCTGTTTTCTCTACAATTTTTTCTACTTTTTCTTCCCAGTAGCTGTTCTTCAGCTGGGGCATTTCGTTATGCTATTTCCAGATTTGTCAGCATTCAAAGCAGCCTTTGCTCCCTGCATGTAAATGGCGGCGGAATTAGTGTTCAAGTCCTAGTTAATTCTACCGACAACAGCATCTAACCGTGCCAAGGTTATGGAAATGCAAATAACTCTAGGCGAGGCCCTTTGTTACAAAATGGTTAAAAGAATGATGACGATTAAGGTTTCATGTCAAAGGTGCATGTAATTGAGTGTTATTATTCCATTATTATTATTGACAGCCCAACTTAGACATTTGTTTTTCATACTCTCCTACAAGTACACTATAGTGCCCTCGTGCTAGCCAAGTGGTGGGAATGCAATGTTAATCGAAGGTAGGAGGATTTAGCTGTGGGGAGGTCGAAGCTTGAGAGAATCTGCAGCTCATGTTGAATGCTCGAGAGTGATGTCGTACCGGTAGCCGCATTTTAGCTTATGAAAATCGTGCTCGAGGAATAGGATTAGGGACTGTATTTTACAATTGACGCGGCCAAAATCGATAAGTGTTATGAGAAGATTTGTCTCTGTGGCGCCAAATCAGTGCTCGTACTGTACTCGGCAGCCAACGCGATAGATCATACAATCCTTCCCTAAACAATGAGCACCGGCTGGCAGAAAGCTCTAACCTACGGTTTAAACCCACACAACCCCCGAAGGACGAGCTGAATAATGGCGAATGCCCGCTACGCCAGGGACTTTCGTAGTAGGAAAACATTGCAGTGACCTAGAAGAGGTTCAGCATGCTGTAGTACATGCCCGAGTACTTAAAGCTTGCTTCTGGTAAAATGTGCTCGTACCTAGTGCTGTACGGTACTGTACAGTACAACTCCGTCTTGTCAGGTTCTAAAGAGATACAATACCGGTACTGTGCTGACGGTAGAACACAGCATGCCATTGGGAGCAAAAGGGATATTTTTAACTCGTGGTAGGGGACCCGGGCAGAAGGTCACTTTTCAGACGATAAAAAAAGAAACTCTCTGGATTCGGAGGGAGGATCTGTGAGCTTAAATGTGGTCCAGTCGCTGCTTATGTGGCACCAGCATTTTCTATGATTAAAAAAGCTTCTGTGTGGGCAGAGATAGCTGACGGGATGGGCTTGACGACCTGTCACAGTTCTACCGTATCGTGCCTATGATACGAGCTGAGGGGCAGAGATGAGTTATGTTCAGTAGTAAAATATTTTAATTCTGAACTGGCAAGGGGGTTATAAAATAGTCTTCTTGTCAAATTCAATCCGCTGAAGCATAGCTTTGTACAAATTTCACCGGAACCATCCGCAGCGTGCTCGCGTTCTGACCACCTTGCCTCTCCGTTCGTCCTGGTAACCCATAGCAGCGGCCAATCTCCCGCCAACCATCCATACTCCACTCCCCTCCGCTTATAGCCCACTGTATTTCTTTTCCTACCCACCTACCTACCTTTGTCCACATTTAACATCGTTTCCAGAAATCCTCTTGGGCTTCATTCATTCTTCTCCTCTCTTCCTCTTTTTTAGGTTCACACTACCTCTCCTTGACTATCGACTGGAACCTAGAACAAACCCCCATCCGTATCTGTCAATACTCTTCTCCTCACCAACAAAAACAACAAACATCCCCAAATTTACTCTCCACTCGGGAGCATCTAGGTATTTTTGATGGCGCAAATTAGAGGAACGGCGAACTATCACCTAGGCCCCGATCATAGGCCTTTCGGAGGCCCGTCACACTCGGCAGCAACATCGGATCCTTCCCCACTTGATGCCATTCGTGAACAAACCAGTAAGATCGAGGATTTACTGGACACTTTTGCTGAACCTGTTAAACCGTATGTTCCGCTCCGAGAGCTATGAGCGAGGCTCATGGGAGGCTGTTGGTATGCAGAAGATTAGTAATTAGCTGCTAACTGAACCCACTACTTCTTCATTGTTTGTGGTCTCTTACTACAGGTACTTACCCGCAATTGGAAGGTTTCTCATCGTTGTAACTTTCCTGGAGGATGCGCTCAGGATTATGACACAATGGAGCGACCAACTTTTGTATCTTCACGATTACAGGCGCAGTATGACCCCCCCCCCCCTTCTCCGGGTGCTGAAACAGGGGTTGCTCCTGCCGAGAACTCGCCGTTCACAGAGAATTAGGCTGACGCAAAAAAATATTTATGCAGTTCCCTGGGGCCTTACCCATCTATTCTTAGCTGCCAATGTTGTTGCTATGTTGATTTGCTCCGTTCTGGTCATTGCCCGTCGCCATTCTGAATATGCCGTTGGAGGGCTTCTTGGTGTTGTTGTTACCCAAGCTCTAGGATATGGTTTAATTTTCGATTTGAACTTCTTCCTCCGCAACCTTTCTGTCATGGGTGGGCTACTCATGGTCCTTTCCGACTCATGGCATCGCAAACGTTTCGCTTTTGCTGGGCTTCCGCAGATCGACGAAAAGGACCGCAAGATGTATTTCCAGCTTGCCGGAAGAGTTTTGCTAATCTTCTTGTTCATCGGATTTGTGTTCTCCGGAGAATGGAGCGTTAGCAGAATCTTGGTGAGCCTGGTTGGGTTTGTTGCCTGTGTGATGGTTGTGGTTGGGTTCAAGGCCAAGTGGAGTGCGGTCTTACTGGTCGTTATCTTGAGCATCTTCAACCTTATTATCAACAACTTCTGGACTGTGAGTTTATACCCTTTATAGTGTGTACGAGAGGGCTGCGGTTTACTAATATATATATATTAGCTTCACCCACACCACCCTCACCGGGATTTTGCCAAGTACGACTTCTTCCAGATCTTGTCCATCGTGTAAGTTTTAGTTCTCCAGCCTCTAATACCCTCTGCTGATTTCATTTCTAGTGGCGGCCTTGTCCTCCTCGTCAATATGGGCCCTGGCCAATTCAGCGTTGACGAGAAGAAAAAGGTCTATTAATGTTTGGGATACTCGGTTTAGAGAATCCGGTGAGTGAACGAATGGATGTATTGATGTTGGTAATACGGTATGGTCGACGGTGTAGGAGTCGACACGAGTTAGGCTGAAATAATAATGATCCAATCATTAAACCTTTGCACTGAGTTATGGGGGAATGCGCAGAGCGGCTTTGTATAGTTCAATCGCACAGATGACAATTGATCAGGTTAAAGTGCAAGTGTAGGGAAATGAAGCTCTGGCCACCCTGCTTTGTTTTTTCTTCTTTTGTTTAGTGGGCTACGGTGTACTCATTGGTAATTTCCCTTTCATCATTATCAAAAATTCCTCTTGTAACAGGCGCAGAAATTTGAGTTGAATGGTCCGGGATTTTCTTCTTTTTCTCTTTTTCGTGCGCTGCCTTCAGTCCTGCGCTCCTGATTTTGACTGGGTTGTCGTGTGCTGGGCTCGGGCACCAACATCGTACCTGATATGACAGAATGGGATTTAGGAGGTCTACAACGAATACCAACCATAAATTGACAGTTCTGAAGGCTGCTGAGGGCCCAAGGGGTCTCGTGAGTCTTGCGATAAATTCACAATCGATAGACTTCATTGAAAACAAGGCACGGAACCCGATGCTTAATTAACCGTGCAGTTAAGTTGTCTAGACAGGAAGTGAGTGAGGAAAAAGGTACTGTGACCAGTACTGTACCAGTAGCCTTTATTGTGATGCATTTGCCTGCCGAAGACCGGTAAGAGGTTAGCTAGGGGGAGAAAAGGTCGACTTTGCTCATCATACCACATTTGTTATATCGCTGCTGACGGTTACCGGTATTACAACTTGGGCATACGGGATACCCCGGATAGAATTGTTCAGCGATAATGGGGTGGATACAAAGTACCAGTACTGTAGACTGGGAGCTGAGAGGGGGGGCCCTATACCAACATCTCGCACTCGGGATTCCAAGCAGAGCTAAAGGTCGGCAATCACAATTAGCAGCAGCTGGCTACTGTAAGTTGGTAGCGCGACCATCAAATAGAGCCCGTTCCGTCCGACTAACGGGGGAAGAAGATATTAATATCATCCCCTCGTGCATCCTATTGTGGGGCGCTTGGTTTTGGATGATAGGACATTCCCAACGGTCTAACGGTCTAACAATATGTGTCTCTAGGAACCGACGGGGTGCCACATCTTCTCCTGAGTAATTAATACCGGGGGTGCAATACCGCACAACATCCCACCTGCTCGCCTCTCCTCTTGTCAATTTCCCCTCTCCCTTCCTCCACCCTCGCCAGATTGCCGGGGGAACTCAGCATGATGGCTTGCATATCCCTGAGTATGTACAGTACAAATAGTCTAACTATCGTATGCATACTCCTGCGGGGCGCACCAATTCCGGGATTTCTCCCGGTGAGTGAGAGGGCAATTCTGTGGGCTACCGGTATGGCACTAGTCACATGAATTGTCATCCGCCATAATTTTGGCGCTAGCGAATCGAACGAGTACCGTATGGGCCCTAGTGGTTAATGTGTAACACGGGAGAATGAGCGGGGGGGGTCCTCCTCCCCCCGTGCTCTGCGGTAGACTAATCGTTCATTGCTTTTGAGCCTCGAGTTGAGAAGACAAGAGAAAAGGGTAACAAAAGAAAGAACGGGTGAGGCATAGGTTTATATAAATTAGCCTTGAGCCGTGTTCTTCTCCCGCTTGTCCCAACTGACTACGGTAGACCCCAACCAAACACAAACACGCCGAAACAATCAGGACTACGAATTGAAAATGCAGGCTGTCAATAAAGCCCTTAACGCTCTGCGTACAGGAAGCGGACAATGTTTTGGTGCCTGGCAGATGCTCCCTGGGCAGTGAGTTTTCATCTGATCGCCAATGCACTCTATCTATTTGACTTGAAGCTAAATGGTTACCGGGTTGACGTATGATAATTGCAAAAGTCATGTCTCCCGTGCAATCGCTCGTTCCGGCTTTGATTGGGTTCTCATCGACACCGAGCATGGCGGAATTGGCGACGGGGCAATGCACGAAGCCGTCAGCGCAGTCGCTGGCTGTGGGGTCAGTCCAATTGTTCGCATCGCGGCTTGCGAGGCCTGGATGTTCAAACGTATTTATATATTACTGCTCCCCGCTCCCATCTATCCTGAGTGGATTAACAATAGCTGTGAAAAGGTGCCCTGGACGCCGGAGCCCACGGGATTATGGTGCCATTGGTTTCAACGGTCGAGGAAGCTCAGACTGCTGTGAAGTATGCTAAGTTCCCACCAATGGGGGTTAGAGGATATGGAAGTCCCTTGTAAGCTCTTCTCTCTCTCGCCCCACACCTCCCGTATGTGCGAGGTTGCTGAGTCTTCCAGCCCGATGGGAGCTTTCAATATCAGTTCTTCTATCGAGTACCTTAGGGCCGCGAACGACAGTATTCTTACTATTGTCCAGATCGAGACCAAACAAGCTTTGGAAAATGTACGTGGTTCTCTAGGTATCTCATGATATCTCGTGACCGCGTGTTATTCGCTTATTGCCTAGATCGATGCCATTGCGGCTGTGGAAGGGGTCGATGTCCTCTTTGTAGGGCCTTTTGATCTCGGAAATTCACTCGGGTGTCCGGTCGTCTCTGATGAACTCCACCCAATCCTGGTTTCCTCTATCGCAAGGATTAGGGAAGCCGCGGTAAAGGCCGGAAAGAGAACAGGCATTTTTTGTACCGGTGGTGATCAGGGTATTTTCAGATTCTTGATGTTGAGAAATGCTCTTGCTAATAGTAATGGAGCTCGTATGTTTGCCGAGCAGGGTTTTCACATGGTTTCTGTGGCGGCCGACATGATTGCCATAGGAGGCTTCCTGTCTGCTGCGTTGGACAACGCCCGTGGTGGACAAGGAGCTGTGGGAGAGCCTTCTGGGCCCTATGGACCCTAAGTGGAGGAGTTTTACTTGGAAGTGGTAAAATGCACCTAGCGAGTTTAGACTTGTAGCTTGCATGCTTGCCTCCAAAATAAAATGTGACACTTATATCGTTCACGACATAGTCTAGAGTCTACTTGTATCTTGGACCTTGAAGGTCAGGAGCTATTGTGAGAAGCAAAAGTGGTGTTTGAAACCTACAGAGTGGTTCGAAAATAACAGCTTAATTACAGCTAACCACATAAACATCTGAGTGTCAAAAAAAAGAAGGTCGAAAGCAATTGTTAGAAAACAGGCGGGAACATGATATTATTTGCTAGACATGCCTAATATTAGTAACGCCACAGCGAAAGCCAGGTTTAAAAAATAAAAAAATAAAAAAAACCCTTAAACTTGATGTGAAAATAAAGACGTGATAGCAATCACACAAACGACGCCAGATCACAAGTGTTATCTTCGAGAATATCTACTGCTCTCTTGATCGTTCGTTGTCCTTGAAAAGACCCTGTTCCTCAAAAGAGTCGATCAGAGGGCGGAGAGGTTCTATATCACGCCGCTCCAGCAGTTCGAAGGCCTAATGTATCATTGTAAGAAACTGGGACCTGATAGCAGATAATATGGGGTGGCTACCCTTGCAAAGTGGATAAAATGTGCAAAAAAACTGTTGAAATGAGCTTCTAGGCTCATGTGAACGATTTTGGCGAAGTGGGTATGGTAGATATGTGCGAAAACGCGGAACATTTGCTTGTAGATGGCCTTGCAGGTGACGTAAAAATTCGGTGGGAAACCGCCCTCCTTTCCAATCCAGGTCTGACCGGTAGCGCCAGTAGCTCCGGCTGGCGGGCTGCTTGCTGAACCTGAAGGAGTGTTCACAGCGGTGGAAGTAGTTGGATTGGCCTTGGTGGGAAATATGGACTCGTCGTTGATGCGGTTTGAGATCCATTGGAGAACGTATTCAATATACGTGGTTGCGGGCAAACGTAGTGGCTTCTTATTCGCATCGAGCCAAGAATAGTCCAAACTTGAGAAGAGCAGGAAAGATGATTAGTTGAATTGCTAGCATCAAAGGTGCAGCTTGTCTTACCCAGGCCCAGCTGACATGGAGGGGCAGGTTTGTGGAGTACAAAACTCCTGCACAACCCCATAAAACTTATTCAGCATGTCAAAAAACTCAAATACTAAGTTGGTAGTAAGCATCTAGCGATAATGGGAACCAGGTGGCCTACAGTTGAGAGCTAACCATTCTCCCTGGTCGACATATCGGGGGAGGACGACGATTGTGGAGAAGCTGCCTTTGACGAGCTGGCTTGTGACAAACGGTTTGCAGAGAAAGAGTGGTTTTTGAGTGATTCTCTGACCAGAGGGAGATCCGGGAATCAGATTCCCAGAAGGGGGGGTATAGCCGCTTCCGCCATTCCCACCAGCCCCACCGTTTCCACTGTTACCTGATCCTGAGGGTAGGGGAGAAGGTTTGGTCTTCTCCGGCTTCTTCCCACGGAAGCCACGACTAAATAAACCAGCCGTGAATCCAACATGTTAGATGTCTGGTAACCGTATACCGAGTAGTAGAGTGAGATGCAAAAAAAAGAGATAATATAGACCGGGGGTGTTGAAGGGACAGGGAAAGGGGGATGCAGAGTGACTTACCCAAGAGAACCAAAGAACTGAGACATTTGGAAGATAGATAAGGGAATTAGTACTTGGTTGGCAGTATGGAGAGTTGGAGGTTAGTTTCGGGGGGGGGACAGGAAGGTGGTGGTGAAGGGGTGTCGGGATGGAGGTTGTGGTGTGTAGGGGAGGTGAGATAGAGAGGTGAGTGAGGCGCTCGAAGAGAGAGGGGATGGATGGATTGAGCGGGGGGAGAGGACAAAAAAGAGGATGGCAAGTAAACCACAATCAATTCGGAAGTAGGGTGGACTGAGGGTGAGGAGGATATGAGAGGTAGGGTGGAAGGGATGGAGTTTGAGGGCGGAGCCGTGGGCGGGATGAAAAGCCGGTATGTAAATGTCAACACGAGTTACTCGCAGGTCAACCCTAGACCACCGGCATTTTGAGTGTTACGGAGCCTAAACGGGTTGAGCGGTTGAAATTCGAAACCCCCTTCTCACTCTCCCCCGAGCTGCAGACCAACCTGGGGCGAATTCCACTTCAAGGATTCCCTGAGCCTCAGGTCAGGGCTCCCAGGAGTGGTGTGCATATGTACTTTACCAATTGGTGGATATCATATATGTTCACCTACTCGAGTACAGGGTAAGCTGCCTGCATGAGTGTGCCGTAGTCGGGGCAGTGATGGATTGCGTCGGACTACGAATCTAACACAGATCTCCACTACACTGTGCAATAAAATAGGATGGATATGTGGACTTTTAGTAGGGAAACGAAGGGTGTTTATATAATATACATTTCTCCTACTACTCCATACCATCCATCAAATCTGGATTGTCCAAGACCATGTTCTTCCTGAATGCTACCTCGCGGAGCAATTCCCATGCTTCTCCTTCTTCAAATCCTCTCCTGACGGGATCCTCAAATCCCCATGCCTGGGCAACCCGGTCGTACGCGGCTCGCTCCTCCTCACGTAGCCATCGGAGCCTCAAAGGAGTTCCGATAGCCCAAGTGACCCTGACCATCTGGTCGTTCGCGGTTGTAATTGCGAGAATACCAAGGCCGGCAGTGAAGGTAATATAAGCCAATATCCCGGCAAATGCAAATCCTAATGCATGAGAATGATCCACCTCGTCCTGGTATCTTGCGAGAAAATCCCCAATGACATATGCAACGGGTGGCATGAGACCGGCAAGAATTGCCACAGGGGTGGCTTCGCGAATCAGCTTTGCACGGCGAAATGCTGGAAGCCCATATGAAGTATCGATTATATCGAGGCAAAGAGCCATATCTTTAACTTCGATTGCCGCGCTGAGGGCGGCATCAGCGATGCCCCACGGAATCGCGTTCTTGGATTGATTGGCGTTTGGTATAATTATCTTGGCGGTACTAGGAGGTGTATAAGATTTTTGGGCGTAGAGGGAAAAGATGACGGGTATAGGTGTAGGGTCCTTGATCAGCGATTGAAGCGAAACATAGGCCGAGAGCACTTTTGGGGAAATAAAAGTAGTGGGATGAGAGATAAGCTCAAAAGCTAAGCCTGTGATCGGGGCGAAGGTAAGCTTATTCTGGACTAGTATATCTTGGAGACAAGATGCTGGGGTAGCGTGAAGCTTTGAAGACGGCACTGGCGGCTGGGATGAATGAGGGGGATCGGGGTGGTGACACTCATCAAGGGATAGAATTGCGGATGTGGGGCCGGTTCCGGATATCCCTTTGCTCGTGGCTTTTAGCTGGGAATTTACAAAGTTGTGGCACGCCGTTAAAGCAAACAAGATTTGAGATTCAGAGGGAGGCTGTTGCTTGAGTGATAGCAGTGTCTCCAAATCGCGTACGAAGGAAGAAGAATGGGACTCAGGGAGGGGGGAGCTGGGGCGGGGAGTAGATGATGAGTGTTGCAGTCGCGATGAGGTGCTGAAGAGCGCGAGGCAGCGGCGGCCAAGGCATTGACGAGAGGGGTAAGTTTGGGATACTGAGAAACGATAGGCTTTTAGTATCCACCCAGAGCTAAAAGTGGGTGAGTTGAGCAAAAGGGGAGTCAAGCAAGCGGGCCGAGGGGCGGTGGAGGAGGGTCTGATGAGCATGTGCGGAGAGAAAGTGAGGGGAGAAATGGCTGTGAGTGATAGGAACAAATGGGGAAGCTGGAATAGAAGGATGATGGTTGAGTTCCTCCCACTGCTCCGTGTTCCCTTCTAAGCTATCGGCCCAGAGTGCTCAGCACTACACCAGCCCTAACACCTATTCTCTACGGAACCCTAGGTCCCAGCTAGTTACATAGAATATCACTACATCTACCTTCCCCCCAAAAAAAAAGTTTCCTATCCGGTATTGTGATAAATATTCAGTCTTCGTACCAAGTTGACCTCCTTCCAGCCACACATCAGATAACCTAGGACTTCCCCATAGATATAATAAACACCTCTCCCGAATCTCTTGAAACCATAAATGCTTTCCCGTTATCGTGCTCTGCCAAAATTTTCCCATGTACCAAATTTAATATTCTCTGCCTCCTCTTGCACCCACTGTGTCGTAGTGCTACTTTTGCCCCCAATTCCTGAATCAAGCCCGCCTCCTCACGCATCTTAAAGTCAGCCAATGCTTCCTCAGCATGTGTCAGGTTTTCTAATGGCTCCCAAGTGTGTTCTTCTTTACCAACCCACTTGACCTCAAACTCAACTCGCCCCTTCTTGGCTGGGTTACGCCGTCTAGACAATATCTTCTCCAGTTCAAAGGAGGCTTCAGGATTAGAGAAACCATGATTTCGTTCAATGCGAAGTGGTGGGTGCCCATCCTGTGGTCTTGAGTGATCAACTGTAGAGTGCTTCAACATATCAACATTGACTGTGTGTGAGAGCCTCCAATGTTTAGGGAAGTTAGCTATCTCAAAGGCATTCTCTCCTCTTGCTTTTCCAAGTTCAAATTCTCCCATGTACCTATGCTGTAGTGCCTTCCGATGAGAATTGTCTGGCTTGCCATCTGTAGTTCCATCATTCACATAGGTAACAGGAAGATTGCGGGTTGAAATATAAACCCTATCTCCAGTTTGGAAAGTGTGTGGCCCGGCGGTGATTATTTGCTGATATAATATACTCCTCCTGTGCACAAAACAGGCTTTGCCTGATCTCAACTAAGATGTCATGCATCCGTTGGGCAAAGCTCTGGCCTGAACTCATAGAATTTGCTTCGTTACTTCTCTTCTTAGTAGCATGCCCTGAAACTGACTCGGGTGCGGTTGATCGTTCTCTAACAGCTGCTAATGTATCTAATGGCATCCTCGGAACATAGCGAATATCAGCTTCAAAAGGAGTCATCTTTATCGCTGTCTGTATAGTAGAATTATAGGCAAATTCAGCCAAAGGAGGCAACTTATCCCAGCTCCATTGCCTGTTGGTCGCATAAGCGCGGAAATATCGTTCCACTATACTATTCGCCTTCATCAGCAAAAAAACTGCCCTGCGCCCTGTTGCATCCTGTTCGCCCCGTCCCCCAGACGTTTCAGGCGCTTATAACGTAAACTCCAGTTCTGGGTGCTTCCGCCCGGGCTCGTTTCGTCCGGGCGCTACTTTTTTCCGTCTGGACGCACCGGGTGCACCCTGGCGCAGTTTGCCTAGCAACCATACCCCCAGCGCAAAACCCCTCCCCCCTGCAGCGCCGGAAGCACCCGTTCGCCTGCCACCTCCCTCAGAAGCCTTTCGACCGCGAATTCTCTCCTCCCAGACGCGCCCAGTTCCTTCCCATGATACTCCCCTCCCTCTGAACCTCTCACAAACGCTCCAGTACCCCCCCCTTTTCCTCCCTTATCCAGTGGACATTTTCCTACCACCCTCCCCATCCTTCCCGTCCGCCGGACGCCCGTTGCGTATTCTCCAGCATCCGCTGGACGTTCTCCTACTCATCTTTTTTTTGGCCTGTACCCTCCACACTCTTCTCGTCCGCCGAACGTTATACCGTCCGCCGGATGTTATACCGACCGCCTTACATCTTTCCCTACCCTTTGAGCCATTGCCTGCCAGACCTCTTAGTATTCATCCACCCGACTCATTACTATGACTTTCTTGCCTATAACCGCCCGCCCACCACGCGGCCTCTACACTACTGGTATCA
>Ga0307509_10005928_pt1 | contig 16726 bp, 16 predicted proteins | sample 10_EM_MG_FD_202245 | JGI IMG/M metagenome (GOLD analysis project Ga0307509, IMG submission 202245) | Populus trichocarpa ectomycorrhiza microbial communities from riparian zone in the Pacific Northwest, United States - 10_EM | ecosystem: Host-associated > Plants > Roots > Unclassified | place... | reverse complement strand
GGTGGTCATGCTGTGATTTCAATCGGGCATAGTCATCCGCATTATGTCGAGGCAATAAAAAATCAATTGGATAAGATTGGTTTTTATTCAAACAGCGTACAAAATTCTTTGCAAGAAGAATTGGCAGAAAAACTGGGCCGCGCCTCAGGCTATGCGGACTATCAGCTCTTTCTTTGCAGTTCCGGTGCTGAGGCTAACGAAAATGCGCTTAAACTTGCCTCATTTGTAACAGGTCGAAAGAAAGTGATCGCGTTCAAAAAATCATTTCACGGCAGAACCTCAGGAGCAGTAGCAGCCACCGATAATCCAAAAATTGTTTCGCCCTACAATGCAAGCCATAAGATTGAATTTGTACCATTCAACGATGAAGCTGCATTTAACCTGGCAATCAGTAGAGACGTTGCAGCAGTTATTATCGAAGGCATCCAAGGTGTTGGTGGTATTCAAGTACCCAATGACTCTTTTCTTCAACTCCTTTCTAAGAAGTGTAAAGAAGTAGGCGCGCTGCTTATTCTCGATGAGGTTCAATCAGGTTATGGAAGAACTGGTAAATTCTTTGCGCATCAGTTTTCAGGGATCAAACCCGATGTGATCACCACAGCAAAAGGAATGGGCAATGGCTTTCCTATTGGCGGAGTTTTAATCCGACCTGACATAAAGCCTTGGCACGGAATGCTAGGAACAACTTTCGGCGGAAGCCACTTAGCTTGTGCCGCTGCGATCGCAGTACTTGAAGTTATTGACAATGAGAACTTGATAAAGAATGCTGAAACTCTTGGTAACTACTGGATCGAGAATCTCAAGAAGTTCTCTCCTATTACACAAGTGCGCGGCCGTGGATTAATTATCGGATTTGATTTACCGGAAACATTTGCGGGTCTGAGAAAAGATTTGCTTTTCAAGCATCACATTTTCACCGGCGAAGCAAAACCAAATACCATTCGACTCCTTCCTTCCATGGCTATGAAAAAAGAAGAAGCCGATATGTTATTGAAAGCGATATCACTGGAAATAAATCAACTTGCATAAATGAAGAAATTTCTTTCCGTTCACGATGCACCTAATGTTCAATCGCTAATTGAAAAAGCATTGGCGTATAAATCAAATCCATTGACCGACAAAAGTCTGGGATCTGGAAAACGTATCGGTTTGCTGTTTCTTAATCCAAGCATGCGTACCCGATTAAGTACCCAGATTGCAGCACAGAATTTAGGAATGGAACCTATCGTGTTTAATGTCGGTCAAGATGGTTGGTCGTTGGAGTTTGAAGATGAAGCAATCATGAGTGGCAGTACTGTTGAGCATGTAAAAGAGGCTGCCCCTATTCTTGGAAAGTATTTTGATATCCTAGGCGTTCGCACGTTTCCAACCTTGAAGCACAAGGAGGAAGATTATTCAGAGCTTTACATTAATCAATTTGTAAAATACAGTGGCATACCGGTAGTAAGTTTGGAAAGTGCGACACTCCATCCACTACAAAGCTTAACCGACCTGATAACGATCACGGAAATATTTAAAGAAAAAGGGAAACCAAAAATAGTTTTAACGTGGGCGCCTCATGTAAAAGCATTGCCACAATGTGTTGCAAACAGTTTTTCACAATGGGTAAATGCATGGGGCAATGCCGAGTTTGTAATCACGCATCCTGAAGATTATGAATTAGATGCAAAGTTCACCAGCGGAGCAACTATTACTCATAATCAGGACGAAGCATTAAAAGGTGCCGATTTTGTTTATGTAAAAAATTGGAGCACGTATGTTGACTATGGACGAATCTATGTGAATGATCCGAAGTGGATGCTCACCAATAGAAAACTAGAAGCTACCAATAGCGCGAAAGTAATGCATTGCTTGCCCGTAAGAAGAAATGTAGAGCTAAGCGATGAGGTTCTCGATGGAGCAAATAGTCTAGTAACTCATCAAGCAGCGAATCGTGTGTGGGCTGCACAGGCTGTGTTGAGTGAAATATTAAAAAGTGGAAAGTAATAAGTTGTCAGTATTAAGTCGATAGAGAATGAACAAGCTATACATCATAAAAATCGGGGGTAATGTATTAGATGATGAGAAAGCATTGGCTTCTTTCCTGAAAGACTTTGCATCCATTCAGGCACCGAAAATTTTGATTCATGGTGGCGGAAAAATTGCAACGAAAATTGGGGATCAACTCGGCATTGAATCCAACTATGTAGATGGAAGGAGAATTACAGATGCACCCACAAGGGATTTGGTGACAATGGTTTATGGCGGCCTGCTTAACAAGCAAATTACAGCGAGACTGCAGGCACAACATTGCAATGCGATTGGTGTTACCGGCGCAGACGGAAACCTTCTTAAAGCAGTAAAAAGACCTGTCGGGAAAATCGATTATGGTTTTGTTGGAGATATCACTCCAGACGATGTGAACTCAACCTTTCTATATTTTCTGTTAAAGCAAAATGTAGTTCCGGTCTTTGCTCCGTTAACGCATGTTTCGGGAGAAATCTTAAATACCAACGCTGATACAATTGCATCGGTGCTTGCCATCGCGATGAGCAAGCATTTTGACATCCGCCTTATCTTTTGTTTTGAGAAGGAAGGTGTGCTGAAAGATGTCAATGATTCAAAATCTGTTATTCGCAACCTGAACGAAGAGCTCTACCAAAAGCTTTTGAAAGAAGGGTCCTTTCATGATGGCATCTTGCCTAAGTTAGAAAATGCGTTCACAGCGATTCGTTCGGGCGTAAAGGAAGTATTGATTGGCGAGCACTCTCATTTGATTGCCAACACAGGATACGAAACAAAAGGCACGTTGATCACCGCTTAATATGAAAGAGCATCTTTTCCCTATCGCTGTCGAACTGCTTCAACAACTGATCAGTATTCCGTCTTTCAGCAAGGAAGAGAATAAAACCGCCTCATTGATTGAAAATTTCTTTAAACATTACGACATAGAAACCTTTCGAAAAGGCAATAACGTTTGGGCCAAAAACAAATTCTTCGATCCTGTAAAGCCTACTTTGTTATTGAATTCACACCACGACACCGTAAAACCAAATCCTGCCTACACCCGCGACCCCTTTGAGGCTGGCATTGAGGATGGTAAACTTTACGGACTTGGAAGTAATGATGCTGGTGGACCGCTAGTATCATTGATCATGACGTTTTTTTATTTCTATGGAGAACGGGATCTGAAATACAACTTTGTATTTGTAGCATCAGCTGAGGAAGAAATTTCAGGAACGGGTGGTGTTGAGTTGGTCTGGAATGATTTGCCAAAAATTGATTTTGCAATTGTTGGTGAGCCGACTCTGCTCGATATGGCCATCGCTGAAAAGGGATTGCTCGTACTGGATTGTATTTCAAAAGGAAAAGCCGGGCACTCAGCGCGCGAAGAAGGCGTGAACGCTATCTACAAAGCCTTACCTGATATTGAATGGTTCAAGACTTTCCAATTCCCAAAAGAGTCGCCTACCCTTGGTAAAGTAAAAATGTCAGTCACGATGATCAATGCAGGTCAGGCGCACAATCAGGTTCCACCAGAATGTAAATTCACCGTTGACTGCCGCGTTACTGATCAATATTCACTGGAAGAAATTCTTGAAGAAGTAAAAAGAAATGTAAAGTGTGAAGTAACGGCAAGATCACTCAGGCTTCGCTCTTCAGGTATTGAAGAACATCATCCGCTCGTTCTATCCGCTAAGAAATTAGGATTGAAACTTTATGGATCTCCCACTACTTCCGATCAGGCATTACTCCCTGTTCCCTCTGTAAAAATAGGACCCGGTGATTCCGCTCGCTCTCACAGTGCTGATGAGTTTATTTATATTGAAGAGATTGAGAAAGGAATTGACACGTATATCGCGTTAATCGAAAACCTCTAAAGGTTACAGGTTGCAAGTTTCAGGATCCAAGTAGTTATGAATAGTTACAAAGAGTTAGAGATATACAAGGAGTCAAAAAGGTTAGCTATTGAAGTGCATAAAATCACTTTGTCTCTCCCCAAGTTTGAATTATTTGAAGAAGGAAGCCAATCCAGAAGATCATCAAAAGAAATTACTTCTTTGATCGTTGAGGGGTACGGGCGAAAAAGATACAAAGGGGACTTCATTAAATATTTAGTTTATTCCCATGCAGAATGCGATGAAACAATTGTCCATTTGGAGTTTCTTCATGAAACGGAGTCATTCAAGGACGAAGAGAAATTTGATCAGTTAATTACTGATTATATTATTCTAAGTAAAAAGATAAATAAATTTCATTCAGTGGGCAGAAGATAATTGGAACGAGGGTGCCTGACCTGAAACTTGTAACTTGTAACCTGAAACCATTCATGAACGATCGAGTTAAAATTCATAAAACAGAAATATTATCCAACAACTGGTACACGTTAAAAAAGATTACGTACCATTTTCAGCGTAAAGACGGGCAATGGGTAACACAAAATCGCGAAGCTTACGATCGCGGAAATGGATCTACCATTCTCTTGTATAATAAAGAAACAAAGACAGTTATTCTAACCCGTCAATTTCGATTGCCAACCTATATCAATGGCAATGAATCCGGAATGCTAATCGAGACCTGTGCAGGGCTATTGGATATGGATAATGCTGAAGATTGCATTCGGAGGGAGACGGAAGAGGAAACGGGTTACAAAGTTTCTTCAGTGAAAAAGGTTTTTGAAGCCTACATGTCACCGGGTTCTGTCACCGAAATTCTTTACTTCTTCATTGCTGAATACTCAAAAAATATGAAAGTAAATGACGGCGGTGGTGTGGATGAGCACGAAGATATCGAAGTAATGGAAATGGATTTTGAAAAAGCTTACAGTCAGATCCAGACAGGTGAAATAAAAGATGGAAAGACGATTATGCTTCTTCAGTACGCAAAGCTTAATAATCTGTTTCAGTAACCTGAAACTTGTAACTTGTAACCCATTATGAAACTCTGGCAAAAAGATAAAGATTCCTTAAAAGAAGTAAGTCAATTCACCGTCGGCAACGATCGGGCAATGGACTTGTACCTAGCGAGTTTCGATGTGCTTGGTTCGCTGGCCCACATTCAAATGCTCGAATCCGTTGGACTACTTACCAAAGACGAATTGAGTGTTCTCTCCAAAGAACTAAAAGTTATTTATTCAGAAATAGAAAGAGGGAATTTCGCTATTGAGAACGGAGTGGAGGATATTCACTCACAAGTCGAGCTTTTACTTACTAAAAAATTAGGTGAGGCTGGAAAAAAAATCCACAGCGGCCGTAGTCGCAATGACCAGGTTCTGGTTGACATTAAACTTTTTCTCCGTCATGAGATTCAAAATTTAACCAGTAACATCAAATTACTTTTTGAATTGTTACTTGTAAAAAGTAAAGAGAATAAAGACAAACTCTTGCCCGGCTACACGCATTTACAATTAGCAATGCCCTCTTCTTTCGGACTTTGGTTTGGTGCTTACGCAGAAAGTCTTGCTGATGATTTAATCACGCTTCAATCGGCCTATCGAATAGCGAACAAAAATCCGTTGGGATCTGCGGCCGGCTATGGTTCCTCCTTCCCGCTGAATCGCAAAATGACAACTGATCTTCTTGGATTTGAAGATTTGAACTATAATGTTGTGTACGCTCAGATGGGTCGTGGAAAAACGGAGCGAATCGTAGCACAAGCCTTGAGCAATGTTGCTGCTACACTTTCCAAGCTCGCGATGGATGCATGCTTATTTTTAAATCAGAACTTTGCTTTCATTTCCTTTCCTGACGAACTCACTACCGGCAGTAGCATAATGCCGCATAAAAAGAACCCCGATGTATTTGAATTAATCCGGGCGAAATGTAATACGCTTCAAGCACTACCTAACGAAATTGCTTTGCTCACTACCAATTTACCTTCGGGTTATCACCGCGATTTTCAATTGTTGAAAGAAAAAGTATTTCCAGCTTTTAGAACTTTGAACGATTGTCTGGAGATGACTGGTTTGATGTTGTCTAACATTAAAATCAATGACAATATTTTGGCGGACGAGAAGTACAAATTTCTATTTAGCGTTGAAGAAGTAAATAAACTGGTTTTGTCTGGAGTACCCTTCCGCGATGCGTATAAGAAAATCGGGAAAGATATTGAAGATGGAAAATTTACGTATTCAACTAAAATCAATCACACACACGAAGGAAGTATTGGGAATTTGGGCAACGACAAAATTTCCGAAGCTTTTAAGAAGACACTTGAGTCATTTCAGTTTGAAAAAATCAAAGAATCAATTGACAAACTATTAATTCGTAATTCGTAATTTTTTATTGCTCCATATCCTTCAACTCGATCTCGAGTGCGCGCGTACTGATGTAAATCTCATTCAACGAAAGTGCAAGTGACAACAGGAGGAATCCGAGGCTCAAGCCAAATGTCGCAAACGCGAGCACCTCGTAGCCGAAGTAAACGAAGAGCATACAAAGTACGCAAAGGAAAAAACTGAGAATTCCTGCTGCTTGCATTTGCTTGATTAATTCCAGTCTTCGCTTCAGGTTTTTAATTTGCTCATGAACAAGAGCACGTTCCTCCGGCACCTGCTTGTATTTGGCATGAAGATTTCGAATCAAAGTAGCCAACGCTAGAAACCGGTTGGTATAAGCCAGCATCAGCAAGGTAATGGCTGGAAATAAAAGTGCGGGTGTATTGATAGTGAATGACATATCTCAGTTTGAAACCATTAAATTCGCACCTAAATTATCGAAACATTTCATGCAAGCCCAAACTATTTTATTGCTTATCATCGGTATTGTTGTGGTCAGTTACCTATTCAGTCAATTTTTGGAATACATTAATCTTCGTTCACAGCGAAAAGATATTCCTGATGAGATCGGTTCTTTCTATGATAAAGAGAAATATCTGAAGTCGCTTGACTATCATCGTGAGCAAACTTACTTCTCTTTCATCACATCGGCATTCAGTCTTGGTCTTTCTTTGCTGATGCTGTTGCTTGGCGGTTTTGGATGGCTCGACGGGTTCTTGAAAAATTATATCCTGTCAGAAATTCCTCTAGCCCTTGCCTTTTTTGGAATTCTTGCCATTGCCTCTGATTTAATCACGATTCCATTTCAATGGTATTCTGTCTTTGTGATTGAAGAAAAATACGGCTTTAATAAAACCACAATGAAAACTTTCATCACCGATAAATTAAAAGGCTATTTGCTCGGCGCTATTATTGGCGGGATTTTACTTTCTGTATTAATTTATCTGATCGAAAAGATCGGGCCTAATTTCTGGATATGGTTTGCGCTAATTGCATCAGCATTCATTCTACTAGCGAATTTATTTTACACATCACTCATCCTTCCTATATTCAACAAACTCACACCTTTGTCTGATGGAGAATTGAAAGATGCAATTCAGACTTTTGCCAAGAAAGTTAATTTTCCTATCGACAACATCTTCGTCATGGATGGATCGAAACGTTCAAAAAAAGCAAATGCGTTCTTTTCAGGCATTGGAAAGAAAAAGAAAATTGTTTTGTTCGATACCTTAATCAACAATCACACAAAAGAAGAACTAGTGGCTGTGCTTGCACACGAAGTTGGTCATTTCAAAAAGAAGCACATCATTTTCAGTTATGCGCTTTCGGTCATTCAAATCTTCTTCTCCTTATGGGTTTTGTCATTGATGGTTTTCAATGAAAATGTATCGCTCGCCTTGGGAGGAAACCAAACTGCCCTTCATTTGAACCTGATTGCATTCACCATCCTCTTCTCTCCAATCTCCGGCATCACAGGCTTGCTAATGAGTATGTACAGTCGCAGGAATGAATTTGAAGCTGACGGCTATGCCAAAGAAGCCTTTGACGGAAGCGCTTTGGCCAATGCGTTGAAAAAACTTTCAGTCGATTCACTCAGCGATTTGTATCCACACCCGGCTTATGTTTTTTTTCATTATTCACATCCTCCACTATTAGCCCGACTGCAAGCCCTCAAGAATTGAAATTGAGAGTAACTCGTCTATTTCTTCTCCGGCAATTTCTCTTTCAACTTCGGCATGCCTAAGTACTTTGCGTACCAATCCAAGTATCTCGTATACCTGTCTTTCTGGTAGCTTGGCACACCGAGGCCATGGTGCTGTCCTGGATAAATAATGAACTCCGTTGGCACTCCCAACGATTTTAAAGCCTGATACATCTGCTCACCACCAACTGCCGGTACATTAAAATCCTTTTCTCCCACCATATAGAGCGTTGGTGTTTTTATTTTCTCAACATTTAAAAATGGATAGGAAACTTTCATCCACTTATCCATATTTCTCCAGGGCACACCCAGTTCGTTTTCATATTGCAATGTGTACTGATCAGAGCCATACATCGACAGTTGCATCGCACTTCCAGCGCCACTGGCTGCGGCCTTAAAGCGAGGATCTGTAGCCGTAACATAGTCGGTAAGTATCCCTCCGTAACTCCAGCCTCCAATGGCCAAGCGATCGGGATCTGCAACACCTGTATTGACCAAATGATCAACAGCACCAATCAAATCAACCACTTCTTTGTTTCCCCAATCACCGGAAATTGCTTTGCTGTAGGCAAGACCACGACCACTACTTCCACGATAGTTTACACTAGCAACAGCATAACCTTGTGCAGCCAATAGCTGGGGTATAAAATCGAAACCAAAATCGTCTTGCGAGGTCGGGCCACCATGGATCCACAAAATCAACGGAAGCTTCTCAGTTTTTGGTTTTCCAAAGGGCCGAAATAATAAAGAACCAACGTTGGTGCCGTCTTTACTTTTGGAATTGAATGCTTCTATTGTAGCTAATGCTTTCGATTTTAAAAATTCATCATGAATGTGCGTGAGTCTGCGTGCATTTCCGTTTTCGATCACATAAATTTCATTTGGCATCATCGGATCACTGGACATAGCCACCCAGTTATTGCCAGTGCCTCTCTGTAGCGAAAAAAATATTCGGTCGCCCGTTGTGATCTGTTTTTTATTTCCCGTCAAATCAAACGAAGTCACGTGACTTTTTCGATCATCGTCCACGACAGTATAAACCGATTGACCATCATTAGACCACCGTGGTGCAGAAACATCCCGATCAAGCGTGGCATTGAGAACTTTGGGAACTCCTCCATCAGCAGAAATAACAGTGAGCTGCGGCTGATCGTACACGCTGAATTCTTCCAATTGCGATTTTAGATAGGCAATCCATTTTCCATCTGGGCTAAATGTTGGATTGGAATCGGATCCTTTCCATTGTGTAAGCTGCTTCATGGTTGCTCCTTTCTTTGCTTCCATCAACCACAAATCACTGTTGCTGTTACGATCTGGATCTGAAGAGCGGTTACTTACAAATACAATTTTCTTACTGTCGGGCGACCATGCAGGGTTTTCTTCATCAAAATCGCCACGCGTGAGTGTATCAATTTTTTTTGATTCTACATCGAACAAATACAGGTGATCACGCTTACGTTCAAGGTATCCATCATCATCTGACTTGAAATGATAACGATCAATCACTATGGGTTTAGCACTTTTCTTCTTTTCGGCTTCATCACTTGATTCCTGATCGTGAATAATTAGTAATATCCTTTTTGAATCAGGGCTCCACATAAAATCGTTGATGCTGTATTTCAATTCCGTGAGTTTCTCTGCCTCTCCTCCTCGTCTGTCCATGCGCCAAATCTGTGAAGACTTGGTGTCATACCGTGAAGAAAGAAATGTCAAATATTTTCCATCAGGCGACCAACGCGGGTGATTTTCCCCGTCAGGACTGGCCGTGAGTTTTACCGATTCAGTTCCATCCCAACTAATCATCCATACATCAGCGTTTGATTTGTCTTTCGCTGAATCCGGAGTTGCTAAAACATAAGCTACCCACTTGCCATCTGGCGAAACCTGCGGATCGGAAATTGATTTTATTTTATAAACATCGGATGGCATAATTGGATGCTGCGAAAAAATTTTCGAACTGAGAAAACAAAGGAGAATGATAAGTCTAAGTTTAAGCATAGTTTGGAAATTATTGGGACAAGTTAAAAAACGGATTTGACTATCCAGTAACCATTTACCATATTTAGCTGCTAATCTTTACCTGATGAACTCAATCTCGAAGTCAGCATTTATCATCCTTACCTCCATGTCGATTACGTCATTCGCACAGGCAACCATTGATCTCTATCCGCAAGCAATTCCAAACAGTAAGCCAACGGCTAACGAGGAGCTCACAGAACAGCGAGATGGAATTTCAATCGTTAGTAAAATAACCAGGCCAACCCTAACTATCTTTTTAGCCTCCAAAGAAGTTGCTAACAGCACAGCGGTCATAATTTATCCTGGGGGTGGATATTGGGTGAATGCAATCAGTCATGAAGGAATGGACATAGCAAAAAAATTTAATGAGATGGGAATTACTGCATTCGTCTTGAAGTACCGCATCCCGAATGACGCCACCATGGAGAAGAAGGAAATGGGACCATTGCAAGATGCACAACAAGCAATAAAAATCGTACGTGAACGGGCAAGCGAGTGGAATATAAATCCCAATCGAATTGGCATCATGGGTTTTTCTGCAGGGGGCCATTTGGCCTCAACCGCAGGCACTCATTTCAAAGAAGCTTTTGTTCCAAATGACGACAACGTAAATTTGCGTCCAGATTTTATGATTCTGATTTATCCTGTCATCAATTTTCAGGATTCCATTGGACATCTTGGCTCACGGGATCAATTACTAGGTCGACATCCAACTAAGGATCAAATAAATTATTTTTCCAATGAGCAGCAGGTAACGAAAGAAACTCCCCCAACATTTCTAGTTCACGCCAGTGACGATGATGTGGTGAAAGTCGAGAATAGTGTGGTATTCTATCACAACCTCATTAAAAACAACGTGCCTGCCGAGTTGCATATTTATCAACGAGGCGGCCATGGTTTTGGGCTCAATAATAAAACTACTTCGGATAACTGGATGGACCGCTGCAAAAACTGGATGACGGCTAACGGGTGGATGAAAAAATAATTATTTACTCAACTCGATCAGCAATGAATCAATTGATCGATCAAGAATTTTAAAAACTTCCTCAAAATCTTTTTCATTTCCATAATAAGGATCGGGTACATCGCCATTTTCCAAAAGATCATAACTGCGCATTCGTTTTACTTTGTGATGATTGGAAGCATGAGTTATCCTGAGAATGTTTTGATAATTACTTTCGTCCATCGCCAGAATCAAATCAAACTCTTCTCCATCTGAATGCTTTAATTGACGAGCGCTGTGAAAAATCGGGACATTATTCTTATGGGCAATTCTAACAGTGCGTGGATCAGGGCTATCACTAATATTATAATTGCTCGTTCCACAGGAGTCAGCCTGAAATAAATGCTCCAATTTCTGATTCCTCACCTTTTCTTTGAAAATAGCCTCACCTAAAGGTGAACGGCAAATATTGCCCAGGCAAACAAATAACACCTTCATTTTAATTCAAATTTTTAAGGCCAAATGCCTGCAATTGCCCCGCAAGATGGTTACTTCCAAACAATATAATGAATCAATACTTGCGTAAAGCGCGATTTTTTTTGGAATTGGTTAGGGATTCCCCCTCAGTTGTGAGGGGGTTTCTTTTTTTAAAGGCAACTCAATTCGGTTAGATTTGCATTCAAATTTTCATCTATGGATTTTATTAAAGTTACCGAACAAAAAGAGCCCCTAGTGGCGCTGGTAGAACTCAACCGTCCAAAAGAATTGAACGCACTCAACCGGCAACTGATGCTGGAGTTACTCGAAGCATTGCAAGCACTTGATAAGAACGAAGCCGTTCGCGCTATTGTGCTCACAGGAAATGAGCAGGCTTTTGCCGCTGGGGCTGACATTAAGCAAATGGCCGATCAAAGTGCGATTGATATGTTGATGATCGATCAGTTCAGTACCTGGGATATGATTCGCAAAACAAAAAAGCCAATCATCGCAGCAGTGAGCGGCTTTGCGCTCGGTGGTGGTTGCGAGCTCACCATGATGTGTGATATTATTATCGCTTCGGAAACTGCAAAATTTGGGCAACCTGAAATAAAAATTGGGACAATACCTGGGGCCGGAGGAACCCAACGACTCACCAAAGCCGTTGGAAAATCAAAAGCGATGGAACTTATCCTTACGGGAAGATTTTTATCGGCACAAGAAGCGCTCTTCTATGGGCTAGTGTCGAAGGTAGTTCCTGTTGAAATGTATTTACACGAAGCGCTTCAACTTGGAAAAGAAATTGCACAACAATCACCTGTGGCTATTCAATTGGCAAAGGAGGCTGTGAATCGTTCCTTCGAAACGCAGCTGGATGAAGGCTTGGCTTTCGAAAGAAAAAACTTCTATCTCACATTTGCATCATCAGACCAAAAAGAAGGAATGAAAGCCTTTGTAGAGAAACGTAAACCGAATTACGTTGGTAAATAAAAACAGAAGCTACCCGCAAGGATAGCTTCTGTTTATGAACGTGTCTTTTTATCTAACAGAAAATCCTAAGCCAACAGAAACTGCATTGTACTTTTGAAATGTATAGTCTCCGTTAAGATAGAGAGGACCAAATTTTAAACGCATCCCTAACGTAAGCTTTGGGCTGCTGTTGGCCAGGCTGATAGTTACCGGATTCTTCACATCAAATGTACCTGCGGGAGCTGCAGTAATTTTATAGGTGCCAGTTACATTGACTTTCGTAGCGATCGTTGCCCAACCAAGTCCTCCATAAAGTGTCAATACTGAAAATTTCTTAGAGATAAGAGCTTGAAATACCCATGAGTTGAATTTATAATCCAATGCACCATCTGTACTAGTAGGATTGAAAGGTGGTGAAACAGCCATGCTGGTGCTTCCAGATATCGAATTGAAACCTACAAAACCAGAAAGATCGAATGGCAACGTCTTTATGCCTGGCATGTATTGCTTCACATCGTGCAACACCCCAATACCAAACATAGAAACGCTTGTTCCTCCAGAATGTATTGCAGGTACCCATCTTACTTTGATGTCAGTGTTTTTGATTATCCCAATGCCTATTTGAGCCATCGGAGCTGGCAACGCTGCAAAGCCAATGTTTCTCTTCATGTCAAATCCGCCTGGTCCATTAAATGATACAGATTGAGTAGCATAAGGTCCAGATCCATCGGGATCATAACTTGCCGTATAAGTGGTCTTGTCATTTGGACCGACTACAGTTGGTGCCTGTGTCGTGTTGCCAAGAGTGCTGTTGTTGAACCCGCTAATAGTTTTAAGCCCCAAAGTGTTTGGATTAAAATAGTTATCCGAAGTTGGAATAAAAACTGCATTGATGCTAATGCCAACATCTACCCCGGCTGTTTTATGGGCTTGTGCTGTATGATACCAACCACCTGTCAGTCCATAGGACAAAGATTTAACTACTGGCGTCATATACGCAGTCATCAGTTTGGAGGCATCCGCAGGCGCAGCGCTTATAAAAGATGCCATGTCAGAAGGATCTTGGGCTTTTGTTGTTACTGAACATAGTACCAAAGCACACGCACAGGCAATGGACCAGGTTTTTATTGTTTTTATTGTCTTCATAGTATAGTTATTCCCATATGAATGCCAAGATAACACTTTTGGTAAACTCAATAATAGAAATTTATTTCTCATAAGATCGCTTCAGTTCCTTTTGGTATTTTTACAATCCTATGCAACAATTTTTATATACACTATCCATTCATTTGCTCCGGTTGTGTTTTATACTGGCAGCGCCATTTCATCAAAAAGCCAGGCAGTTTGTTGCGGGACGCAAAAATATTTTCCAGGAATTAGCCTTAGCGCTTTCACAAAGAGGAGCAACCAAATTAGTTTGGGTTCACTGCGCATCGTTAGGCGAGTTTGAACAAGGCCGACCATTGATTGAAGCAATCAAAACCAAGTATCCAAGCATCAAAATCCTTCTTACTTTTTTTTCGCCTTCGGGTTATGAAGTGCAGAAAAAATATTCAGCAGCCGATTTCATTTTCTACCTGCCTTGGGATACGCCCGCTCAGGCCAAAAAATTCGTTACCATCACCAAACCCGATTTAGCCATTTTCATCAAATATGAATTCTGGTACCATTATACCTTCTTTCTAAGAAAATCAGGCGCTCATATTATCTCGGCATCATGCATATTGCGACCTGGGCAGATTTTTTTTAAAGGCTATGGCGGACTATTTCGAAGGCTTCTTCAAAATTTTGATTTCTTTTTTACACAGAATAGTGAAACAAAAAACCTTCTCTCCACCATTGGTATACATAACGCCAAAGTAGCCGGTGACACGCGCTTCGACCGAGTTATGGAAATCATAAAAAATAGCACTGAAATAGAACAAGCTAAAAAATTTAAAAATGGTCAGAAGCTTTTTGTAATCGGAAGCTGCTGGCCGGAAGACTTTGAGGCACTCGCTCCCTTCATTCACGAAAACGGTAATAATTTAAAATTCATTATTGCACCGCATGAAATTTCTGATTCATTTATTAGTGAAATAGAAAAATCACTCGAGGTAAAATATGCGCGATTCTCAGAGCAAAAATCAGACATAGAAGACTACTCTGTCTTAATCATTGATAATATTGGTATGCTCTCTCGATTGTACCGGTACGGAGAGTTTGCTTTCGTTGGAGGAGCATTTGGGAAAGGTCTTCATAATATTTTAGAAGCAGCCTGTTATGGTATTCCAATTTTTTTTGGCAATAAAAATTATTTTAAATACCGGGAGGCCACTGACCTGATCATGCGCGGTGGCGCTTTTGAGGTAGGTGGTTACGCAGAACTAAAAGCCAAATATGAATTGATGATCGATCGGCCCGAAAATTTTCTGTTAGCCTGTGAGGTTACACGTTCTTATGTGGAAGAAAACCTGGGGGCCACAAAAAAAATTGCAGATTACTGTGTTCCAATCCTAACAAAGTGAAAGGGATTGTTACCAAATCAACCGGTTCCTGGCATGATGTGTTTGCTGAAGGTAGAAAATACGAGTGTCGTATCCGTGGAAGGCTACGATTGGAGGAAACTAAGGAAACCAATCCTGTTACGGTGGGCGATCAAGTTGAATTTGACATTGAGGAAGGTGCTCATGTCATTACCAAAGTTCTGCCACGCAATAATCAAATGCTCAGGCAGTCGGTAAAAAGAACGGGGCATTCGAACATACTTGCTTCTAATATTGATCAAGCGGTATTGATTGCTACCATTCAGCAACCACGCACCTCACTCGGGTTCATCGATCGATTTATGGTTTCTGCCGAAGCCTATCGCATTCCGCAACTTCTCGTATTTAATAAGTTAGATCTGCTGGATAGTGATGATATTCATCACGTTGAAGACTTAAAAAAAACATATGAACATGTAGGTGCTTCCGTGATCGTTGTCTCTGCACTTAGAAATGAAGGTCTCGATCAACTCAAGAAATATCTCAGCGGAAAGATTTCGTTACTCACCGGGCACTCAGGGGCTGGCAAAAGTACGCTTCTTAACAAATTGTCTCCAGGATTAAATCAATCCACTGGCGAAATTTCTGGATACTCGGAAAAAGGCACACACACCACTACCTTTGCCGAGATGTTTGCTCTGGATGAAAAAACATTTGTGATCGACACACCCGGCATCAAAGAATGGGGGCTTGTCGATATGACGCAACAAGAAATCTCCGATTACTTCCCGGAGATGAGAGATCTAAGATTGCAATGTAAATTCGGCTCGAAGTGCCTGCATCTGCAAGAGCCCGGTTGTGCCATTCATCCAGCGGTGGAAAATGGAACGATTGCTCAGAGTCGATTTGAAAGTTATATCTCGATGGTGGAAGGAAAGGACAACCGTAAATGAATGGAGTATCATGTAAATAAAAGAAAAGTTGCTTACCACTCTGAAGGGTCCAGAGTTTCAGGCGAGGATCAAATTCTTCTTAACCAAGCTATCGACCTGACCAATGGAAAGCCTTGGAGTAAAAATGGTTATATAGTCCGTCAGCTATTCAGCAATCTGGTGTTCCAAAAATTTGAAGGAGAAACAAAAAGTATTTTGTTATCTCTTTGGGAAAAATCAGGTCTATCAATTCCAAAAGGTTTTCAACTTGATCAATATCATACATTAGCGTTTAATCAGGATTTACATTTATCGGCTGTAGAACAAACCAAGTTGCTTTCTGTTTCCGATTTCCCCGTGCCCATTTCAGAAATCGAAAATCGGATCTCAGAAATTTGCAAGACCTCTTTGGTCGCCAAAAATCCTTTTGATAATCAATCCGTATTTCATTTCCGTGTAGTCCGTCCTAATTCGAATGATAACAACCCATTACATAGGGATGTGTGGCTGGAAGATTATGCAAACTGCATCAACTTGTATATTCCTATTGCGGGTAGTAATGAGTTTTCTTCTTTAACAATTGTTCCGGAAAGTCATCATTGGCCAGAAAACAAAATTGAGCGAACGCAAGAAGGAGCCTCCATTGAGGGAGTGAAATATAATGTTCCTGCTGTCACCAACATAAGTGGTGAATATGAAATCGTTCGCCCCAACCCAAAACCGAACGAAGTGCTCGTCTTTTCCCCATACTTAATTCATGGTGGTGCGGTGAATCTAAATTCCGACCAGACGCGGATATCGATTGAGTTGCGGCTCTGGAAGAAAAATTAACGATACCTAAGTTGGTGATACTTATCTCGTACCAGCGGCCAAGGCAAAGGAAAATAAGAGGCTAACTGAATAACGAAAAAGGAAATTGGAATCTTTCCTAATCGTTTAAGCAATTCAGTAAATAATTTGGCT
>Ga0307509_10005927_pt1 | contig 16726 bp, 19 predicted proteins | sample 10_EM_MG_FD_202245 | JGI IMG/M metagenome (GOLD analysis project Ga0307509, IMG submission 202245) | Populus trichocarpa ectomycorrhiza microbial communities from riparian zone in the Pacific Northwest, United States - 10_EM | ecosystem: Host-associated > Plants > Roots > Unclassified | place... | reverse complement strand
TTTCACTTGAAAATGAAGCCCAAGTGAAAAACCAAAATAGATGTATCGTGAAGAAATAAAGACCAAACCCTGAGGTTTATGGTGGCCGAATGCGGAAAGTATTTTAAGCGAGAGGAAAATAGAGGGCCCGGAGCGTGGCTGTCTTTGTACCTTAAACAAATGCATTTGATTATTAAAAATAAAATAAAAAATAAAAAATAAACAAAAGTGCTACTCTTAATTGGCTCAGGTCTAAGCTGCTGGAACTCATAATTTTCTGACCACTATACTCTCTGTCTGTAGTGACCTCTTGGCATATCTGTCAGGGATTTCGTCTGACTGCTCGATCCCTTTTATGGTGGGCAGTACGGGAGGGTAGTGGTTATCCCTGCTGGAAATACCAAGATGTAAACAATAGCCAAAGCAAAATCTAACCCATGATGAGTATTGTCACTACTATTTCTACCTACAATTCTTGAATACTACGACAACTTGGGCCAGGCCATGTCTCACACTGTTGTGCACTTGCCTTCAGGTCTTCTTGGCATCCTGTCTTACTGCTGTAACTCAAAAATTTCCTGAGGTTCACATCAAGTCTCTCCAGTCATGCTTGGCATTTCTGGCAGGGATTATATTTCCTGCTGGGTCCCTCTAATAAGCGCGCCCTCGCTCTCCCCCAAGGCACCCCTGCTCCTTTCGGCTGATGCCGGACGAAGGAGAAAAGCTTAGCTGCGCGCTCAGATCGCCACGTGCGTCATGCGAGTGGGGTCCCGGGAACCCTTGGCCGGCCCACATACAGTTCTTGCGAAGATCGGGTGCCAAAATCAATCGACGTGAAAATTTTTACCTTTCCACATCCTTCTTCTTCTTCCACCCTCTTCTCTCTTCTCTTCTCATTTGCCGCGCGATTGTTGGGCGAAATAAGCTAATTATAAGGGACATCTTCCATTGCCAATTTGAAAAAATGAAAGTAAAAGCAAGAACACATTCGCCAGGGGACTGGAGCAGTAAAAACTCAAGATAACGTGCGTTACGAAAAGTGGATGTAACTTTTTATGTAGTTAGGCCAAAGAACAAGGATCACCGCAAATGACAGAATTTGGAGCATGCTTTGTCTACACTTCATCCCGGGGCGCTCCTCCATCAAACACTTTCCAACCATCTCAAATCAGCCCTTATTGCGTCTTTTTGCTCAGACTGCTCTCGATAATTCCTTTTCCAGCGGCAATTGTTTCCCCGGGTCCTCGCTGCTGACCCCAGAACGCACTGCCGCCAATTGACGCAGCCTGAGTACCATGGTCAACCTTCTCCGGATCATAGACCTCGGTCTCCTCGTCGACCCCGAGGCTCTCCTGAAGAAATCTTCTGCGAACTAGGAACCGCTCACGTCTCTCTTTGAGGAGCCCTGGGCTATCCAGCTTGGAAAATGCGGTCCTAACTGCAAGCCTGGTTGCGAAATATAAATGCTCAGAGAAAACAATGGCAGCCAGAACTCCCCAGAGTGTAAGATTTTTAGGGGTCCCCACAGCTGCAGCAGAGTCGGAGAATAGGTAAATGAGGACAGCCGAAGAGATAGAGCCCATCCAAGACAAGAATGCAAGGTTGCTATTCACCCTGTTAATGCTCGCCAAATAACAACGGAATGGGATCAAACTTACTCTAGCCAGGGGCCAATAGAATCGGCTCTATGAGGAACAGGCCTCTTCATCTCAACACAAATTTTTACAGCATCACTTCGAAGCTCAATCCAGTTGTTAATCAAGAACGAGACCGATGCCAAAGGCCAAACCGGGGAGAACAAAGTCAGATATCCAAACTAATATAAAGAAATTATTAGCCGATGCCAGACCGTAATTAGGGTTAGGGTAATAAATAATCCCACCTGCATGCACATTTCCCGAAGGTCGGTGGTGACATCGTATTCATCCAACTCCGCTTCGTTCCTGACTCTCTTTAAGAATGCGTGCTCACTCTTGTTGTCATTAACTTTGCCTGCATCCTCAAAACCCTTTCTGTTGTTCTGGAACTCCTTAGCCTTTCTAAAAACTCTCCTTTTGATATATGGAATGATGGTTTCCAATGCTAAATTGACAATCTGTGCAGTTACAGTAAAGTAGATGACCTGCTTCCTTAGTCTATCAGTATTGACCTGGAATACTGGAGCTGCTGTTGGTTTCTCGTCTTCCGTGAAAGGCTGGACAGTTAAGCTGAAAACGTCCAAATGGGGCACAATTAGATTTCCAAAGGGAACGTATATGAATGCAGTGAGGAAAAGCGGGACATAGGAGCAGATAAAGTTGAAAACAAAGATTTTCTGGGTCATTGCCGCTTCTTGAGATGATTCGTTCTCATAGTTCTCAAATTCCGTCAACCTAGCGGCAATTTTCGTGAGGATAGATGTGAGGATTGGAACAAATAGAGTTAAGAGTACGGTGGGAATGAAGACCTATTGCTAGTCAGCACATTTGCAGACAAACAAGCAGAGCATGGCCGTACCAAAACAGACTTGAATGGCCCACTATAAACCTCGGAAATGAAGATCTCGATTGCAAAAACAACCGCATACAACGCCGAGAGGATACCACTAGCTCCCAAGGCGAATGGGATCTGTAGGAGTTGGCGGCAGAGGCGTTTCCAAGCAGGGAAAAACTTGACCACCTCTCCAGTAACAGGATCCTCAACCTCCTTCTCATGTATAAACTGGGCTCTCTTGTTCTGTAGCTGTGACACGTTGCGAACGCCCCAGCGGACAGCCAAATCGACCTCTTGGCGCTTCCAGTACTCAACGAAGATGACGGACCAGAGGCAATTGGAAATAGCGAAGACGAGCGAATACTGCGAAAGCAGGAAGTAGGACCCCACACCAAATGTAGCCGCAATAACCAAGAAAGAAAGGTAGGATTGTAGGAAAGCGAAGTAGAAGGCAATCTATACTTTTGTGAGCTTCGCTAGTCGCCTGAATGGACATTCGGGAGCTGCGTACCCTCTCACCAAATCGATCTTTCAATTTCTCCAGCTCCTCGATTGAAACTATCCAAGTAGTAGACCAATCTTTCAACCACGCCTGATAGAAAGTTAGGAACAGCTCTGAAACATCGCTTTTTTCACCTCCAAGCTCTGGAAATTCACCTTATTAAAATCATGGTCATGCAACGGGAAAATACTCTCCACCAAAGTCCAAGGACCCTGTTTGGGGGTAACCCCAACACCGCCTTCTCCTACCGGCAATGTGATCAACTTGTGCACAATCCTCAATCTCTCTGCCTCTGTCAATGGCTCCTTATCCAGTGATCTCTGTGTCTCCTTGTCAGGCGCTGCAGGGCGAACGCCGAAAAGCCAATCCTTTACTCTAACTAGGTCATCAGTATACGCCTGTTAAAATTGTATCCGTTTTTTAGAGAGAGAGAGAGAGAGCCAGGGCTTACCGAGACCTGTAAGCCTCACCAATGAGCTTCTGCTCAGAGCGAACAGTGACAAAAACGAGAACAGATCCGTTCGCACCATCACGAGCTTCAGTCCTAAGACCAATCGAATCCAAAGCAGCAATCAACGTTTCAAACTGAGCTTCAGCTTTCTCCTTGGCTAGGGTACACAGATTTGTTAGTAATTGATTCAAGCCAGCACTTTCACTCGATGGAAGCTTTTGCTTTGCTGAAGAAGCTAGCGTACGCACCTGTTCTTCCGAATCGGAACGAGATCACGTAGTCCACACCCTGGTTGCTCGCCACAGCTGCCTGGGGAGGCGGGGGGGTAGACTCTGCCATGGCTGCTGTTTAACACTATTCTGTATCTTTTTGTGGGTAGCCTTCTCTCGAGATCCGAGTTGGGGAATGAGGAAGTTTGTGGGTGGGGGAAGGGAATAGGAGAGATTAAGAGCGAGGTTTTTGGTTTATTTCCAAGCTTGTGTAGGGCGATGGAGAGAGGGCTTGCAAGCTGGGCGGGATCTGGGACTGGGAAAGCAGGAAAGCAGTCAGGCATTTTCTATCATTCGCCAAAGCTCAACCGGTATGATGCAGCCGAGACTTCTGCGAGTACTCATCATCCCAAGCATGGCGGCAAGTCATGCTCATTGGGTACCACTTCTGCTAGTGATTGCCCAATTTTTTTCTTTTTTTTGGCGGTAAATTTCTGGATTCCGGAATTCAATCGATCTCTCGCGGGTGGCCACAAACCGGGAGGATAGTGTGAAGCGACTTGTTTGTGAGTACCTACTTCTACATATATCTGATACACAGTATGGCAGCAAACAAGAACTTGTAGTAAAATATGAGAACAGGATACCGTCCTTATTGATAAAAATACAGTGATAACGCTGGAGGGGATCAGCAGAAGTTAAAAGGGAGAACCCCGAAAGTCGAAGAGACCGTTTAGACCTGCCAACTAACATTCTCGGGCAGGGAAGATCTTAGAAAAGAATTATTGTTGGCAAATGAGGAGTAAGAAATGGACTGTTTCTTAGTGACTAGAGATGGGTACTCGCCCATCACATAAATGTTCCAATGATGTGACCAGGCCATCTTCCTAGCGCCTTCGTGTGCCAGTCCCTCTCGCTCTGCTTCTACTACGGCTTCTGCTACGGCTCCTGCTCCTAACTCTACGAGTACGACTCCTAGACCTACTGTAGCTCCTCGAGCTGTAGCTGCTGTAGCTAGGGCTTCTTCTTCTCCCGCGTCCCTGGCCAGCCCCATAACGACCTCCACCAGTTCTAGGGGGAGGCGAGTATCGAGGGTTCCTACTAGCAGTTTCGCGACGGCGATATGATGATCTGGACCTGGATCTAGAAGGGGATCTTGAGCGCGATGAGAAAGATGGGGATCTAGTCCTGGCCCTCGAAGTGGGTCGATAACTATCCCCAGCGGGAGGCCCGCGGTAGCTATCACCCCGAGAAAATCCTCTTCCAGCACCAGCACCAGTACCCGCGTGCGTACGGCGAGGCGAGGATCGATAACGGTTTCCGGCTTGTCCACGGTAACGAGGGCCCGGGGGGGGTCTGCGAGCCTGAGGGCCAGAGCCAGGGCCAGAGGGGTCTGAGCGACGTGGTATAACTATCGAGACATTGATTACTGCACCATCGAGCTGACCTTCATGCATATGTGCGATAGCAGCGTGGGCAGAGGAGGAGGAGTGATAGATAACATAGCATACACCACGGTTTGTATTGTCTGTGATGGTCGGAAAATCAGGTAAGCAGGGAGCTTGGACATCAAGGGAAGCAAGCAAGTGGAAAGGCTTACATTGGTGATTTAAGGGCATGTCTAACATCTTAATTTCCCCATAACTTGAGAAAATTTCGGTGATGTGGGCTTCGGTAACATTCTTTGTGAGCTTCTCAATCACAATCTAAAACTTTACTATTAATACCAAAATCTGAATTCCCCGAACCGATCAGGAGAAATAGGTTGGAAAAAGCACCGCAAACCTTTGTACTCTGTATCTCAGGACTGGCGCTTCGCGAAAAGCTTCTGCCCCTGCTGGCACTCCTGCTCCTCGACCTTGCCCGGGAAACGGGAGATTGTGTTGGGGACCTAGATCGATTGGATACGGGGGACCTTGTTCTGGAACGAGAACGAGTGATGGAACGAGAATTTCTAGAATAAGATCTACCTACAGGAGGCGGAGAGTTTGAACGGCTGGGGGAGTGGTCTCGAGATAGCGAACGGGTTCTGGAACGATCCATTGAGGTAAATGGCGGTTAAAGGGAACTATGGAAACTGGTGTGAAAAAGTTGACTGGATTGTTGGCTTGCGAGGATAATGTCGATAAGTCGAGACCGATGGTGATGCCTAGGACTTGTGTTGACTATGAGGGAAGCAATGGGACGCGCAGAACGCGAGCGCCAAGCATGCTTCCCAACGAGGGCAAGTCAAAACCCAAAGTTCATTAGGTGAGCATAACTGGTCTGATATCTACAGTATCATATATCATAGCACCGGGCCTCCACGAGGGAGGATCTGGATCAGATAAACCGGCGAAGCGCCAAGAATTATTTCAGGGAGGAAGTTAGCCCTGTTAAGCTCGCGTACCGGGTTTTCGGCCACCCCTAGCTTTCGGCCACCCTGGCACAACTGCTCAGCCAAACAATATTTTCACTTTATAACTCCCATTGAAACATACATGATTCCATTTGTGCCCTTTGCAAATTTCTAGATGTTCTTAATGCTGCCTCCTCAGAAGAAGGCTCTTTTTCCTTTGGCCAAGCCTTTTTTTCAGCAATGCTAGCCTTCTCTGCCTCTCCTGCTATTCGTACCTTTTCTGCCTTCTGTAATGATCGCTTTATACTTTCTACATTTGCAAAAATGGTATTTGGATCTAGTATAACCTTGCACTTTTTCTTCTTACTTTCTAACCCGGTAAGTTGTTGTTGAAGGTGCTTGTTGGTTGGATGTAAGATGCCATGACGGGCAGTCACTTTCCCGAGTGCTTTTTGAGCGTTTTGAAAAACTGTACGCTGATCTCGTGTCAATGGACCCAATCTTTGAAGTGCTTAGTGAATGTCATAAGGGTGTTTTGGGGATTTGAGAAGAGTCTCATTGTTGCTAATAGGGGATCTGGTAGGTGTAGAAGGAGGTGGAAGGGAAGAAGAAAAAGTAGATGGTGGAGGGATGGTGGGGGCAGCTTGTATTGTAGTAATTTTATAAAGTTGTGAGGAGTTAAGAGTTTTATTGGGGTTCTAAGGAAAAAGACCAGCTGCTGACCAGCCTGCCCATAAAGTCCGTGTTGTAAAGGTTTCTGGGCGGGCTTTTTGATAAGCTTCAACATATTGGTACTTCTTCACTGGAACGGCATCATTGAGGTAGGCAAGATCTGCGATTTCCTTACGGTAGTGAGACTTTAGCGGGGAAAATGTACCAAGGTCTAGTGGCTGTAGGACATAACTTGAGTGAGCAGGAAGATATAATATATCAACCAGATTCTGCCAACAAATTCAAATAAACTCCACTGTGGCATGGCTCCCATGTCCATCCAATAGTAGAAGGCGATGTGTGGTTCAGCCATCAGGAAGAAGATGGGTGGTCTCAGGCAGAAACACTTCCTTTAGTCATCTTATTCCAATTTCATTAGAGGTCTAACCCTTTGAAGTAGTTGTGACAAGTCAGTCTGGTATGTTGTTCACAGTAAACCATGATGTTTGAATATCCTTCCCTTGAAACATCACTAAGGGGCGGATAAAATGACTGGAGGCATTGATTGCCTTAACTACTAAGGCTTATTCTCGATTCTCAGGTGACTGGAGATAGGTTCGGCACTTTCCACTCGCTCCCAATACCACAGAGTTGGTACAAACACCAAGACCAATACCATGCTTGTCCAAGTTCCAAATGTCACTCTGCTGAGTGTTATGCGAGGCCCGAATTGTATCAAACCGCTCATAAAAGCCTGCAATATGGTCCGGCTGAGTACCTCAAATACGGGCAGCATCAATTGGCTTACCAATTAAGCTTGCGATACAGGGGTTTCGCTTCATAAAGTGGGGGACCCACTTCTTTCCAAGAGGTTTGGTATCACTAGTAAGGACGAGAAAAAGACTAGTTATTTCTTTTGCCCAAGAGTGTGATGGGGCATATCCGCATCTTTCCTGATCCATGATCCAGTCACACAAACAGCTCTCTTGATCCTTGGACAGACGTTGTTGATGAGTGTGTCCAGAGTGAGCAGTTGACCCTCCTGCATGGCGACTCTGTAATGTGGTCCACGGAACCCCATATCCTTTTGCTGCCTTTCTCTCTGAGACACCATTCTCAATGGCAGCTAAGGCTAGGATAATCAATTCCTCTCGAACATTCATCATGTTGTTGTGTTGGGAGGTATTTTCTGTAGGCGATTTGGTAGTAGAACACGGTTGTTGAAGTGGCCGAAAACGAGGGGTGGCCGAAAACCCGGTACGCGAGCTTACTGTGGTGAAAGGTTGCCACTTACAACAGCCACCAGCAAATACCAGCATTGTGTCATACCAGTACCATACCGTATGATAACTTCCTTCGGGGAGGGGCACAGTGCTGTATCATACAGTACCAGGACAGTATCTGGGATCTGTGATAATGAAAGATAGTGAGATAAAATATACTCTATAAGGAGCTATGTCATTTGTTACCTCACGGCCTCACAAAGTGCTCGGTTGGTATGCATTTGAATACAGTTGTTGCATTATAAAACATGACGGGGAGACTACTGTGCCAATACAGCACTGTGACGGAACCTCACTTGAGGGAAAGGTCTCCCTCTCTGTCTTCCTACCATCTACCGTAAAAACTGAAATAAAAGAACCGTGTGCTATGTCGTTGGAGTTGCCTCCTCTGGTAAGGTCTGGTGTTTTTTTGTTTTTTTATGACTCTCAGGCGGCCTGAGCAGCTCTGTTTTTGCTGTGTTTTTAGCCCCTTTTCTCAAGTGGGTAATTCTCGACTACATAGCACCCGGTTCTTTTATTTGAGTTTTTACGGTAGTTGATTGAGATTATTTTATCTCATATTAGCGCAAGAAGCGTGCATCCGTTACCGCAAGATTTAGGCACGACTACCGTTGGATTTAGGTGGCTGAAATATAGATCCTCTAACGGACCGCTACTATAGCACAACCCGGAATTCTCTTATATGATAGGAGGATTGTGCTGCATGGTGGTGTCCGGCTGCTGTGTGTTTAAATACTACAGTACGAGTACATTTATCCTACCATAGTTGTGGGAGGGTATCATAATGATACACCGAGATCATCCAGGGAGCTTGGAGGTGAAAACCTGGACAGCCCTCTCGAGCGCTCAAGCCAGCCAGTCGCAATTAGAGAAGCTATCAAGAAGACGGTTCGAGATATTAATACCACGTCTGCACCACATAATCATAATACAGGTATGGCAATCGCAGCTGGTGCGCAAGCAACTGCCCAATACATGCAAAGCTCAACACCCCAAGCGAGCCTTCATCAAGGCAGAAAAAAAAAGTTCTTCTCTTCCTTTGCTCTTGCTCTTCCTCATAAGTTAGGCAAAGTGGGGCACATATCAGTACAATATTGTACAGTATTGCTCAACACTTCCCTCACCGCAAATTCTCCGACTCGTTAGTGTCACCGCGAACAGAAAAGCAGTTGTTCTCTGCCGAAAAGAATCTCTGCGCCTTCCCTAAGTCTAAGACAGGTTACTTTCTGGGCATTTTTTCCATATCGAAAATGGCTCCCGCGACAAAGTATCCGATGCCTACCCCTCCCATCCCTACTCCTGGGTCCCCTCGCGCTCGCTGGAGGGATGAGGCAATACCCGCGTCCTCAGCTAGCAACTCTTATGGATTTTTAAATTCCTCCTATTCTCCCTTATCATCATCTAGTCCCCTTCATTCAAATTTCCTCTTTCTGCCCTCTTCTTATTCCCGGTCTATTGCTCTAGGCTCTAGTGTACCAACAACTGAAAAGTCCACAGCATCGGCAACGATATCGACGGAAGCGGCAGGAGTGGCTGTTGGAAAGGCCATGGCCGCACCAGCACCCACTGGAGGCAGTCGTTTTTCTGTAGGAGATAGTAACTATGGCAACCCCGGCTGCGGTAGCATTCCTGGAAGCACCATCAGTACGCCGGGGATGTCGCAATCCTCGTCGGCCCTCAATCTTGCCTCCCTCAATTCTCCGAATGCCCTATCTTTGGGATCGTCTAGCTTCTCTGAATCCCTCCCCGGTGGAGAAGTCAGTGGTAGAGTAAGAAGCATCTCGCAAACTGGAGTTTCGAGTGGAACTCCTACCACAGCAACATCACCTGTAAACGTGATCTCAAACCCTACCACCGCGCGGACATTCACGAACGAGGGCGTGGGCGTTCATATACAATCCCCCAATTCCTTCCATTCGCCTCAACAACAACAACAACAGCCACAACAACTACCACAGACACCACAGACACACCCAGGCAGATCCCGATCGAGATCCACTATGAGTAGACATGAAGGGACCCAACCGGTCATCAATCAACAGCAGCAACAGAAGGCGCTTTCCGGATCTCCTATATCCCCTGGTACCCATACCAAACGGTCTTCAGTCTCCAGCAGCATAACCAATATAACGGATCCGGGTGGGGACAAGGATAAGGAGAAAAGACCTCGGGTTTATGGGAGAATTGGAGTGTGTGCCCTTGATTCCAAGGCGAGGAGTAAACCTTGCCGAACCATCTTGAATAGATTAATTGAACATGGGGAATTCGAGACAATTATATTCGGTGACAAGGTTATTCTAGATGAGTGTGAGTACAATCCATCCGATCTTTTTACACTTTTGCTTGTTCCTTTGCAAGGCAAAGAAGATAAAAAAACAAAGGAAAAGCATCCCACGTTTTGCTGCTATTATTTTTGATTGGTCCGTGCCGGAATCTTCCAAGACAGATCTTGGGATGGACCTAGCACAAATCTATAAAACATTTTTTTTGCCAGGTTTCCCCATTTCCCTCTTCCCATCTTCGAGTACCGTACCCCACATTATAGCCCCCACCATAACTCTCCGCGGTGACATACCGCATCTTTGATTGGGATTCTTAGGATATTCAAAATGCTAATGTTTGACATCTTCAGCTATCGAAAACTGGCCTACTTGGTACGTAGATGTTGTTATTCCTTTTCTTGATTATTCCACGAGCTGTACTGTTTTGAAGGCATAATTTTGGATCAGACTACCTGATTCCCAAATCCCACAGAAGAAATGGCCCTGGAAAAGGATATGGGTCGTGGCTAGAATTTAGGAGTTTTGTTCCTTTTTTCCCTCATTCCTTTATCCTCGTTTTTAGTTGTTTTTAGTTGTTTTTTTTTAATTTTTTTTTAATGCTTTCATGGGAGCTCCGTCTTCATTCTGAATTTTGAACGTGCGTGTTATGCTCTGAACTTCATTTTGTTTCTCTGTGCTTGCTTTTTTTTTGCGTCTAGGATTCTTTTCAAAGGCCTCTTGACTAACCCTTCGCAGTGATTTTCTGATATCATTTTTTTCGACCGGGTTTCCGCTTGACAAAGCAACACAATATGTTGCTTTACGCCAACCATATTGTGTCAATGACCTTCAGATGCAAAAGATCCTATGGGATCGCCGACTTGTTCTTCGAGTGTTAGACTCAATCCGGGTTCCGACCCCCAAACGCCTTGAGGTTTCTCGGGATGGCGGTCCATATCTTCCCAGCGAGCTCGCCTACTATTTGGAAATGAAGACCAGCGTGAAAGTTCCCCCGCAAGGCGAATGGAAGATGCCACAAAAAGTTGAGTTGAGCGAAGATGGAGAAACGCTCATCGTCGACGGGAAGAGTCTCAAAAAGCCATACGTTGAAAAGCCGGTTAATGGGGAAGATCACAATATTCACATCTATTTTGCCAACGGTGGTGGCGGAAGGAGATTGTTCCGAAAAGTGGGGAATAAGAGCTCCGAGTTTGATCCCAACCTCTCACAGCCTAGAATGAAAGGATCCTTCATTTATGAACAGTTTATGGATGTCGATAACTCTGAGGATGTCAAAGCATATACTGTTGGCCCTGAGTTCTGTCATGCAGAAACTAGGAAAAGTCCGGTTGTTGATGGTCTTGTGCGAAGGAACACTCATGGGAAGGAGATCAGGTTTGTCACCACGCTCTCACCTATTGAATCCGGCATGGCGGCTAGGATCTGTGAGTCATTTGGGCAAGCGGTCTGTGGGTTTGACTTGTTAAGGGTCAATGGGAAGAGCTACGTTATTGATGTCAATGGTTGGAGCTTTGTGAAGGACAACACGGAATACTACGATCGTTGCTCCAGTATTCTCCGGTCTACCTTTATCAAGGCCTCACGGGAGAGGAGTAGAGAAGACTACAGAAGCCTAGGTGCTATGGCGGCCTCGGTTGTTCCGGCTAGGGAACGGAGCCCGGGCAGGAGGTCGGGCTCTAAACGCAACTCCAGCGGCCATCGCTCAGCACTACACAGCCTACTGTCTAGGTCACCTTCGTCTTCTAGGCTGACCAGCCATCACCAACAACCACCGCCAGCGATCACTGCGCCGAATACCAATCCTACCCCTGGACAATTACCGACACCGGCCGCTGCGGGTCCTGTTCCCCAGTCTCCACTAGAACCATTGTCTGGCGAGAATAGGGAGAAGTCGAGACCGGTGGCGCCTCAGCATTCCTGGAAATTGAAAGGCATGGTAGCGGTCCTACGACACGCTGACCGCACCCCGAAGCAAAAATTCAAGTTCACCTTCCATTCGAAACCCTTCGTGGATCTCCTTAAGGGTCATACCGAGGAGGTCATACTTGTAGAAGAGGGTTTACAGGACGTTATTGAAGCTACTCGCCGCGCGATTGAAGGACGCACTGAAGACATGGATAAGCTCGCAGTGCTCAAGAATGCATTGGATAGGAAAGTCGGGTTTGCGGGAACCAAGGTTCAGATAAAGCCAATGTTCCTCAAAACAGAGGTTGTGGAGGAATCGGTTGAAATTAGTAGTGATGGCTCGACGGCTTCTCCGGGCAGCGGTTCCACTGAAGTGCGGGTTAACGTCAGTCGAGTCAACAGTGTGTCTTCATTCTCTGCCGATCCAACAAAATCGAAGCAAGTCTTGGACAAACTACAGTTAATTATCAAATGGGGCGGTGAGCCCACCCATTCGGCAAGGTATCAAAGCCAAGATTTGGGTGAATCATACAGGAAGGATCTGCTCTTAATGAACAAGGATGCATTGGAGGATGTTTCTGTTTTCACGAGCTCGGAGAGAAGGGTTACCACAAGCGGTAAGTCTTGAGTTCCCCATCACATTTGGGTTAATACTGAGGTTGGGTTTCCATGTGTAGCTCAAATCTGGACTGGCTCTTTCTTGGATCATAAAATTTCGGATGACTTCGTGAAAGTGAGGAAGGATCTGCTTGATGATTCAAATGCTGCAAAGGACGAGATGGATAAGGTGAAATAACCCTACTTGAGTTCCAATATTTAGCTAATATGCCCAATAGGTCAAGAAGAAGCTAAAATCGCTACTCCGCGAAGGTTCGAAACCTCCTCCGCAATTTGCTTGGCCAAAAGATAATATGCCGGAACCTTCCGTAGTGATGCAAAATGTTGTATCTTTAATGAGGTTTCATAGAAAAGTGATGCATCAAAACTACAGCAGGCTTTTTGGCACCGGCGCATCTTCAACGTCCTTGTCGTCCCTTGCTGCCCCTGGCGCACCATCTCTTGCTCAGTCTGCTGCGAATATTCAATCGCGTTGGTGCTGTGGCGAGGATCCTGAGCTCTTTAAAGAACGCTGGGAGAAGTTATTCGTCGAATTCTGTGAGTGGGAGAAGGTCGACCCTAGCAAAATCTCAGAGCTTTACGATACAATGAAATACGACGCTCTGCATAATCGTCAATTTCTGGAAGCGATTTTCATGCCCTCTGCCGCAATGTTGGAGGCTGATGACATCGACACCGCCATCCTCGACTCGATGGAAGATCTGAATCCGCCTACTTCTGGAGACGCTAGAAAGTATTCCTTGTCTCCCAGCTCTGAAGGAGAGAGGGAAATCGTCCTACAACAACAAAAAGGCACTAGCAAAAGGGAGCGCCTTAGCTTACGAAGTCGAAGCTTACTTAGCGGGGGGACTAGGCCTTCCTTTGAGGGGGAGGCCAGCCGTAGCTACGCCGCCACTCAATTGAACTCTAAATCTAAGAGTGATGTCAGACTCTCTAAACTGCGCGAGCTTTATCGACTTGCCAAAGTCTTGTTTGAGTAAGTACCCGCACATATTGCCCCCATGTTGTATTTACTAACCTTCTACCTTAGTTTCGTATCTCCGCAAGAGTACGGCATTGATGATGAAGAGAAATTAGAGATTGGGCTCTTGACCAGCCTACCACTCTTAAAGCAGATAGTGAAGGATTTGGAGAATGTCCAAGCAGCCGAAAATGCCAAGTCTTTTATCTACTTCACCAAAGGTATGTTGGACCACTTGCGTCTTATCTTTCGCATCCTAAATGATGGGGCCTCTAGAATCACATATCTATACCTTACTCAATTGTATCATTGAGGGGGGTCTCCCAATCAAGATGGAGCGTAACGCTATTCCCGAACTTGACTATTTGACTCAAATATGCTTTGAACTTCTGGAATCGGAAACCAAGGATCAACCAGGAGACTCACCTGACGAACCGAATACTAGCTCCTACAGTATTCGGGTCAGCATATCCCCAGGGTGCCATAGCAAGGATCCTCTCGATATGCGTCTCGACGCCAAGCACTGCATTGGATGCGCACCCCGCAAGAGCTTAACCAGGCACTTGGACTGGAAATATGTTGTTGAAACATTAAGGGAGAAATTCCATCGTGTCAAACTGCCGAGCAAGTTTATACCGATCAACCTTGGGGAAACAAGTCTGAAGAAGGGTGTTGGAGCGAGTGAAGGCAAGGAGGAGAAAAACGCCGGAAAGAATGGCCTTGGGGCTGTGGGTGGTGCCGGGGGGAAACAGTCTCCGCCTGAAATGATCATGGAGGAGCATCCCGAAGAGCTGGTTGTGAGAGACGAAGCCGGAAACGTGAACAACGAACATTAGAGATTCTTGCTTTAGAAAACGTGTATTCTATTATTAATCCATTATCACATGTGTATAGGCCATTGGGGGGACGTCGCGGTCATTAATGGAAGTTGTTAATGGTATGCACGAACGACTAAGTTAGTGCTCATAGACCACGGATTTTGTATTTATCTTATCTTTAGTATGAAATGAATGAGGCGTCATTTTTTGGGTAGGAGATGCGTTCTGAGATGTATGTACGCCATTGGGCTACTCACTACAACAGCACGGAGGCTATTAGTCACGAAATTCGAGGAACAGTATGTATATATCCTTGTTAAATTCCACACTGCACTATGAACATCGTTCCACATCTTCTATTGACTAAGTCATCCAACCAGAGCACCGATACACAAAAACTTGAATGCCCACCACACCATAGCCCCTCTACTCTATTAGTGCCAAAAACCGGAATTAAGTCCTTTTCAAGTCACCCGTAATCCTCCCCCACCCCCTCCTGACATTATATATAAAGCTCTTACCCCCCACCAGATAAACCCAACTTGCACCGAGTTTAACAAATAAGCTGTAACATAGTTAACGATGTCCAACCCGATCCTCAAAAACATGGTCGACAACTCGATAGAGCGTATCCTGGCACTCACTACGCTGGCGAGCCCCCTGCACGGACGATGTCAGGGCAGAAGTAGAGCACTTGAGGGATCTGGTGGCGTTGCAGGAGAGGAGGCGGGAGTGTTTGGTCGGGTATTATAGGAAGAGGGTGGCGGAGGTACGGGGAAGAGGAGAAGGGGAGGTAGTCGTGGTGTAAATGGGGGCCAAGTTTGAGGGGGGTTAAGGGTTAGAGAGGATAACTGGCTGAGCTCATTTTCACTTTGACTGGTACCATCGTGGCATCGTCTACGGGACTTGTATGGGTAATGAGTGTAAAGTTGAACCTAATAAGGGCGGTATGGAAAGCCAAGAACAAAGTTAGTAAGGAAGAGGAGAAAGGAAACATATATATATATATAAAGGAAAGGGTTTTCCAAGCCCGCGCTCTCTAGTGTGTAATGATCTACGGATATATATATATTGTTCAATATTTTGCTTACCCCACCACTCGAAGGGCACCGTCTAAATTTTAGGTATGACCCTTCATCTATTGCGAGTGTGACTTAGCAGAGGCACGTGAATACTGGTACTAGTATCATACCAGAAGAAATGGCGCTTGCAACCTGTTTTTTCCTGTGCAGTATTTGTTCCCGAAGGTTTGGGCGCCAAGCGTGGCAAGCTCCATCTCCACTACTTTCCTGACCCCGCTTTTCGCCTTGCTATTTGGGCAAGTGTTAACGGGGTAAAACACCACAAAAATCTCACCATCCTACCCGGCCACTGAACTTGGAGCTTCATAAGTGTGCTCGAAGGGTCCCATTGTGGGATAAAAGACCATAACTCTGGATAGCATGCTACTGCTATCCTTTACACCATCTGCACCATTCTGAGCCTCTCCCCCAGTCTGTTGTCAAAACACACAAGATCCACAAAATACACAAACACCTATGTCGCCATAATACTGGTCCTTGCCAAGTATGCTGGGGAACACAATTGTTCGCATTCTACTGCCCCAGGCTGGCACCCTACTGCCGGCTAGCACCCTACTGCCGGCTAGCACCCTAGTACTGGCAAGCACCATACTGGTAGCTTTACACTGCCACTGGCACCCTAGTGCTGTTACACACATATATTGACTCTGGAATCAGTGCCTAGCCGACTGCACTGAAGACCGATCAAACTACTCGAGTAGTCTAATGGGGGATACATTTGGGAGGTCATGGGCTAGAAGGCTAATCAGCAAAAAAATATGCTGCATCAGGTGCACTCCTGTTGTTAGGCAGGAGCTTATCTCAAAGACTGGTGAGATAACTCAGGCCAATAATCTTTATCGTTAATGGAGATTGTCTAGGAAGGCTTATTGCTAGTGATGAGAGTAAAAGTAGATAGTATGATAAAAGATTTTCTAGCGTAAACATTTTATATTGATAAGATCTCTTCTCCGTTGCTTGATGATGTTCAATTAGCTTGGGAGGTACCTCAATATTTATATGCCGTGTTTGGGTGGTTGTGGGCTACATCTAGTTCTCATACTAACTAAGTACAGTCCCTCGTCAGAAGTGTTCGTGATCGGCTTACTAAGCAACCTCGCCAAATGCCACCTCGCCAAATGCCACCGAGTAGATCGCGACCGTACCTCTACATAAACGACGATACCCCAAGCTTG
>Ga0307509_10005926_pt1 | contig 16727 bp, 12 predicted proteins | sample 10_EM_MG_FD_202245 | JGI IMG/M metagenome (GOLD analysis project Ga0307509, IMG submission 202245) | Populus trichocarpa ectomycorrhiza microbial communities from riparian zone in the Pacific Northwest, United States - 10_EM | ecosystem: Host-associated > Plants > Roots > Unclassified | place... | reverse complement strand
CCTCGGCGATCCTCGCCAAGCTCGCCGAGCGCGCCGGTCACCGCGTCGAGCTCGCGGTCGAGCTCGGCTGCAGCGTCGGCCGGATCGTCGGCGAGCTCGCGCGCGGTGCCGACCACGTCGTCGGTGTCGACCTCCAGTTCGGAGCGGTGCGCCGGGCCCGCAAGCTCCTCGCCGGCGAGTCGGTCGCGTACGCGCGTCGGGTCGCGGGTCGGCACTACACCCCCGCGCTCGCCACCGCCGGCGACCTCGCGACCGACCACATCACCCTCGTATGCGGCGACGCGCTCGATCCGCCGCTCATCCCCGGGGTCTACGGTCGGGTCGTCGCGCTGAACCTCCTCGACTCGGTTCGCCAGCCTCGTCAGCTGCTGTCGGTCGTCGACGCGCTGTGCGCCCCCGGCGGCGAGCTGATCCTGGCCTCGCCGTACTCGTGGCAGAGCTCGGTCGTCGACGAGCCGCTCGGCGCGCATGACCCTGCAGCCGCGCTGCGCGAGATCCTCACCGGCGGCACCGGCCTGTCGGCCACCTACACGCTCGAGGACGAGGCGGAGCTGCCCTGGACCCTGCGCCGCGACGCCCGGAGCGCGGCAACCTATTGCATCCACTACATCCGTGCCCGCAAAGGGAACGTCGGCGCCGGTAGATACGTATAATCGTTGAAGCAGGTATGCCCGCGCCGCAAGCCACCGCGATGAGCCAGCTGGCTCGCCTGAAGTTCACGTCCTTCAACTTGAAGGTCCCGCAGAACTGGCGAGACCCGCAGGGCGATCCCGACGCCGATCACTACAAGAACGCGTTCGCGGACAACGAGAAGGTGGCGGCGCCCGGGATGCCGCCGCTGTTCCAGCCGGCGACGATGAACAAGTACCACGTCGATTCGCAGAAGATGCACATCGCGAAGATCGGCAAGTTCATCGACGACGTCACCAAGGCGATCTGCAGCGCCTGGGGGCAATGGCAGGCGTTGGCATCGATGACCGGCCTCATCATCACCGGACCGTTGGTCGCCGGCGGCCAGATCGTCGGGCCGCCGCTCGGGCCGTTGATGTTGAAGGACATGCCGATGGAGACGCCGAACCTCCAGAAGTACTCCAATGTGATCGCGAGCGTGATCGGCGACGGCTGGACCAAGTTCGTGAAGACCGTGCTCGTGCCCCCGCCCGGTCTCCCGTTCTTTCCGGCGTATGCGCTGTGCCCGAGCCCGCAGGCCATACCCGTTCCGAACGCGCCGCTACCGTTCGCGCAGCTCTTCCAGGTCCCCGTCACGATCTCCGCGGCACTGCTCAAGCAGGAGATGGTGACCAAGCTCGGTGATCCGCAGGCGCCATTCCACAAGGAGCTGTTCGAGTCGTTCGCGGATGCGTTCGAGAAGACGTACAACCTGTGGAAAGTGACGTGCATCATCACGAAGCTGATGCCAACGCTCGCGCCGGTCCCCTCGATGATGACGCCCGTGCCGGTGCCCGGGCCGGTTGTCGGTGGGCAGGCCTTGATGATGCCCGGAGGATTTACCTGATGCCGCCCCAAGGTCGACTCGGCGACAAGTCCCAGGTTCCCGCCGACGCGCACGGTTGCCCGGCGTGTCCGCACCCCTGCATCGGCCCGGCCGTGAAGGGCTCGCCGAACGTGATGGTCAACTCGCGACCCGCGCTGCGCGTCAGCGACAACGGGATCCACGCGGCGTGCTGCGGTCCGAACACGTGGATCGCGCAGCAAGGCAGCGGCACCGTGTTCATCAACAACCTGGCGGCGCATCGGCTCGGCGATGCCGACCAGCACTGTGGCGGAATGGGCAAGCTGATCGAGGGATCGAACAACGTGATCGTCGGCGGCTGACTTGAATCACTGCGCGCGCTGGCGCAGTGTTCCGCCGTGATTCGCGCCCTCGCGGTCGTCCTCGCTCTCGGCGGCGTCGCGCGCGCCGACGACGATCCGAACTACCTCGCGCCGCACCCCGACGCGCCGTGGTGGCTGTCGGGACAGTTCAACTCGATCCTCCAGGCGCAGCCCGGCTTTCACTCGCCGTACGCCGGCGATCACAGCTTCCTCCCGGACGACAAGCACGCGATCTCGTTCGTCGTCACCGCGTTCGGTGGGATCGAAGCGACGCCGAACACCGCGATCGTGTTCGCGTACGAGTCCGCGGGCGGCACGGGGCTGTCGAGTGCGCTCGGGATCGCCGGGTTCACGAACCTCGATGTCGTCCGCAATCCGACGCTCGGCGCCGCGCCGTACATCGGCCGTGCGTTCGTGGAGCAGATCATCCCGCTCTCCGATCACCGGATCGCGAACGACCGCAACCCGCTCCATGTCCTGCGCACCCTGCCCGATCACCGGATCGCGCTGCGTGCCGGCAAGTTCTCGACGGTCGACGTGTTCGACACGAACGAAGGTGCGACCGACAGCCATCTCCAGTTCATGAACTGGGCGATCGACAACAACGGCGCCTACGACTACGCCGCCGACACCCGCGGCTACTCGCTCGGTTTCACGATCGAGTACGCCGCACCGCTGTGGGCGCTGCGGTTCGGCGAGATGCTGATGCCTGCGGTCGCGAACGGTCCGGACTACGATCACGACGTCGCGAACGCGCGCGGCGAGAACCTCGAGCTCGAGGTCCACGACTGCATCGCCGGCCACCCCGGCCTCGTCCGCGCGCTCGGCTTCATGAACCACGCGAACATGGGCAAGTACGACGACGCGATCGCGGAGTACCGCGCGCTGATCGTCGACGTCCCCGACGTCCGCGCCACCCACGCGCCCGGCCGCGTGAAGTACGGTTTCGGGCTCAACGCCGAGCAGGAGATCGCGACCGACCTCCACGTGTTCGGCCGGCTCGGCTGGAACGAGGGGCACTACGAGTCGTTCGCGTACACCGAGATCGACAACACGGTAATGCTCGGCGGCGACCTGCGCGGCGGCCGCTGGTCGCGGCCCGGTGACAAGCTCGGCCTCGCCGCGGTGTCGAACGGGCTGTCGAAGGACCACGAGACCTACCTCCAGCTCGGCGGGGACGGGTTCATCCTCGGCGACGGCAAGCTGCACTACGGCCGCGAGACGATCGTCGAGGCGTACTACACCGCGCGCGTCTATCGCGGCGTGTTCCCCGCGGTCGACATCCAGGTCGTCGACAACCCCGGCTACAACCGCGATCGCGGTCCGGCGATCGTCGGCTCGGTTCGTCTGCACGTCGAGATCTAGGCTCGTTCACGGCTGTGGGCTCACACGCGTACGGTTCACCGGGCTCACGCGGAAGGTTCTGCCGGGCAGAGGAGTTTGGACGCGGGCCTGGCGCGGGGTTCACGCCAAGAGCAAAGAAGCCAAGTAGCCAAGCTAAGTCTTGGCAGAGGGTTTGGACGCGCGCCGATCGCAAGCGATGGACATGCATCCGAAGCCGACTGCCGCGCGCGCGCGGCCGAACGACCGGCCCGCAGATCAGCCCGCGCTCGGCCCGCGATCGAACGTTCTGCCAAGAAAATCTTGGCCTCTCGGCCTCTCGGCCTCTTGGCGTAAACCCCGCGTGCGATCCACTCCATTCGATCTGCCCTAGCCCGTCAGTGCTACAAGACGGCGTGATCGAGAAGGAGATCGTGATCGTCGGCGGCGGCCCGGCCGGCCTGTCGACCGCGCTCCACCTCCACACGGTCGCGCCAAAGCTCGCGGCTAACACCGTCGTGCTCGAAGCGGAGCGCTATCCGCGCGAGAAGATCTGCGCCGGCGGCATCGGGATGCGGGCGTTGCACGCGCTCGAACGGATCGGTGTCACGGTCGACGTGCCGATGGTCCCGCTCGATGCGGTCGCGGTGAAGCTCGCCTCCGGGACGATCGTCACCCGCGTCCCCGGCTGCGGCGTCGTGGTCCGCCGCGTCGAGTTCGATCACGCGCTCGCGCGCACGGCGACCGCGCGCGGGCTGGAGGTCCGCGATGGCTGCCCGGTCACCGCGATCGAGGTGTTCGCCGATCACGTGCGGGTCACCACGGACGATCAGGTCTATCGCGCGCGCTGCGTCGTCGGTGCAGATGGCGTCGGTGGCATCGTGCGGCGCACGACGGGCTTCGCGCGCCAGGAGCTCCGCGCCCAGGTCTGCGAGCTCGACACGCCGGCCTCGGCACTCGATCTACCGCGCGACACCGTCGTCTTCGACATGAGCGACCGCGCGCTCGCCGGGTACACGTGGGACTTCCCGACGATCGTCGGCGGCGCGCCGCTCGTGTGTCGCGGCGCGTACGTGATCCACAACCTGTCCCACGACACGCCGCGCTCGCACCTCGCGCGCTACCTCGAGACGCGCGGGATGGCGATCGCCGACTTCCGGCTCAAGCAATATGCCGAGCGCGGCTTCACGCCAGGCGCCGCGATGGCGAAGCCGCGGGTGTTGCTCGTCGGCGAGGCCGCCGGCATCGACATCGCGACGGGCGAAGGCATCGCACAGGCGATCGAGTACGGCGCGACCGCGGCGCCCTATCTCGCGCGTGCGGTCGCGCGCGACGATCTCGGCTTTGCGAGCTGGCGAGGCTACGTCGATCGCCACCACGTGGGCTGGACCCTGCGGATCCGCCACCTCTCCTATCGCGCGTTCTACGGCCACCGGCGCGACGCGGTCGAACGCATGATGCCGGCGCTCGGCTCGCTGTTCCGGGTCGCGCTCCACGACTTCGCCGGGCTGCCGATGTCGAAGCTCGCGGTGGTGCGCGGCGCCGGCCAGCTGCTCGCGGCGTACATCCACGAGCGCGCTCGCGATCCCGTGTGACACGCGAGTCACGCGACCGCCTTCGTCGCGTGACCGGCAGGTGATGGGATGAATCGTGCCGTCCCTCCGCGCCCGGATCGAGTCGCTGGTCACGCTGGCCGGCTCGTACGTGCTGCGCCGGCCGGCGACGACGATCGCCGGCGCGCGCGCGGGCCTGCCGCCGGTGCTCGCGCTGTCCGCGATTCCGAGCGCGCTGCTCTGGGGCGCAGCGCTCGCGACGACCGGCGGCGCCCAGGCGCTGCGGATCGGGGTGCGCGTTCGCCGCGTGCCCGTGCTCCGGCCGAGCCGCGCGATCTTCGTCGACGCGCACGAGCTCGCGCCGGTGTGTACGCTGATCTCCGATACCCATCTCGTCGCGCCGGGCCGCACGCCGTGCGAGCTCGAGGAGGATCGAGCGCAGTGGCCGTACCCGACCCTGCCGACGCGCCACTCGATCATCGGCGCGCTCCGCCGGGTCTTGCGCCACGTCGCGAAGCACGCGCCGTCGACGGTGCTGTGGTGCGGCGACGAGGTCGACACCGGCGACGACGCCGAGTGGGACGCCTGGGCCGAGGTCGTCGACTCGGTGCCCGGGCTCTCGCATCGCCTGCTCCCCGGCAACCACGACATCTGCTTCAACCGGCCGTTCGAGCACGACTTCGCGCTGACCCGGCGCGCGTTGCGCGAGCGCGCGTTCGGCGATCGCGCGGGTGCCCTGAACACGTTTCCCCTGTTCGACACGATCGCGAGCGCGCGCGGTCAGGTCACGACCGTGCTGCTCGATTCGTGTCGCCATCCGTCGACGCACGTGCTGTCGAACGCGGTCGGCTGGTTCGGCGCCGCGCAGCTCGCGGAGCTCGAGCGCACGTTGCAGCGAGTCCGCGGGCCACTGCTCGTCGCGACGCACCATCACGTGTGGCGCGACGCGCGCTTCCTCCAGCCCGAGACCTGGTACGAGACCGCGATCGACGCGGATCTGCTGGTCGCGATCCTGGCGCGCTATCGCGCGCGCGGTCCGCGCAACCACGTGCTGGTGTGTCACGGCCATCGCCACATCGCGGGAGCGGGGACCGTCGGCGATCCCGCGATCCAGATCGTCGCGCTACCGTCGACGACGCTCGGCGACAAGCCCGACGGCCTGCTCGACGCGGTGCTGCGCTACTCGATCGCGGGGATCCGCGCCGATGGGACCTGGGGCGTCGCGGTCCGCGAAGTCGGCGTCCACTAGCGCCGGCGGCGACGCGACCCGACGAGCCCGATCAGGACCAGGGAGCCGAACCCGGTGGAGCCACCGGCGTTGCAGCCACCTTCGACCGTGCCATCGCCGAAGCCATCGTCGACGCCGCCCGCGCCGTTGCCGCCGCCATCGACGCCGCCCCCGCCGCCGGGGTCCGAACCCGAGCCGGTGCCGGTGTTCCCGTTGGTCGCGACGAGCAGCGTCGCGTTCGGCGTGCCGTAACCCGTCGGGCCGTCCCAGCCGGTGCCCGCGGTGCACAGGATCGCCTGGCCGCAGGTGCCGTTGGTGCCGCTCGTGACGTCGAACAGCTTCGCCGCGTTGTCCTTCACGAACGAGCCCGACGTGTGCGTGCCGTTGCCCGTCGCCGCGAAGATCGATGCGACCAGGGGCGAGCTCGCGCTCGTCCCGCCGACGACGGTCCAGCCGCCGTTGCGCGAGTTGTAGACCGCGACGCCGGTCGCCGGATCGCCGACCGCGGCGATATCGGTGGTCGCCTTGAACTGGCAGCCGCTGGTCGTCTGGTAGCTCGGCTTCGCGATCGACAGGCTGCAGGCGCTGCCGCCGCTCGTCCACGCGGTCTCGGTCCAGCCGCGCGCGTTCGTCGCCTTCACGAGCTTGGTGCCGCCGACCGCGATCACGTACGCCGACGTGCCCGGATAGTCGGGGCCCTGGCCCGCGTCGTTGTAGCCATCGTCGCCGGCGGACACGAACACCGCGACGTTCGGATGGTTGAAGTAGACCTCCTCGGCCGCGAGCGACTGGCCGGCCTGCTCGGGACCGCCCCAGCTGTTGCTGATCACGGCGGCGCCCATCGCCGCGGCGGTGTTCTGCGCGACCTCGAGACCGTCGCCGGCGCTGTCCTGCGCCTGGATCACGAGGATCTTGCAGCTCGGACACGCGGCGCTGACCATGTCGATGTCGAGCGCGGTCTCGAGCGTCCAGTCATCGCCCGCGGGCGGTGCCGGTGGTAGCGGCGTCGCGGCACCGGTCTGGTTGACGACCTTCAAGCATCCGTTCGCCGTCGTGCACGCCGGCAAGCCGAACGTCGTGCGGTACTGCGCGAGATCCGCCTCGAGCTGCGGGTAGCCATACGCGTCGACGATCGCGACCGTCGGTGAACCCTGGATCGTCGTCGGGATCTTGTACGCGTTCTGCAGATCCGCTGGGCCCCAGCCCTGCGGCGCGGCGCCGGCGAGGACGAAGCCATCGGCGGTCGCGTGCGCGTGCGCGAAACAACGCCGGCCTCCCCCGGCAACCTGTGGCGCGCAGACAGAACCGGTGATCAGCTCGCCCTCCACGCGATCGAGTGTCAGCTGCGCACGCGCGCCGAGAGCCTGGCGATCCTCACTCACCACGTCGGCACCGGGATCGGCGAGGCAGCCCGAGGCCGCGAGCCCCAGTGCGAACCCCAGCGAAGCGCTGTTCATCGCCGCGAAACCCGCGAAGCCTCGACCGAAACGACTTGAGGTGGGCATCTGGACGCGGTGTAAATCAAGATGTGCGCCAACGGTCCACACACTCCCACGCGTCGCTTGTGCAAGAGCGTGCACGATGATCGAGCGCGTCGCGAAGCAGGTCATCGTCATGCGCAAGGACCTCGGCATGAGGAAGGGCAAGATGATCGCGCAGGGCGCGCACGCGGCGATGGCGGTGCTGCTCGACGGTGCACGGGCGTCGGAGACCGAGCTCGTGATCGCGCTGGACGAGGCGGCACACCAGTGGCTCGTCACCGGCAAGTTCACCAAGGTTTGCGTCGGCGTCGACTCCGAGGCCGCACTCGACGACGTGATCGCCCGCGCGCGCGCCGCGAAGCTGCCGTGCGCGTTGATCACCGATGCCGGCAAGACCGAATTTCACGGCGTGCCGACCAAGACCTGCTGCGCGGTCGGACCGGCGTGGGCCGACGAGGTCGACGCGATCACCGGGCTGTTGCCGCTACTCTAGGGGCAACGTCAGCACGGCTTCCGCCCCCCGCGCCGCGGGCCGGTTGCGCACCACCAGGCTCCCGCCGTGGGCCTCGGCGATCTGACGCGCGAGCGGCAGGCCGATGCCCGAGCCGTTCGGCTTCGTCGTGAAGAACGGGACGAACAGGTTCGCGGTGTCGGCGACGCCCGGCCCTTCATCCTCGACGACGACCGTCACCGCGCGCCCGCTCACCGACCACGTCATCCGCACGCCACCGGTCGTCGCGTCGACCGCGTTGCGGACGAGGTTGATGAGCAGCTGATCGAGCTGGTCGGCGTCGCCCGAGATCGCGACCGGTGGTCCGTCGGCGAGCTCGACCTTCGCACGGGTCTCGAGCGCGGCGGTCCGCGCGATCCAGGTCGCGACGTCGACCTTCGCGAGCCGCGGCGGCGGCAACCGGACGAGCCGCGCGTACGACTGCATGAACCGCGACAGCGCCGCGGCGCGCCGCTCGATCACCTCGAGCCCCTTCGCGAGATCGAGCTCGACGCCCGGGCGCTGCTGCTCGAGCCCGGTCCGCAGGGTCTCGGCGATCGACGCGATCGGCCCCAGCGAGTTGTTGATCTCGTGGCCGAGCACGCGCACGAGGCGCTGCCAGGCCTGGCGCTCCTCGGCGCGCAGCGCGTGCTGGACGTCGGTCATCACGATCAGCCGGTGCGGGCGGCCGGTCAGGCGGACGTTGCTCGGCCGGATCTCCCACGTGCCCCCCGCGAGCTGGATCGTCCGCGGCGTCACCACGTCGGCCACCTCGCCGGCGAGCTGGTCGCCGACCTTGCCGACGACGCGTTCGGCGGTCCGGTTCGCGAGCTGGATCGTGCCGGTCGCGTCGATCGCGAGGACGGCCGCGTCGAGCGACTCGACCACGCGTGCGAGGCCCGCGGACGTCTCCTCGTCGCGCCAGCGCTCGGCGCGCAGCTCGTCGGCGAGCATGGCGAGCTCGCTCAACGCCAGCCCGAACGCGTCGTCGCGGCGGCCGTGGCGACCACGCACCGCGTAGTCCTTCTCGCGCAGCGAGGCGGTCAGGTTCGCGAGGGTCTGGAGCGGCCGCATCACGCGCGAGCGGATCGCGATCGCCATCCCGCCGCTGCCGAGCACGATCGCGAGCGTGAGGGTGACCCGGGTCTTCAGATCATAGTCGTGGAACCACACGAGCGGCAGCGCGATCGCGGCGGGGATCGCGATCGCCGCCAGGACGAGAAACGTGATCGCGTCTTCGTGTCGCCTCAAGACCTCACGCCGAGCGACGCGAGCCTACGATACAGCGCGCTGCGCGACAACCCGAGGACGCGCGCGGCCTCGCTGACGTTGCCGCCCTGGGTCGCGAGCGCGCGCTCGATCAAGTAGCGCTCGACCTGCTCGAGCGTCATCTCCTCGAGGCGCGGGGCATCGCCTCGGCCGCGCAGCGCGAGATCCTCGACCGCGAGCTCGTCACCGGCGGCGAGCAACACCGCGCGCTCGATCACGTGCTCGAGCTCGCGCACGTTGCCCGGCCAGCCGTGGGAGAGCAGCGCGTGCATCGCATCGGCCGACAGTCGCTTGCCGCTCCCCGCGAGAAACTGCGCGGCGAGGTCCGGAATGTCCTCGCGGCGATCGCGCAGCGGCGGCACCACGACCTCGACGGTATTGAGCCGGTACAGGAGGTCCTCGCGGAACCTGCCCTCGATCGCCGCTCGCGCGACGTCCGCGTTGGTCGCCGCGAGCACGCGGACGTCGACCTGCTTGGTCTTCGAGCTGCCGACCGGATGGAGCTCGCCGGTCTGCAGCACGCGCAGCAGCTTCGCCTGGTGGCTCTGCGGCATGTTCGCGATCTCGTCGAGGAACAGCGTGCCGCCGTCCGCGATCTCGAAGCAGCCGGCGCGATCGGTGCGCGCGTCCGTGAACGCGCCGCGGACGTGACCGAACAGCTCGCTCTCGAGCACTCCGTCGCTGAGGCCGCCGGCGTTGACCGCGACGAACGCCTTGCCCCGGCGCGCCGAGGCCGCGTGGATGACGCGCGCGATCACCTCCTTGCCGGTGCCGTGCTCCCCGGTGATCAGCACGCTCGCATGCGACGGCGCGACGCGCTCGATCACCGAAAGCACCGCCTCCATCGCGCGCGACTTGGTCACGATCGCGGGCAGCTCGTGCTCGCGGGTGCGCGCGGTCTCGGCGTCGAGCCGATTCGCGGTGTCGAGCGCGCGGCGCAGCTCGAGCTGAGCGCGCAGCGTCGCGACCAGCCGCTGGTTGTCCCACGGCTTCTGGACGTAGTCGCGAGCGCCGCGCCGCATCGCCTCGACCGCGCCCTCGATGCTGCCCCACGCCGTCATCACGACCACCGGCAGCGCCGGATCGACCTCGTGCAGGCGCGCGAGCAGATCCATGCCCTCCTTGCCGGACGTGGTGTCGCGCGCGTAGTTGAGATCGATCAGGCAGACGTCGACCCGCTCGGTCTCGCACAGCGCGAGCACCGCCGCCGGCGACGTCGCGGTCCGAACCTCGAAGCCGTGCGCGCGCGCGAGCATCCCGACGGCCTCGAGCACGTCGGCCTGGTCGTCGGCGACGAGGAGCCTAGGCACTCTTGCGATCCTCGACGACGCGTCCGTCGAACAGATGGACGATCCGCGACGCCTTCTTCGAGTAGTCCGGGTTGTGGGTCACCATGCAGATGGTCGCACCCTTCTTGTGAAGCTCCTCGAGCAATTCCATGACGGCGTCGCCGTTCTTCGAGTCGAGGTTCCCCGTCGGCTCGTCGGCGAGCAGGATCAGCGGATCGCCGGCGATCGCGCGCGCGACCGCGACGCGCTGCTGCTGGCCGCCGGACAGCTGCCCCGGCAGGTGGCGCGCGCGATGCGACATCCGGACCGCGTCGAGCGCGGTCGCGACCTTCTGGCGGCGCTCGTGCGGTGCGAGGCCGCGATAGACGAGCGGCAGCTCGACGTTCTCCTCGACGGTGAGATCGCCGATCAGGTTGAACGCCTGGAAGATGAAGCCGATGGTCTTGTTCCGCATCGCCGCGCGCGCGACCGGATCGAGCTTCGCGGTGTCGGCGCCGTCGATCCGGTACTCGCCGTGCGACGGGACATCGAGCAGGCCCAGGATCGCGAGGAGGGTCGACTTGCCCGAGCCAGAGGGCCCGTTGATCGACACGAACTCGCCCTTGTCGATCACGAGCTCGACGCTCGCCAGCGCGCGCGTCTCGACATCGTCGGTGTGGAACGTCTTGCCAATCTTCGCCAGGTTCAGCATGGGTCCTCTATTCGATCCGGATCCGGTCCGTGTTCTGCCATTGCGCGGTATCCGACAGGATCACTTGATCCCCGTCGGCCAGCCCGCTCGCGATCTCGATGTCCTTCATCGCGGCGCGCCCGAACGTCACGGTCACGCGGTGGGCCTCGTCGCCGGTGACCTTGAACAACGACGCGGTCTGATGCGCCTCGCCGATCGCCGGGCGCGCGACGTGGAGCACGCCGGCCGTCTGCGCGAGCTCGATCGTGCCGTCGATGTTCTGATCGGCGCGCGCCGACGGTGGCAACGGTCCGATGAACCGGATGTCCACGGTCACGCTACCGTTCTGCGCGGCCGGATCGACGCGCGTGACCTCGCCGGGGACGACGCCCGCGCGCGTGTCGATCTGCGCCTTGAGGCCGAGCGCGACGTCCTGCATCGCGGTCTCCGGGATCCGGAGATGGGCCTGCAGGTGGTCGGGTGCGATCACCTTCGCGAGCGGCGCGCCCGCGGCGACCGACTGGCCGGCCTCGATCGCGACCTGCTGGACGACGCCCGCCTGCCCCGCCCGGACGTGGAGCAGCTCGAGCTGCTTGTGATGGAACTCGGCGAGCGCCTTCAACCGCTCGACCTGCGCGCGCTGCGCCTCGAGCTGCGCCGCGTTGCCGCGCTCGAGTGCGCCGAGCCGCTTCTGCTCGAACTCGCGCCGGCCCGCGAGCTGGGTCGCGCGATCGGTCGACTCGAGACTCTCGATCTTGGGGATCACGCCCTTCGCGGCCATCTCGCTGTCCATCGCCGCGCGCCGCTTCGCCATCGCGACGTCGCTCTCGAGCCCGGCGACCGCCGATTGCTGCGCGAGCTTGGTGCCGTCGAGCTGAGCGGCGAGGCGGGCGAGCTCGGCGCCGGCGGCGGCCGCGTCGCGATCCGCGTTCAACGCCGCGAGCTCGGCGTCGGGATTCGAGAGCTCGACGAGCACCGTGTCGGCGTCGACCTTCGCGCCCGCGAGCACGAGCACCTTGTCGACCCGGGCCGCGACCGGGGCGGATGCCCAGCGAAAGTCGATCGGCACGAGCGTGCCCTGGCCCTGGATCTGGAGCACGAGCGAGCCGCGCTCGACCTTGCCGATCCACAGCTCGCCGCGCGACACCGACGGGGCGCGATGCGCGAACCAGCGCAGGCCGAGCGTCAGCGCGAGCGCGCCGGTGATCGCCGCGACGATCACGACGTTGCGCCGCAGCTTCGGCCGCGCCCGCACTCGGGGTACGTCCATGGTCTCCGTCATTCCATCCTCAGGGCGACGGTGGGCTCGACCCGGGTCGCGCGGCGGACGGGCAACCAGGTCGCGACGAGCGCGGTGCCGACGATCCCGACGATCACGCCGAGGAGGAGGATCGGTTGCGCGAGCTCCGCGCCGTAGAGGAGACCGTGCAGCGCCTGCGCCGTCACCGCCTCGAGCCCGAGCGCGATGCCGAGGCCGATCACGACACCGCCCGCGACCAGAGTCGCCGCCTGGCGGATCACCATCGCGCGGACCTGCGCCGGCTTCGCACCGAGCGCGACGCGCAGGCCGATCTCGTGGGTGCGCTGCGCGACGGTGTGCGCCATCACGCCGTAGATCCCGACGGCGGCGAGCAGCAGCGCGATCGCGGCGAACGCCGACAACAAGAACGCGAGGAACCGCGGCCGGGCGACCGCTTCCCACATCACCGAGTCCATCGTGTCGATCTTGAACAGCGGCAGCGCCGGATCGAGCGCCGCGAGCGCCTGGTGGACCGCCGGCAGGAGGTCGCGCGCGTCGGCACTCTGGGTGCGCAGCAGCACCATCTGGATGTTCTCCGCCTGCGGTGGATCGTTGAGCCCGGTGTACTGGGCGCGCGGGATCCACAGCTCGGTCCCCGCCGGGTGATCGATGCCCGCGTTCTTGATGTCGTGGACGACGCCGACGATCTCGCTCGGGATCGCCTTTTTCGGATCGGCGAAGTAGACAGCCCAGATCCGTTTGCCGAGCGGATCCTCGGACGGGAAGAACTTCTTCGCGAACGCCTCGTTGACGACGACCACCTGCGGCGTGCCGAGGGTGTCGGTCGTCGCGATCGACCTACCCTTCACGATCCGCGCGCCCATCGCCTCGAACCCGCCGCCGTTGATCAGCTGGACGTAGTCGACGTTCCACGGCGCCTGCATCGGCGGCATCGGCATCGGCCTGTCGGGGATCATGAAGTCGTTCGCGTTGAGCGGCCGCAGCGGCACCATGCCGTCGAGCATCGCGACGCTTTCGATGCCGGGCAGCGCCTTCATCCGCTCCTCGAGCCGGGTCCAGAACACGTCGCCGGTCGCGCCCGGGTAGGTCTTCTGCGGCAGCTCGATGCCGAACACGAGGGTGCGCTGCGGATCGAAGCCGACGTCGACGCGCTGCAGGTGGATCAGGCTCCGCACCATCACCGAGCAACCGATCACGAGCACGACCGCGAGCGCGACCTCGGCGATCACGAGTGCGCGGCGAACCCGGAGGCGCGCCTTGCTGCTCGTCGTGCGCCCGGCACCGTCCTTCAGCGCGCTGTAGAGGTCGCTACGCCGCGCGTGCATGATCGGCGCGATCCCGAACAGCAACGCCGCCGCGATCGCGCAGCCCACCGCGAACAAGACGGCGATCCCGTCGAGCCTGATCTCGTCGGCGCGCGGTGCGCTCTTCGGCATCAGCGCCGTCACGCCGTCGACCGCCCAGGCGGCGACGAGGATCCCGAGCGCGCCGCCGATCAGGCCGAGCAGCAGGCTCTCGGTCACGAACTGACGGATCAGACGGCGATGGTTCGCACCGAGCGCGTGGCGCACCGCGACCTCGCGAGTCCGCGCTTCGGCCCGCGCCAACAACAGATTTGCGACGTTGACGATCGCGATCAGCAGCACGAACAGCACCGCGCCCTGGAGCAACCACAGCGTCATCGCGACCGAGCCCACGAGATCGGCCTGGAACGGCACGGCGATCATCGGATGGCGGTCGCTGATCCGGTGCTGCTTGGGACCGTCGAACTTCTTCCAGCCCTCCATCAGCGCGTGAAGCTCCGCGCTGAACTGCGCAGGCGTGACCCCATCCTTGAGGCGCACGATCGTGTTGACCGAGTGGTTGCCGCGGTTCTGCTTCGTCAGGTCCCAGCCGGCCGGCACCCACGCTTCCTCGCGGTCGAGAAAGTCGAAGCCCTTCGGCATCACGCCGACGACGGTGACCGGCATCGCGTCGAGGCGGATCTTGCGGCCGATGATCGTCGGGTCCGCGGCGAACGCGCGCCGCCAGACGTCGTAGCCGAGCACGATCACGGTCGGGTCGCCGGGATGATCCTCGCTCGCATCGAACCAGCGCCCGAGCACCGGCTTGACGCCGAGCAGCGGCAACAGCTCGTGGTTCGCGTAGGCCGCGTCGATCCGCACCGGGCGATCGCCGCCCGACAGCGACGCACTTCCGCGCTGCCAGCCGCCGACCGCCTCGCACGCACGACACTCCTTCTTGAGGTCGTCGATCTCGGGGACCGACAACCAGAACTTGTGGAGCGCCATCGACCCGAGGAACTCGGTGTACACGCGTACCAGTTGATCCGGCTGCCGGTACGGCAGTGGACGCAGGACCACCGAATTGACGACCGAAAAGATCGTGGTCGAGGCGCCGATGCCGAGCGCGAGCGTGATGACGAGCACCGCGGTGAGGCCGGGCTGCTTGGCCATCGTGCGGAGGGCGTAGCGGAGATCGAACCAGACCGAGCGCATACCCCGCGTACAGCAAGGTGTGTGCTCGGCGAAGTCCGCGAAACTCCGTCGAGGATCCCGCGCAAACGTCCGAGCGTGGGAATCCCGATCCCAGAACCGGACACTCGTGCCGATGTCGCCTTCGGCTGCCTTCGCGACATGGCGGTGTTCGGGGTCCGAGACGCACGCGTTCCCGACCGGAACGCGATGGGACGTATTCCCGACCGGAATAGCCCGGCTCGTCAGTGGCGTGCGAGCCAGGCGTCGGCCTGGGCGCGGACCTGGGCGGCGGGGAGGCCGAGGTCGATCGCGACCGGATCGCCGGTGATCTGCTGGAGCGCGCGCTGGGTGAAGTAGCGGACGAGGGGATACTCGTGCGCGAGCATCGGCGCGAGCGCGGCGACCGCGTCCTTCTGCTTCAGATCGCCGTAGGTCACGATCGCGACCGCTTGCTCGTGCGGCTTGCCCTTCGCGAGCGTCGCGCGCATGACGTTCACACCGAGGTCGTCGCCGTAGAGCTTCGCGAGCGCGGTGCGATCGTAGTGCTTGCCGTACCAGCTCTCCATCGTCGTCACGAGCGCGTCGACGGACTTGTCGGCGTGGCACAGCGCGCACTCGAGCGGGCGATCCTTTTCGACCCGGCGCGGATCGGTGGGCGAGCCGATCCGGTGGTAGCGATTCAAGACGTAGTCGAGCCCCATGTTCTTCTTCGCCATGTGACACGAGATGCAGCCGACCGACTGGTGATGGGTATGCTTCGCGACCGCGGCGGGCGTGGCGTACGCGGCGTGGCACTTGGTGCACAGGTGGTCGCCGGCGGGTGTCGCGAGCTCCTTCAGCTTCGCGGGCGGATCCTCGGTGTGCGGATCGTGGCAGGTCGTGCACGCCATCTGCGATGCGCAGCCGCCGAGCTGGTAGTCGCGTCCCTCGCCGGAGCTGATCGAGCTGCCGCCCGGGTTCTTCATCCGCTCGCCGCCCTCCCACGTCCACGCGTAGTGGGTGAACAGCACCGTGTGGCACTTCGCGCAGGTGTGGTTGATCCATTGCGCCTGCGTTCCGGTCTGGCCCTTCGGCGGTTCGACCGCGAACAGCGGACTGCGCTGCTCGAACGCGGGCATCACCGCGGGCGTGGTGACATGGACCTTCGCGCCGTTGTGGCAGGCCTCGCAACCGACGCCGAGCTCGACGAGGTGCGCGCCGTCGAGCTTCTTCTCCATCGCGGTCGCCGCGGCGGGGAGCTTCGCGCGCAGATCGCCGTCGGTCGGGGGCGCGCCGAGAAACGCGAGCTCGGCGTCGAGCGCGTGCGACAGGCCGGTCGCGTCGCGCGCCTGGGTCGGCCACGTCTTCGTCGCGGGCAGGATCCGATCGCTCAGCTTGCCCTGATACGCGGGCAGGCCCGGGCCGTAGAGCTCGTCGTACAGCATCGTCATCGCGGGCAGCGTGTTGTGGCAGCCGATGCACTCCTGCGACCACACGCCCTGCCACGACATCCGCGGGCGCTCCTTCACCATCACCGAGTAGCCTTTGTAGCGCCAGGTCTTCGTCGAGAACACGAACGTCGCGGGCAGGACATGCTCCGTCGGATCACCGGCCTCGACGCCGACGAAGTCTTCGCGATAGCGCCCGCCGATGATCTTCGTGATCCGGAACGTGTGATCGCCCTTCGGCGAGGTCACCTTCATGGTGCGCGCGCCGTCGACGGTCGTCATCGTGCACGTGTCGTCGCCGACGTGGAGCACCTCGCCGGTGAACGGCGCCTGGATCTGCGCGGTCGCCGCGTCCCGCGTCATGTTGCGCATCGGCGAGCTCGCCCAGATCTTGTAGACGTCGGCGTGGCATACGGCGCACGCGCG